>Ga0209949_1000785_pt1 | contig 16215 bp, 14 predicted proteins | sample SalPonC_black_MG_FD_185711 | JGI IMG/M metagenome (GOLD analysis project Ga0209949, IMG submission 185711) | Salt pond soil microbial communities from South San Francisco under conditions of wetland restoration - Salt Pond MetaG... | ecosystem: Environmental > Aquatic > Marine > Intertidal zone... | reverse complement strand
GTTCCACACGCCGCTGGAGATGATGGCGATGCCCGTGAAGGTGCAGACCACCAGCGTGTCCAGGAAGGTCTGGGTCATGGACACCAGCGCCTGGCGCACCGGCTCCGACGTCTTGGCGGCGGCCGCAGCCATGCCCGCCGATCCCAGCCCGGACTCGTTGGAGAATATGCCGCGCGCCACGCCGTAACGCATCGCCTGGGCGATGGTCGCGCCCAGGAAACCGCCGGCAGCCGAGGTGCCGGTGAAGGCGTCGGTGAAAACCAGCGAGAAGGCCGCGGGGATGGCGGTGAAATTCAAGATCAGCACGATCCCGCAGGCGCCCATGTAAATCGCGATCATGGCGGGGACGAACAGGCTGGTGAAGCCGCCGATGGCGCGGATGCCGCCCAGCGTCACCGCGGCGACGCCCAGGGCGATGACCAGCCCGGTCAGCCAGGCCGGCACGCCGAAGGCAGCTCCAATGGCGTCGGCCACGGAGTTCGACTGCACCATGTTGCCGATGCCGAAAGCCGCGCCCGCGGTGAACAGCGCGAATAGCCAGCCGAGCGCACGACCCAGCGGTTTCCAGCGGATACCCTCGGAGAGGTAATACATGGGACCGCCGGCCTGCTCGCCGCGCTCGTTGGTGACACGGTATTTCACCGACAGCAGCGCTTCGGAGTACTTGGTCGCCATGCCCACCAGGCCCGTCACCCACATCCAGAACAGGGCGCCGGGCCCGCCGAGCGCGATGGCGGTGGCCACGCCGACGATGTTCCCGGTGCCCACGGTGGCGGCCATGGCGGTCATCAGCGCGGCGAAGTGCGAGATATCGCCGCGCGCGCCGGGCTCCGTGCGCACGATCAGCGCCTGGTGCAGCGCCGGCCCGAGCTTGCGGAACTGCAGGCCGCGCAGGATCACCGTCAGGTAGAGACCGGTGGCCAGAAGCAGGGGGATCAGGCAGTAGGGGCCCCAGATGAAGCCGGAAACCGAATCCAGCCAGGCAATGACGTGTTCCATGATCAGCGTGCTCCCCGGTCAACCGTTGTTTTGATTTTCTGTGGCCGCACTGGCGCCGGCGGCAGGGTCGAAACTGGCGATCTGGTCGAGCGCCTTGCGCCGGATATCCGGCACCTTCGCGCCGTCCGCAGGATACCCCGTGACCAGCAACAGGAAAGGACGCTCCTGTGGCGGCCGGCCGAGAATCCCGTTGAGGAATTTCATCGGGCTGGGCGTGTGCGTCAGGGTGGCGAGACCGGCGTGGTGCAGGGCCGCAATCAGGAGGCCCGTGGCAATCCCCACCGACTCCCTGGGATAGTAGTGCTTGATCTTCGCGCCGGTGGCGTCGTATCCCCAGCGCTGCTCGAAGATCGCGATCAGCCACGGCGCGGTCTCGAGGAAGGGCTTTTCCGGCCCGGTGCCAAGCGGCGCCAGCGCGGCGAGCCAGTCGTCCGGCGCGCGGTGCCGGTAGAACTCGCGCTCCTCGGCCTCCGCGGCGAGCCGGATTCGTTGCTTGGTCGCCGGCTCGGAGACGGCGACGAAATGCCATGGCTGCTGGTTCGCGCCGGAGGGCGCGCTACCCGCGGCCCGCAGGCAATCCTCGATCAGCGCGCGCGCGACGGGGCGGTCGGCGTAGTCGCGCACAGTGCGGCGTCGCGACATTTCCAGGCGAAACGCGCGCGCCCGGGCAGCCATCTCCTCCGGCGTGCGCTCGCGGTATCCCGCCAGCGGCGACAATTCCCCTGCGCTCATGGCGCCTCCCCCTTCTTTTGCAGCGCCTCGAACTGTTCGTCCTTGTGCTGCCAGATCTCACCCAGCCAGGCCTGGAAACGCGACCGGAACGTCGGATCGTCCTGGTAATCGCCCTGCCGCGCCCAGCCGGGGATCTCGCGCAAGTCTACGCGCACGCGGATTTCCCTGGCGCGGCCGCAGCAAAGGTCCCAGAAGCTCGGCACGCCGCCCGGATAGACGATGGTGACGTCCAGCATGCGATGCAGTATCTCGCCCATGGCGCCCAGCACGAACGCCGTGCCGCCGGCCCGCGGCTTGAGCAGGTGGCGATAGGGCGAGTCCTGTGCCGCGTGCTTGGCGGGCGTGAAGCGCGTGCCCTCGACGAAGTTCATCACCGAGGTCGGGCTATGGCTGAAATGCTCGCAGGCCCGGCGGGTAGCCTCGAGGTCCTGGCCGCGCGCCTCCGGATGCCGCTCCAGGTATTCGCGCGAATGGCGCTGCATGAAGGGGAAATCCAGCGCCCACCAGGCCAGCCCCAGGACCGGCACCCGTATCAGCTGGCGCTTGAGAAAAAACTTCAGAAAGGGGATGCGGCGGTTGAAGACGCTCTGCAGCACGAGGATGTCCACCCAGCTCTGGTGGTTGCACACCACCAGGTACCATTCGTGCCGCGCCAGGCCTGCCACCCCCTCCACGTCCCAGCGGATGCGCTGGGTCAGCGCCAGGATGAGCTTGTTGCCGCTGATCCAGTTCTGCGCGATGTGGACCAGCACCCGGCTGCAGGCAATGCGCAGGCGGCGCGACGGGATCAGCCGCAGGAGCGCGACCAGGTAAAGGGGGATCGACCAGAACACGAGGTTGAGGGCGAACAGTGCCAGGGTGACGATACCGCGCAGCGTGGCCATGGTGACGCATTGTATCCCGCCGGACGCTGGCCGCGCCGCGGCGGCTGCGTGTAGGCTTGCGGCTCATGAAAGCCGTGTTTCCCGATTTCGCCACCGTCGGCGCAGACGACATCGACCTGGGCGCTCTGCGGGGCACGGGAATCGAGCTGCGCCTGCACGAGGTCACCGCGCCCGAAGAGCTGCCTGCGCGGCTGGCGGAGGCAGAGATCCTCATCACCAACAAGATTCGCATCGGCCCGGACGAGCTGGCGAGCGCGCCGCGTCTCAAGCTGATCTGCCTGGCGGCGACCGGCGTGAACAACGTCGACCTGGACGCGGCGCGGGCGCGGGGTGTCGGCGTCTGCAACATCAGGAGCTATTGCACGGCGTCGGTGGTGCAGCACACCTACGCGATGATCCTCGCCCTTACCCAGCACCTGTCGTCCTACCAGCGCCTGCTGCAGGAAGGCGCATGGCGCGACAGCCCGCAATTCTGCCTGCTCAATTATCCGATCCGGGAGCTTGCCGGGCGCATCCTGGGGATCGTGGGGCATGGAGAACTGGGCAGCGCGGTGGCGCGCGCCGCGCCGGCCTTCGGACTGGAAGTGATGATCAGCGAGCGGCCCGGCGGCGAACCGGACGCGCCTCGCACGGGGCGGGTGCCGTTCGAGCGGGTGCTGGAAGCCTCCGACATCCTCTCGCTGCATTGTCCGCTCACCGAAGCCACCCGCGGACTGATCGACGCCGGGGCGCTCGAGCGCATGAAGCCGGACGCGCTGCTGATCAACACGGCGCGCGGCGCGCTGGTCGATTCCGCCGCGCTGGCCGAGGCGCTGCGCGCGGGCGGCATCGGCGGCGCCGGCATCGACGTGCTTCCCCAGGAACCCCCGGTGGACGGCGACCCCCTGCTGGACCCGTCCCTGCCCAACCTGGTCATCACGCCGCACGTCGCCTGGGCGGCGCGCGAATCCCGCCAGCGCGCGGTGGACGAAATCGCCGCCAACATCCGCTCTTTCATGACAGGCGGCCGCCGCGGCCGGGTGATTTGAAACTCGCGATCTTCTGGTTCCGCCGGGACCTCCGGCTGGCCGACAACCCCGGGCTCAGCGCCGCGCTGGAGCGCTGCGAGCGCGTGCTGCCGGTCTATTTGTGGTCGCCCGAGGACGAGGGTGAATGGGCGCCCGGCGGCGCGGCGCGCTGGTGGGTGCACCGCAGCCTCGCGTCGCTGGACGATTCGCTGCGCGGACTGGGCAGCCGCTTGCTGCTGCGCGCCGGTCCGGCGGCGGAGACCCTGCCGGCCCTGGTCCGCGAGAGCGGCGCGCAGGCAGTGTTCTGGAACCGCCTTTACGATCCGGCGCTGGTGGCGCGCGACACCGCGATCAAGGCGCGGCTGGGCGACATGGGCGTGGAGGTCAACAGTTTCCGGGCCGCCCTGCTGTTCGAGCCCTGGACGCTGGCCACCGGCAAGGGCGACCCCTACCGCGTATTCACCCCTTTCTGGAAGGCGGCGCTGAAACAGCCCGAGCCCGACCTGCCGCTGCCAGCGCCCGAGGCACTCACGGCGCCCGCACGCTGGCCAGCAGGGATTTCCCTGGCAACGCTGGGAGAAACGCTCGGCCTGTCGCCGCAGCAGCGCTGGCACGAACGCCTGGCGCAGCACTGGCAACCCGGCGAGCCGGCGGCGCTGGCACGGCTGGATGCATGGTGCGAGGGCGCGCTGGACCGATACGGCGAGGGACGCAATCATCCCGACCGGGACGAGACCTCCCGGCTGTCGCCGTTCCTGCACCACGGCGAGCTGTCGCCGCGGCAGGCCTGGCACGCCGCCGGCGCGCATCGCGACAGGCTGGCGGAGCGCGACCTGGAGACCTGGTTGCGCGAACTCGGCTGGCGCGAGTTCGCCCACCACGTGCTCTACCACTTCCCGCGCACGCCCGGCGAGCCCATGTACGAGAAATACGCGGCTTTCCCCTGGCGCGAAGACCACCAGTCGATGCTGGCGGCCTGGCAGCAGGGCCGTACCGGCATCCCGCTGGTCGATGCCGGCATGCGCCAGCTCTGGGCGACCGGCTGGATGCACAACCGCGTGCGCATGGTGGTCGCCTCCTTGCTGGTGAAAAACATCCGCGCGCCATGGCAGGCAGGCGCGCAATGGTTCTGGGACACGCTGGTGGACGCGGACCTGGCGAACAACACGCTGGGCTGGCAATGGAGCGCGGGGTCCGGCGCCGATGCTGCGCCCTACTTCAGGATCTTCAATCCCGTGACGCAGGGCGAGAAGTTCGATCCGCAGGGACGCTACGTGAAACGCTGGGTGCCGGAGCTCGCCGGCTTGCCCGCGAAGCTCGTCCACCGCCCCTGGGAGCAGCCGCCTGCCGACTATCCCGCGCCGATCGTCGACCTGAAGCAGACGCGCGAAGAGGCGCTCGCGGCGCTTGCCAGCCTGCGCTGAATCGCCCGGTCGCGCGCGGGGCTTGATTTGTGGAGTGCATAGAACTTATGTTTTTCGATAGATGAAAGCTATCAATCTCCACCTCAGCCTGCGGGCTCTCGGCTACCTGGTCGCGCTCGCCGAGACCCGCCACTTCGGCAAGGCCGCGGAGTTGTGCTTCGTAAGCCAGCCCACGCTCAGCGCCCAGCTGAAGAAGATGGAGGACCAGTTGGGCGTGCAGCTGGTAGAGCGCGGCCAGCAGACCAGGCTGACCGACATCGGCGTGCGCGTGGTGGAGCGGGCGCGCCGGATCATCGAGGAAGCGCGGGAGATCGAGGAGCTCGCGCGCAACCTGCAGGACCCGCTGGCCGGAGAATTGCGCCTCGGTCTCATCCCGACGGTCGGCCCCTACCTGCTGCCGCACATCGCCGCGCCGCTGCACGCCCGATTCCCGCGCCTGAAGCTGCTGCTGCTCGAGCACCAGACCCGCCGCCTGGTCGAGCTTTTGAAAAGCGGCGAGATCGACGTTGCGATCCTCGCCCTGCCGATCGCGGAGGAACGGCTGAGAACGCAGCCCCTGTACGAGGAGACTTTCCAGGTCGCCCTGCCGCAGGACCACCGCCTCGCCCGGCGTGCGCGCCTCTCGCTGGACGACCTCGACGGCGAAACCCTGCTGCTGCTCGATGACGGCCACTGCCTGCGTGACCAGGCGCTGGAAGCCTGCAGCCTCGCGCGGGTCCGGGAGGCGCCCGATTTTCGCGCCACCAGCCTGGAGACGCTCCGCCAGATGGTCGCCGCGGGAATCGGCGTCACGCTGCTGCCGAGCCTCGCGGTGGAACAGCCCGCTGCGAGCGCGCCGGCCATGGCGGTGCGGCCTTTCCGCAAACCGGAGCCCTCGCGGACCATCGCCGCCGCCTGGCGGCCCGGCTGCGCTCGCGAGCAGACCATCGCGCAACTGTGCGGCGCCATCGAGAAACTCATGGCGAAACGATAATGATCAAAATGGGGAGGTTCCCTATTTTCTGACGAAAATAGGGAACCTCCCCGTTTCTAGCCGCGCAGAATACTGGCGGGCGGGCGCGTGACCACGGTGCGCGTAGCCAGCACGCCGGCGCCGCCGACCACCAGCAGGCCGGCCACCAGCCCGGTGACCCAGACCAGCGGATCGTTGGCAAACTCCAGCTGGAACACGCGGCGCGCCAGCAGCCAGGTCACGGCCGAGGCGCCGGTCGCGGCCAGCACGCCGGAGATCGCGCCCAGCGCCGCGAACTCGACCGCCACTCCCGCCAGCACCACCCGTCGCCGCGCCCCGAGCGTGCGCAGCATCGCGCTCTCGTAAAGGCGCTCTTCGCGCGTGGACTGCACCACGGCCAGCATCACCAGCAAGCCCGCGCCCAGCGCGAACAGGAACACGTACTGCACCGCCAGCGCCGCCTGGTTCATGACATCGCGCACCTGGTTGATGGCCGCCTCGATGTCGATCACCGTCACGCTGGGATAACTGCGCACAAGCTCCAGCACGTCACCGCGCCGGGAGCGATCGACATACACGCTGGAGATATAGGTGCGCGGATAGTCGGCCATCAGCTGCGGCGGAAACACCATGAAGAAATTCGGGTTGAAGGAATCCCACTGGACCGACCGCAGGCTGGTCACGACCACTTCCAGGCGCTCGCCCGCGATGTCGAACTCGATACGGTCGTCCAGGCTCAGGCCCAGGTCGCGCGCGAAATCGACTTCCACTGAGACCTCCGGCGCATCTGGCGCCTCCCACCACCGGCCGGCCACGATCCGGTTGTCCTCCGCTGGCGACTCGCTCCAGCTCAGGTTCGACTCGCGGTCCACGAAGCGCTCGGCGCGCGGCGAGGAAAAGTCGATCTGTGCGACGGGCTGGCCGTTGATTTCCGTGATGCGCGCGCGCACCAGCGGCACCAGCTCGCCGCCGCCGAGTCGCTGGTCGAGAAAGCGCTGGACGCCCTCCGCCTCCTGTGGCTGGATGTTGATCAGGAAGCGGTTGGGCGCGTCCTCCGGCAGGGTGGTCCGCCATTGTTCGAGCAGGCCGGTGCGCACCAGCGTGAGCAGCAGCAGCACCATCAGGCCGATGCCGAAGGCGCCCACCTGGATGACGCTGTCCCGGCCGCGCCGTGAAACATTAGCCAGACCGTAGCGCCAGGCCACGCCGCCGCCGCGCAAGCGGCCCGCCAGCCAGACCAGCAGCCACCCGCCGGCGGCCAGCCCGAGCACCACGCCCGCCGTGCCCAGCGCGAGCCAGCCGACCAGGCTGGCGTCGCGCACCTGCCAGGCCAGCAGCGCCAGGGATCCGCCGATGGCGGCCCCGTACAACAGCATGGGCCCCACGGAGGGCGGCATCAGGTCACGGCGCAGCACGCGCCCGGGCGGCGTGCGGCACAGCTCGATGATGGGTACCAGCGCGAAACCGGCGAGCACCAGGCCGGCCAGCACCAGTCCTCCCAGCGCGGGCGCCACGGTGGGCGGCGGCAGCTCGTCGCCGACCAGGTCGGCGAGGATGCGGACCAGGCCCTCCTGGGCGAGCCAGCCGAGCCCCAGCCCGGTCAGCGAGGCTGCCAGGCCGACCACGAGCAGCTGCACCAGCATCGTCGTCAGCACGAAGCGCCGCGATGCGCCCACACATTTCATCAGCGCCACGGTGTCCATGCGGCGGCTGGCGAAGCGGCGCGCCGCCATGGCCACCGCCACCGCGGCGATCAGCGCGCTGACCAGCGAGGCCAGGCCGATGAAGCGGCCTGCGCGCTCGATGGCGGCGCCGACCTCCGGCTGGGCGTCCTCGATGCCGCGCAAGCGTTCCCCGACGCCCAGCTCGAGCCGCTCGCGATAGGCGCCGAGCGCCTCGCGGTCGCCGGCCAGCAGCAGGCGGTACGACACGCGACTGCCGGGCGCAACCAGGCCGCTCTTCGCGATGTCCTGCTCGTTGATCAGCAGGGTGGGCGCCAGCTCGGCAAAACCGAATCCCTGGTCCGGCCGGTAATCCAGCAGCCGCGAGACGTGCAGCTCGATGCGACCGACCTCCAGCACGACGCCCACTTCCGCGCCGAGGCGGGCCAGCAGGCGCGGATCCGCCCAGGCTTCGCCCGGGGGCGGCACGTTCCGGGTCGTCTCGGATTCCGCCGCGAGCGCGCTGCTGGTCTTCAGCGCGCCCCGCAGCGGGTAATTCGGACTCACGCCCTCGATGTCCGCCAGCGCACTGTCCTCACCCGCCAGCACGACGCTCGGGAAGGAGGTCACGCGCGCCGTGCGCAGGCCCAGCTCCCTCGCCAGCGCTTCGCGCGACTCCGGAATCGCCCGGTTCGAGCGCAGCACCAGGTCCGCGGCCAGCACCTCGGCGCTGCGCGCCTGCACGCCCTGGATCACGCGGTCGGTAAAAAAGCCCACCGCCGTCATCGCCGCCACCGCCAGCGCCAGCGCCGCCGCGAGCACGCGCACCTCGCCCGACTTCAGTTCGCGGCCTACCTGGGAAAATCCGAAGCGCACCCCCCTCAAAGGATTCTCCCCGCATCCATCTCCAGCTGCCGGTCGCAGCGGTCGGCGAGCACGCGGTCATGGGTCACCAGCACCAGCGTGGTGCCGCGCTCGGCGTTCAGCCGGAACAGCAGGTCCGCCACGCGGCCGCCGGTGCGCGAGTCCAGGTTGCCGGTGGGCTCGTCCGCGAACAGCACCGAGGGGCTGCCCACGAAGGCCCGGGCGATCGCCACGCGCTGGCGCTCGCCGCCGGAGAGCTGGCGCGGATAATGGCCGACGCGCGGCCCGAGCCCGACTTCCTCGAGCGCGGCCTGCGCCATCCCGCGGGCGTCGGCGCGCCCCGCCAGCTCCAGCGGCAGCATCACGTTCTCCAGCGCCGTCAGCGAAGGCACCAGGTGGAAAGACTGGAACACGAAGCCGACCTGGCGGGCGCGCACGGCCGCGCGGCCGTCCTCGTCCAGCGCGGTCAGTTCGCGCTCGCCGATCCAGACGCGCCCCGCGGTGGGCAGGTCCAGCCCGGCCAGCAGGGACAACAGGGTCGATTTACCGGCGCCGGAAGGGCCGAGGATCGCCACCGACTCGCCGGCGCGGATCTCCAGGTCCGCCTGGTCGAGGATGGTCAGCTCTCCCTCCGGGCTGCTAACCTTGCGGGTCAGCCCCTGAGCCTTGAGAACCGGCGTTTGCCCGGGCGATTGCTGCATGTACCGAATCCTTCTGCTGTTAGTCTTCCTGGCCGCGCCGGCCGCCAAGGCGGCGCCGCCCGTGATCCTCATTGTGGGCGACAGCCTCAGCGCGGGCTATGGCCTGGCCATCCACGAGAACTGGCCCAGCCTGCTGCAGGACCGCCTCGAGGAGGCGGGTTACCCGCATCGCGTGGTCAACGCCAGCATCAGCGGCGACACCACCAGCGGCGGCCTGGCGCGCCTGCCGCGCGCGCTGGAGAGAAACTCGCCGGAAGTGGTGATCATCGGGCTGGGCGGCAATGATGGCCTGCGCGCCATTCCCATTCCAGAGATTCGACGAAACCTGGCCAGGATGATTCAAATTTCCCGGGCCGAAGGCGCCGAGGTGCTGCTGGCGGGCGTCCACATCCCGCCGAACTACGGCCCCGCCTACACCGAGGCCTTCCATGGCGTATATCATGAGCTGGCGCAGGAATACGGCGCCGGGCTGGTGCCTTTCATCCTGGAAGGGGTCGCGCTGAATGCGGCCCTCATGCAGGAGGACGGGCTTCATCCGACCGCGGAAGCGCAACCGTTGATCGTCGATAATGTCTGGCCGGAGCTCGTCTCCATGCTGGAAAGCGCGCACCCGGACAGCAACCAATAAGCACGAAACAGTCGCGGAGTTACGATGGAAAAGATCTGGCTCAAGGAATATCCGGAAGGCGTTCCCGCCGAAATCGACGTCAACGAGTTTCCCTCGCTGCGGGAATTCCTCGAGCAGTCTTTCGCTAAATACCGCAACCTGCCGGCCTTCACCAACATGGGCCACTCCATCAGTTTCGGCGAACTGGACGAGATGTCGCGCTACCTCGGCGGCTGGCTGCAGAAGAACGCCGGACTGTCCAAGGGCGACCGCGTCGCGGTGATGATGCCCAACATCATCCAGTACGCCGTGGCGGTGGCTGCCATCCTGCGCGCCGGCCTGACGGTCACCAACGTCAACCCGCTGTACACGCCGCGCGAGCTGCAGCACCAGCTGAAGGATTCCGGCGCCAAGGCGATCATCATCGTCGAGAATTTCGCCGCCACGCTCGAGAAGGTGCGCGACAAGACCGACATCGAGACCGTGGTGGTCACCGGCATCGGCGACATGCTGCCGGTGCCGAAACGCCAGCTGGTGAACTTCCTCGTCCGCAAGGTCAAGAAGATGGTGCCGGCCTGGAACATCCCGGATGCCGTCGGCTTCCACAAGGCCCTCAAGGAGGGCAAGTGGCAGACCATGGACAAGCCTCCGCTGGAACACGAGGACATCGCCTTCCTGCAGTACACGGGCGGCACCACCGGCGTGGCCAAGGGCGCGATGCTGACCCACCGCAACATCATCGCCAACCTGCTGCAGGCCCGCGCATGGCTGAGCGTCACCGTGGTGGAAGGGCAGTCCGTGGTGATCACGCCGCTGCCGCTGTACCACATCTTCTCCCTGACGGCGAACTTCTTCGTCTTCACGCTGATGGGCGGCAATAACGTGCTCATCACCAACCCGCGCGACATGCCGGCCTTCATCAAGGAACTGAAGAAGCACAAGTTCACTTTCATGACGGGCGTGAACACGCTGTTCAACGGCCTGCTGAACACGCCGGGCTTCGACGAGGTGGACTTCAGCCACCTGCGCGTGACGCTGGGCGGCGGCATGGCCGTGCAGCGCGCCGTCGCGGAGCGCTGGCAGGCGGTGACCGGCAAGCCGCTGATCCAGGCCTACGGCCTCACCGAGACTTCGCCGGCGGCGAGCATCAACCCGCTGACGCAAAAGGAATTCAACGGCTCCATCGGCGTGCCCATCTCGTCGACGGAGTTCAGCATCCGCGACGAGGACGGCAACGACCTCGGCATCGGCGCGGTGGGCGAGATCTGCATCCGCGGCCCCCAGGTCATGGCAGGCTACTGGCAACGGCCGGACGAGACGGAAAAGGTGATGCTGGAGGGCGGCTGGTTCCGCAGCGGCGACATGGGCCGCATGGACGAGAACGGCTACGTCTTCATCGAGGACCGCAAGAAAGACATGATCCTGGTCTCGGGCTTCAACGTGTATCCGAACGAAATCGAGGGCGTGGTCGTGACCCATCCGGCGGTGCTGGAAGCCGCCGCCGTGGGCATCCCGGACGAAAAATCGGGCGAGATCGTCAAGCTCTTCGTCGTCTGTCGCGAAGGCCAGAGCGTCACGGACAAGGAGTTGATCGCGTTCTGCCGCGAGAGCCTGACGGGCTACAAGGTCCCCCGAAGCGTGGAATTCCGCGAGGAACTGCCGAAGACCAACGTCGGCAAAATCCTGCGCCGGGAACTGCGCGAAACAAAGGATTGAGCGCAGCGGGGCGTCGCGCGCGTAGCCGCGCTCAGGACTCCGCGATGCTTTCCAGCCGCTCCAGCAGGGCGTCGAGCTTGTTGGTGACCTCGTTCTTGTAATTGCCCAGCCGCATGGGATCGGGTCGGCGCGAGAGCGCGCTGGTGAAGTGACGGTCCCGGTCCTGCAGGATGGCCTGGTTGATGGTCACGCCGTGCCGCTTGAGGATGGGCGCGAGCCGGCGGCGGCGCAGCCACAGGTCGCGTCGCGTGGTCCGGTAAGCATGCTGGCAGACCATTTCCCGGTTCGCGTAGCTGAACACATTGGTGAAGAACATCTTCGAGTCGCTGCTGTCGGGCTCGAACAGCACCACGTCCCGGTCCACGTAGCTGGTCTCGTACTTCGCCATGCCGACTTTCATGCGGGAATGGATCAGGGCGCGGAAGGTCTGCGACAGGACCACCGGCAGGCCGCCCTCCACCAGTGAATCGTGACGCTTGTCGTCGCCGGGCGGCGCCTGGCTGGCGTCGTAGGGCACGATGGGATTGACGCAGAACAACAGGTCGACCCCTTCGTCCAGCGCGGAAGAGGCATGCAGCGTCCGCTTCAGGCCGCCGTCCACGAAAAAACGGTCGCCGATCTGCACGGGGGGATAGAGCCCCGGAAGGGCCGTGCTCGCCTGCACCGCCTTGGAGATCGGCACGTCGTCGTGGCCGGGGGAACCGAAGCGGACGGCCTCGCCGGTGTCTAGGTCCACGCCCACGATCAGCAGCTTGTGGGCCAGCGCGCGGAAATCATTGGTCATGCCGCGGTTGCTGAACAGGTCCGCGAGGAAGCGCTCGATCGGCGTATTGTCGAACACCGACGTGGGGATCGCCTTGGACAGTCCGCTGAGTGATTCCAGCAGCCCCTGCTTGAGCGGATTGCGCGCGAAGCCCAGCGCGCCCTCGAGCAGCAGCCCCGGGACGAGCGCCGCCCGCCGCAGGTACTCGGGAAAATTCGGTTGCAGGAACAGCGCCGGATCGAAGCGCTGTGGCCGGCCGCGACGGCTGACCAGCAGGCGGCCCATTTCCTCCACGGAAATCCCGTTGGCCAGGGTAGAGGCGACCAGCGAGCCGGCCGACACGCCCACGTAAACGTCCACGTCGGCGAAATCCAGCCCGTCGACCGCCTCGTTCAGCGCCAGCAGCGCGCCGATCTCGTAGATGCCGCCCATCGGTCCGCCGCCCGCCAGGGCCAGCCCGATGCGCGGGCCGCCGGCTTTCTCGCCCAGGTGGGTGTCCTGCGTCTGGAGCATCGGCTCAGCTTCCCGTCTTGTTGCCCGCCCGTGTCGTGCGCGCGCGGGGCTTGCGGGCGGAAGCCTTGACGCCGGCCGCGGCGCCGCCGCGGGCGGCCGCCTTGCTGCGGCGCGCGGGCTTCGCCGGCCCGGATCCCGGCGCCGTGTTTTCCGCGACCCGCCGCTCCAGGGCGACGACGGCCTTCTGCAGCGACTCGACCCGGCTGTTCAGCTCGTGCACGTCGCGCGCCGTCGGGATCTGCAAGGCATTCAGCGCGCGCGCCACGCGGTGGACAAAAGCCGATTCCAGGCGGTCCCAGGCCTCGGTCGCGCTGCTGCGCGCCTCGTAGACCCGGCTTTTCGCCTCCCGGTCGAGCCGCCCGCTGATACCCAGCAGGCCTCCCACCAGCCGGCCGCTCTCCGAGCCGGCCCGCACATAGGCGCCCCGACCCAGGTGCCAGACCTGGTTCGCCGACTTGGCGAAACGCTTCACCAGCTGGTTTTCCGCGGGCTGCCGTCCGTTGTTTCTTGACATGTTCCTGCCTCAAACAATCGTTTGAACCCTTGAGCATACCATCGCCGGCGTCGCTGTCACAGCCGCACAATACGCTGCGGCCGGGCGGGTCCAACGCGAGCAAAATCATCGGCCTGCATCTACAATGCCGGCCATGGGCGGTAGCGGAAACAAGGAGTCGGGCGCACGGCGACTGGCCGAGCAACTCGAGCGCAGCCGGTTGGCGCGACTCCGCCAGTACGATGAGCAGGGCCTCCGTCCCGAGTGCCGTATCCTCGCGGCGTGGCAGGCGAAGAGGCTGCGCCACACTTACCGCGATCTGCTTGAGATCTCGCGCTACCGCAAGGCCGTCGAATTCTTCCTGACGGACCTGTACGGCGACAAGGACTTCTCGGCGCGCGACGAGGGCGTGGAGCGCGTCTATCCCCTGATGTCCCGCGTCATGCCCGGTCCCGCGCTGAATACCATCAGCATCGGCATCGAGCTGCACGCGATCAGCCAGGAGCTCGACCTGGACATGGTGGCCATGCTGTGGGGCGAGATGGATGTCGACGACAAGCTGGACGCCGAGCTCTACGCGGAAGCTTATCGCCGTTGCGGGGACATCGACGCCCGCCGGCGCCAGATCAGCATCGTGCGCGAGGTCGGCGAATCGCTGGACAGCGTGGTCTTCAAGCCTTTCATCTACAACGCGGTGAAGATGGCGCGCGGCCCCGCCAGGATGGCCGGGCTGATGGAACTGCACGATTTCATCGGGCGCGGTTTCGTGGCCTTCCGGGCGATGAAGGGCTCCGACGAGTTCATCGACACCATCGTGTCGCGGGAGACCGCGATCATGGAGTCGATCCTCGCGAAGGAACCCGTGGAGGCCTGGGCGCCGCCGGACTGAACGGAAGCCTCGCTAGCGGTGGAAGGCCGGGCTCAGCTCCACTACCGCCTCGATCATCGCGCCGGCATGCTCGGGCTTCACCTCCGGGTGAATCCCGTGTCCCAGGTTGAAGACGTGCCCCGGCCCCTGACCGAAACTCTCCAGCACCTGGCGGACTTCCTCGCGAATGACCTCGGGGGAGGCGTACAGCACCGCCGGGTCGAGGTTGCCCTGCAGGGCCACGCGATCGCCGACCTTGGCGCGCGCCTCCGACATGTCCGTGGTCCAGTCCACGCCCAGCCCGTCGCAGCCGGTATCGGCCATCGCCTCCAGCCAGGGCCCGCCGCCCTTGGTGAACAGCACCACCGGCACCTTGCGGCCCTCGGCTTCGCGGGTCACGCTGTCCACGATGCGCTGCATGTAGGACAGCGAGAAGCTGCGGTAGGTCTTTGGCGTGAGAATGCTGCCCCAGGTGTCGAACACCATCACCGCCTGTGCGCCGGCCGCGACCTGCGCATTCAGGTAATCGATAGTGGTGCGCGTGATTTTTTCCAGCAGCGCGTGCAGCAGGTCGGGCTTGTCGTAGAGCATGCCTTTTATGTGGCTGAAATTCTTGCTGGTGCCGCCCTCCACCATGTAGGTCGCCACGGTCCAGGGGCTGCCCGAGAAGCCGATCAGCGGCACGCGCCCGTCCAGCTCGCGCCGGATCACGCGCACGGCGTCCATGACGTAGCGCAACTCGCTTTCCATGTCGGGCGTCGCCAACGCCGCCAGGTCGGCCTCGCTGCGCACGGTGCGCTCGAAGCGCGGACCCTCGCCGGTCTCGAAATGAAGCCCCATCCCCATCGCGTCCGGCACCGTGAGGATGTCGGAGAACAGGATCGCGGCATCCAGCGGATAGCGTTCCAGCGGCTGCAGCGTCACCTCGCAGGCCAGCTCGGGCGCCTGGCACAGCTGCACGAAGCTGCCGGCCTGGGCGCGCGTGGCGCGGTATTCGGGCAGGTAGCGCCCCGCCTGGCGCATCATCCACACCGGTGTGCGGTCCACCGGCTGGCGCGCCAGCGCCCGCAGGAAACGATCGTTCTTCAGTTCCACAGTCATGCGTTTACCGCCTTTGCAATACTGGCCTGGATGTCCTCGGCCGCCGCCCGCGGGTCAGCGGCGTCGCGGATCGGCCGACCCACCACGATGTAGTCCGCGCCCAGCGCGAACGCCTTGTCTACACTCACCACCCGCTTCTGGTCGTCGGCCGGGCGGTTCTCCACCGGACGGATGCCGGGCGTCACCACCAGCAGGCGCGGCCCGAGCTGATCGCGCAGCCGCGCGGCCTCGAGTCCGGATGACACGACCCCGTCGCAGCCCGCCTCCAGCGCGCGGCGGGCGCGCGACAGCACCAGCTCGGGCACATCGCAGCTGAAGCCCATGTCGTCCAGGTCGCCGCGATCCAGGCTGGTCAGCGCGGTCACGGCCAGCACCTTGACGTCGCGCTTCGCTGCGGCCGCGGCTTCCATGATGCCCTGGTTGCCGTGCACGGTGCAGAAGGTCACGCCGCGGTCGTTCAGCCGCGCCACCGCGCGTCCCACGGTCGCGGGCACGTCGAAAAACTTGAGGTCGACGAAGATTTTCTTGCCGCGGCCGGCCAGCCAGTCGAGCAGTTCGAAATAGCCGCCTGCCATCAGCAGCTCCAGGCCGAGCTTGTAGAACTTCACGGCGTCGCCGAGCTGCTCGACCAGCACGCGGGCGCGGTCGGCGTCCGGCACGTCCAGCGCGAAGATCAGGCGCTCGTCCGCCGGGATGTTTTTGCTTGTCATGAATGCGTCCGGCCGTTGATGAAGCACGCGATTCTAGCACTCCGACGGCCCGCGCCCGAGTCAGTGAAGCCCGCAGGCGCGAGGGCGGAGGTCCGGGGGGGGCCAGGCGGAGGCCCGGCGGGAAAGCTCAGGTATGGGCGCGCGGATCGAACAGGCGGCCGTGCTCGACGATGGCGAAGCGATCGGTCATGCCGGCAATGTAATCGGCGACCGCGCGCGC
>Ga0209949_1000782_pt1 | contig 16271 bp, 7 predicted proteins | sample SalPonC_black_MG_FD_185711 | JGI IMG/M metagenome (GOLD analysis project Ga0209949, IMG submission 185711) | Salt pond soil microbial communities from South San Francisco under conditions of wetland restoration - Salt Pond MetaG... | ecosystem: Environmental > Aquatic > Marine > Intertidal zone >... | reverse complement strand
GCTTCCCCGGACGCGGCAAATGCGATGTTTAAGACCGCGACCCTGCCGGCACTGGCCCGCACCCTTGAAAGCCTTAATGTGCTCAAAAAAGAAGCCCAGGAAGAAATGGCCGGACTCAAACAGGCCACAACCATATATGCCTCGGCCACCCTGCCGGCACTGGCACAGACCCAGTCGCTGCTGGGGCAGGTGCGCACCACGGCCCGCGAGCATATTCTCACAGACCAGCAGATGCTGAGCAAAGCAGACACCACACGGTTCAAAGTCATGGTCTGGAGTATCGGGGCCCTGCTGACAGGCCTTGTACTCAGCGTTTTTATCGCCCGGAGCATCAGCCGTCCCATTGCCCGGGGGGTCAGTTTCGCCAAGACAGTCTCCCAGGGCGACCTGTCCCAGCGCCTTGACATTGATCAAACAGATGAAATCGGTCAACTTTCAGATGCCCTCAATAACATGACCGGAAACCTCAGGCAAATGTTCATAGACATCGCCACCGGGACCCAGACCCTCACAGCCTCATCAACGGAGCTGTCCGTCATCTCAGACCAGATCGCCTCAAACTCAAAGCAGACCGCCAACAACTCCACCAATGTCTCTGCCGCAGCCGAACAGATGAGCACCAGCATGACCAGTGTGGCTGCCGCAACAGAGCAGACCACCACCAACATCCAGATGATCGTGACCGCAGCAGAGCAAATGGCGGCCACCATCCAGGACGTGTCTAAGAATACCGCTGCCGGCAGCACCACGACAACATCGGCTGTCACCAATGCCCAGGAGGTCTCTGCAAAAATATCAAACCTTCAGAAGGCGGCCCAGGACATCAGCAAGTTCACCGATGTGATTGCGGACATTTCCGCGCAGACCAACTTGCTGGCCCTCAACGCCACCATTGAAGCCTCCCGTGCTGGAGAGGCCGGCAAAGGCTTTGCCGTGGTCGCCTCAGAAATAAAGGCTCTGGCTTTTCAGACCGCCCAGGCCACCAGTGAAATCAGCACCAAAATTTCAGGGGTTCAGGACACCACACAGGATTCCGTCGCCGCCATTGAGGGTATTGTGGGCATCATCAATGAGATAGATACCATTGTCAGTTCCATTGCGGCAGCCATCGAAGAACAGGCAGCCACCACCCAGGAAATCACCTCCAATGTCACCCAGGCGGCTAGCGGTCTGACCGAAGTCAATGAAAACATCAACCAGACATCTGTTGCAGCCGGAGAGGTGACCCAGGATATCACCCATATCAGCCAGGCCACCGGAGAAATGAGCCAGGGCAGCTCCCAGGTCAGGAGCAGTGCGGGAGAACTTTCGGTCCTTGCCGAAAGCCTTAATAAAATGGTGGGGCGGTTTAAACTCAATTAATCCCCCTTGTTTGAGCCGGTCTGCCAGCATTTCCCTGGCAGGCCGACGAATCACCTTACCCAGGAGAGCCCAATGATCACCACAGCCCCCCCAATATCCCCGTGCCAGGCCGAAAATTTATTCGGCGCTGTCGTGGATACCTTGCCCCAGCACATCGCCGTAATGGATGACCAGGGTGACATCGTTTATGTCAACCAATCCTGGAAAACCTTTGCAGATGACAACGGCCTGGCCCATCCAGATTATGGCCTGGGCCAGAATTACATCCAGATCCTTGAAAGCAGTGAGGAAAATCACCCGGAAAACGAGGCGATTTCACACCAGGTTTCCCAGGTCCTTGCCGGCAAAAGCCGCAGCTTTTCCATTGAATACCCCTGTCACGGCCCGGACAGCCAGCGATGGTTCAGGGTCTCGTTTACCGGTATGCTAGTCCAGGGAAGACAGTGGGCCACAGCCTCCCATGAAAACATCACCCAACTGTTTGTCAAAAACCAGACCCTCAAGTATCAAGAGGAAAAACTCAAGGGGATGGTTGCCTCCATACCCGACGCCATGTGCATGCTGGACCGGGACTTAACTATTTTGTGGACCAATGCCAGGGCAGAAGAAATTTTTGGCCCGGACCTTGTCGGCAAAAAATGCTTTACCGCCTGCTGCAAGAAAATGCATGTTTGCAAAGATTGTATTGTTGAAAACGTCTTTGAAGACAGCAAACTTCACATTAAAGAGTATATTCACAAAGACCAAAAAGGAGAGGACAGACACTTCCGCTGTAGGGCCAGTGTAGCCGGTATAAACAAACTTGGCCGCCCGGAACGGGTCATGGAGATCATGCAGGATATCACCCAGGAGAAACGGCGTGACAAAGAGATCCAAAAACTGTCCAGGGCCGTGGAGCACACGCCTGTATCCGTTGTGGTCACCGATCTTGACGGCACCATTGAATATGTAAATCCCAAGTTCACCCAGATCACCGGATACACCCCTGAAGAGGCCATTGGCAAAACTCCGCGACTTATCAGCTCTGGCCGTAGCAATCCCCTGAAATACAAAACCCTGTGGGAAACCATTTCCAGCGGCAGGGTCTGGACCGGAGAGTTCGTCAACCAAAAAAAAAATGGCGACCTGTACCGCGAATCTGCAGCCATAGCACCGGTTTATGACACCGCCGGAAAAATGGTGTCCTATGTGGCCGTAAAAGAAGACATCACACAGCAAAAAAAAAACATTGAACAATTAAAGTCCGCAAAGGAAAAGGCCGAATCTGCCGCCCGGGCTAAGAGCAATTTCATGGCCACCATAAGCCATGAAATCCGCACCCCCATGAATGCCATTCTCGGCATGAGCCGCCTTGTCCTGGATTCCGGGCTAAACGACACCCAGCACAGTTATGTTTCAACCATCCATGGATCGGCAGAGGCACTTTTGTCCATCATCCAGGATATTCTGGACCTGACCAAACTTGAGTCTGAAACAATGGCACTTGTTGAAACCCAGTTTCAGCTGGGATCCCTGGTGGAAAAAATCTTTAACGTCCTTCGGTTCACTGCCAATGAAAAAGCAATCCAACTGGTATACCGCCACCATCATCCCCTGCCCCTTTTCCTTACCGGAGACCCTGTCCGTCTTAGCCAGATTCTGATGAACCTGATCGCCAATGCCCTGAAGTACACCCAGACCGGCCATGTGACTGTCACCACTGAATTTACGACCCGGCAATCGGACACAGGAGAACTTCGGATCTGGGTTGCCGATACCGGCGTCGGCATGACTGGCGAGCAGGTGCAACAGCTGTTTCAGCCCTTTACTCAGCTGGACAGCTCCACCACCAGAAAATACGGCGGCACAGGTCTCGGACTAGTCATTGCCAAGCGCCTGGTGGCGTTGATGTCAGGCCGGATAACCGTCAACAGCAGCCCTGGAAAAGGATCTGATTTCCAGGTCACTCTCCCCTTGTCCCCCTCCAGGGCCATGGATATTCCCGATCTTCCGGTCAACCGATTGAAAACCTTTTTGGCCCTTGTTTTCGGACCGAGATCCATTGTACAGGACGCCCTTTTGTCAAACCTGGCTTTTCTGAATGTCGAGACAATGCAGGTAAGCTTGCCCAGCAAGGCAGTATCTGAAAATTACTCTTCTGACAGATCCTTGTTTGTATTTCTGGACCAGGACCTTATGGAACAATTATCCCTGGCCGAATCTGCCGCCCTCCGGAACCTGGTGGAAGAAAAACAGGCAAATCTGTTTGTTATCCACCCCCCCCACCACCGCAGCAGCGCCGCCCGGCTGTGCAAGGACAAACTTTTCATGCCACCCTCTGACATCATTTTCATGGAAAAACCACTCTCTCCCATGACCTTCATAAAAGATTTAATCCGCCCCCTGGACGTGCCCCTTGCAGGAGCGGATACCGGATCAGAAGCGACCCTGTCCTCCCTTCCGGACCTGAATGCCAGGCATATTCTGGTGGTGGATGACGATCCGGTCAACCGGGAAATTGTCGTGGCCTTTCTGGAAGCAACAGGTGCCAGCCTTTACCAGGCCCATGACGGCCCCACCGCCCTTGCCTGTGCCAGGGCCCGCCCCCTGGACCTGGTCCTCATGGATATCCAGATGCCGGGCATGGACGGATATGAAACCGCAAAACAGCTCCGGCAACTTACCTGCCACAATGCCGCAACCGTTCCCGTGGTTGCCCTTACCGGCCATAAGCCCGGAGACATAAAAGAAAAAGGTGCCAAGGCCGGCATAGACGGATACCTGACCAAACCGGTACGAAAATCCACCCTGTATGCAAGTGCCAGCCAATGGACCGCCAGCCAGACAGACAGCACGACGCCATGTCTTGATACCCAACAGGGCCTGGGCTATGCAAACAACACCCCGTCCCTGTACCTTAAAATGCTCAAAACCTTCTGCGAGGCCTACCGCGATTACGACCAAACCCTTTCCTTGCACCTTGAAAAAAAAGACTGGACCGCTGCCGGCCTTTTGTTTCACAAGCTTAAATCCACTGCCAAAATGATCGGTGCCACCCCCCTGGCCGAGAAGACCCAGGCCCTTCAGCAGGCCTGTCAAACAAAAACACAGGATCCCGGCCGGCTCAAAACAGAGGCCGCCCGGCTCATTGATGATCTCAAACAGGTCATACGTGACGCTGACCGCTTTATTGCTCAAAACCAGGATGGTGCAGACAAGGCAGCTGATCCTATTTTTTCAGACCCGTCAGCGGATCCGCTTTTTAAAAAACTTCACAGCTTCATCCAGCGCCACAGGCCTGTGGAGAGCAAACAATTGATCAAACAACTTCTCAACCGCCAGACCAGCCCGGAAGATCGGCAAAAGATTCAGGCCGTTGACCGGCTTGTGGCCGCCTACCGATTTAACGAAGCAAACCAGCTTCTTGCCGCATTGCCCAGCGAAGTCAAAGGACAAAAGCATGAATAAGAAAATCCTTGTGGTGGATGACAGCCCCCGAAATATCGATCTTGTCATCGGCGCCTTGAATCCCCACTACCAGATCGCCGTTGCCACCAACGGTCAGGATGCCCTGTTCCTGGCCAGAGAGGAGCAGCCAGACCTCATTCTTCTGGATGTCATGATGCCGGTCATGAATGGCTACGAGGTCTGCCGCAAACTAAAACAAAGCCCACGGACAAAAGAGATCCCTGTGATCTTTCTCACCGCCCTCCACGATGATACTGATGAGGCCACCGGTCTAAAACTGGGGGCGGTGGATTATATCGCCAAACCCTTTAACCCGGAGCTGCTAAGGCATCGTATCAGTACCCAGATCACCCTGAAAGCCCACAGGGACAATCTGGAAGAAATGGTTGACCAGCGCACCCGCATGCTGAGCCTGACCCAGAACGTGACCATCGAAATCGCAGGCCACATTGCAGAATACCGTGATCCGGAAACCGGACTGCACATCCAGCGGACCAAAAACTATGTCCACTGCCTGGCCCTTGGACTGGCCCGGGAGACCCCCCGGGAAAAGGATCCGGTCATTGATGAGACCTATGTGGAGCTTCTGACAAAATCAGCCCCTCTCCACGACATCGGAAAAGTCGGCATTCCAGACTGCATCCTTTTGAAGCCGGGAAAACTCACGACCGAAGAGTTCAACCAGATGAAACAACACACCTGCTATGGGAAAAAAATCATCCAAGCATCTGAAACAAGTCTGGGAAAGGACTCTTTTCTCAGCATTGCCAGACAGATCGCCTACAGCCATCATGAAAAATGGGACGGCACAGGTTACCCGGAAGGCCTCAAAGGCCAGGAGATTCCTCTGGCCGGAAGGCTCATGGCCCTGGCCGATGTATACGATGCCCTGAGAGGAAAACGGGTCTATAAACCCGCGTTTTCCCATAAAAAAGCTGCCGGCATCATTAAATCAGGCAGCGGCACCCACTTTGATCCCAGGATTGTCGATGTTTTCACCGCCTGCCAGGACCGGTTCCAAGAAATTGCCAGCAAGTATGAAGATCCAGGTGAAGAAACCAGGGAGCCTGTCTTTTCAAAACAGGCTTAAAAGAATTGATATTCATCCTGTTATTGATCGTCTCCATCTCTTGTGGTAGGCTTGGTTTAACAGATTTCAGCGGTTCTCCGGACAATCCGAAAAAACAACAAAACCGGTGCGCAACAGACAAGCCCCAGGATAATAAAGGATGCCCATGGATGTCAGAACGCATCAATTAAAATCATTCATTAAAACCCACTTATTCACCGATCCCCAATTTCAGGAAATTGCCCTGACACGGCCCGTTGTCGGTCTCTTCTGCAGGGACCTGGAGGATCAGGACATTGAGTATGTAAGCTCGGGCTTCTGGCTGTTTCTGGTGGGACTGCCCCCTCACGACCAGGACAGTCCCCCAAAAGACTGGAGACAATACCTTCACACCGACGACCGGGAAAAAGCCCAATTCAGTCGCCAGGGCTCAACAACCCTGCGGTTCCTTACCCCCAAGGGGACCGTTGAACTGGCGTGTCAGGTCCTGTTAATCTCCCACCAGGGCACGGGCAAGAGATTCAGAGTAGTCGTGCTCAGCCATGACACCCTTGGCCGTGAGAATGGCATCCCGGACACCGTGGTGTCACAGGAAACTGATGCGGTCTTTTTCCTGGATACCCAGCAATGTATCCTTAAAATGAATACGGCAGCTGAACTGCTCACCGGCCGTTCAGAGAACGATTCCCGGAAAAAAGATATTAACACGGTCCTGACTCTGGTCGACCAGAAAACCGGAACCGATGTGTCCATACCTGAAACCTTTTATCTCCACGAATACCAAAAACAGTTTCAGTCCCGGCAAATCTGCGCCATCACCCGGGGCGGAGAACATATTCCCGTCACCCTTCAGGGTGCCCAGATTGCCCCATCCCCAAAAAAGGAAAAGGGCAGTATTCTGGTTATCAAGCCCCTTGGCCAAGTTGATTTCCTTGACCACCTGGTCAATGCCCGGCTGAGTCTTGTTGCCTATGCGGGGTCCCACACCTTGGACCAATTGCTGCAAAAGGCTCTGGATGACCTGGGCGGCCTTGTGGACAGCCCTATCGGTTTCATCCATTTTGTGGAAGACGACGGCAAAACCCTCTCCCTTCAGCAATGGTCCACCAGAACCCTCAACGAATTCTGCAGCGTTCCGGGCAAAGGCCTTCATTACGATATTGACAAAGCCGGTGTCTGGGTGGATTGTGTCCGGGAACAAAAACCGATTATCCACAATGATTACGCTGCTCTGCCCCATAAAAATGGCCTGCCTAAAAACCACGCTGCCATTATCCGGGAACTTGTGGTTCCTGTTATGAGGAACGACCGTGTCGTTGCCATTCTGGGGGTGGGCAACAAACCTGAGCCTTACACAGAGCGGGATGTCAATATCGTCTCTTATTTTGCAGACATCACATGGGAAATCGTTCAGCGCAAACGCATGGATGAAGAAATTGCCCACCAGAATCAGGTGGAACAGGAACTGGCTGACCTGTCCAAGCTGCTGCTGACCCAAACCAGCCTGGAATCCATCTCAGGAAAGGTGCTGGACACGGCAAAACGCCTGACACGCGCAAAATACGGGTTTGTCGGCACCTGGGACCCTGACACCGCCCACCTGACCTGCCACACCATGAGCCGGGACATCTGGGAAGACTGCATGATTCCGGACAAATCCATTGTCTTTAAAGAGTGTAAGGGGCTATTTGGCTGGGTGCTGGCCAATGGTGAGCCACTGATGCTCAATGATATTAAGGGCGATGAACGCTCCAGCGGTACGCCTGAAGGTCACATTCCCATCCAGTCTTTTCTCTGCGTACCGGCCAAGATAGGAAACGATTTGGTCGGACAAATTTCCCTGGCCAATCCCGAATTTCGGTTCAGGCAAATGGATCTCACGGCAGCCAAGCGCCTGGCAACCCTGTTTGCCCTTTCCGTCCAGCGACAGCAACACCAGGACCACTTTATAAAAGTAGAATCACAAAAGGCCGAGGAACTGGAAAAAAAAGTCCGCCAGCGGACCCGGCAGCTGACCCAGTCCAAACATCTGCTGGAGGATGTCTTCAACAGCCAGCAGGACGCCATTCTGGTGACAGACGCGGCAGAAACGCCCAAAATCATAAACTGTAATCCGGCAACACAACGAATTTTTGGGTACGAAAAGACAGCGCTTTTGGGCAAGTCCACCCAGGTACTACACAAATCCCCCAAGCACCATCAGGACTTCTGGACCCGGCTCACCGCTTCCGGCCAGAGCAAACAGGCCCTGTATCAGGCCCACCAGAAAATGCTTAAGAAGGACGGCAGCCCGCTGACCGTAAATGTCTCGGCCAGTTGCATTACAGATACTCAAGACCGTATCTCCGGGTGGGTCATCACCCTCAGAGATGACAGCCAGCAGCTGGAGTACCAGAAAAAACTCAGACGGGGCCGGGAAAAATTCAGGGCCATTGCCGATTATTCAGCGGGCTGGGAAACCTGGATAGATCCCAGCGGCACTCTCCTGTGGACCAACCCCGGGGTTGAAGAGATTACCGGCTACAGTATTGAAGAATATGCAACAGAACAAAGCCTTTACAAACGGCTCAGCCAGCTGATGGATCCCCAGGACCTGGAAAAAGCGGCCAATACCCTTTCCCTGGTGCTGGAGAATCAACGAGCCCTAAAAGATTATCATCTGAGAATCCGGAAAAAAAACGGCAGCCGGGCATGGATATCTGTTTCATGCAACCCCATTTACGGAGAGGAAAGGGATTATCTGGGCATACGGGCCAGTATACGTGACATCACTGAAAAAAAAGAAAACGAAAAAAAGGTAGCCGAAAGTGAAGAGCGGCTGAATATGGTTGTGGATGCCATGCGTGACGGTGTCTGGGACTGGCGGATGGACAGACAGGAGGTTTACTTCAGCCCCCGCTATTACACCATGCTCGGCTATGAGCCCTATGAAATGCCCCAAACCTTTGAAACCTGGCAAACCCTTGTCCACCCCGACGATGTCAAGTCATGCAAGGAAACCATATCAAAGGCCATGGCCTTAGGAACCCCGTTTCAAATGGAATTCAGAATGCAAACCAAGTCTGGACAGTGGAAATGGATCCTTGGCCGGGGAAAAACCGTTGAAAAAGACAAAAAGGGCAACCCCCTGCGCATGGTGGGAACCCATATGGATATCTCCCGCAGAAAAGAGCTGGATGACCGGCTTCACCAGGCTCAGAAACTCGAGGCCGTGGGCACCCTTGCCAGTGGGATTGCCCATGATTTCAACAATATTTTGGCCGGAATCATCGGATATGCCGAACTGGTCATGGATGAAATTGGAAGAGATTCCAAGGGCTACGGCCGCCTCAAGGGCATTATCAAAAGCAGTGAACGGGCCAGGGAGTTGATACGCCAAATTCTAACCTTCAGCCGCCAGGAAGAAACCGAACACTTTGCCTTGGACGTGCGCCTTGTCATCAAGGAAGCCCTGGCTCTGATCCGGGCCACCCTGCCCACCACCATAACGATCAACCAGGAGATCCAACCCGATCTTCCCTTTGTGCTGGGGGATCCCACCCAGATTCACCAACTCATCATGAACCTGAGCACCAATGCGCTCCATGCCATGTCCAGCGGCGGGGAGATGCGGGTAAGCCTGACCACTGAGGACCTGGGCGGGCAAGAAAAAACCACAGGTCAAGACCTCCCCCGGGGAAAATATGTGAAACTGACCGTCAAAGACAGTGGTACCGGCATCCCACCCGATATTCTTCCCTGGCTTTTTGACCCCTTTTTCACCACCAAAGAAAAAGGAAAGGGGACAGGGCTGGGCCTTTCCGTGGTCCATGGTATCGTAAAAAAACACCAAGGCGATATCCGCATTGACTCTGTACCCGGACAGGGCACCCGGGTGGATATCTACCTGCCATGCCAAGAGGCTGAAAAAAAACGTAACCCCCTTTCAATGGCCACTCAGGGCGGGGGGGAAGGAAAAATTCTTATTGTGGATGATGAAGAGGTACTTTCCCTGGTGGTAAATGACATGCTGGAAAGCCTCGGATATTCGGTCACAGCCCTGACAGACAGTCAGGAGGCCTTTGAGCTGTTCAAAAGGACGCCGGCGGATTTCGATATTCTGCTCACAGACATCACCATGCCCGGACTAACCGGTGTTGAACTGGTCGATTCAGCCAGAAAACTGCGCCCAGATCTTCCCGTGATTATCTGGTCCGGTGACCATGACAAACTATCTCAAGACATTGTAAAAGGTGCTGACAACATTGTTTTCATGAAAAAACCCTTTCGACAACAGGAACTGGCCACCACCGTTAAAACACTTTTATCCTAACAAAAATCCGCCAGATTTCGGCCACGCCACCGGCACCCTCACCTGACAGCCAGCCTTGTTTTTAAACAAAAGATATCCGTTTTCCCAGCCATAGACAAAAAGGTCACGGGTCACCCGGACATCCTGGGTGCAGTATTCCACAATCTTGTCCAGTTTCCCCTCTTTCCACCACGCCAGGGCCATGAGGCCGTCTGCGCTCTTTTCCGTGCCAAGGGTCTGCTGCGCCAGATGGTCCAGGGACAGCCGGTATCCAAGGCGCTCATGCACGGACATGAGCAGGTCCAGGGTGGGCAGGCTCTGGAAATCAAAGGGGCTCAGCCCGGAAAGCACCTTGTAGTCAAACCGGATAATATTAAAGCCGACGACCAGGTCCAGGGAGTTGAGGTGGGTTTCAAGGGCAGGCATCTCGTCCTGAACATAGGTGTGAAATTCTTCTGTCGCAGAATCGTAAAGCACGGCGCAGCTGACCCCCATGCGGTCGGCCCGGTGCCAGCCCCCCACCTGCTTGGCAGACCGCCGGGTCTCAATGTCCAGCACACCGTAGTGCAGGGTCTTGTCAACCCCAGCCGCAGGGGGTTGCCCGGCACCAGAGCCTTGCACCCCCGCTTTCTGTGAATCCACGATTTCATACTGGGCCGGTGTCTCGCAGGTTCCCAAGGGCGTATCACCCCCCTCACCCATCAACTCCAGAATCAACCGGGCAGCAGCCTTGTCAATGGGGCGGTTGCCGGAGCCGCACTTGGGGGAATGCACACAGGCAGGACAGCCGGTATCGCAGGGGCAGTCAGCAATGGCATCCAGGGTGCGGGACAGCAGAACCTGTCCGCTGTCAAAGGCCTGGCGGGACAATCCCAAGCCCCCAGGGGCCCCGTCATAGATGAAGACTGCAGCCTTTCCAGTCTGTTCGTGAAAGGGAATGGAGATGCCGCCCAGATCGTTGCGGTCGGTCATGACCAGCAGGGGCATGATGCCGATGGCCGCATGCTCCAGGGCATGGATCCCCCCCATGAAATGATGGTATCCGGCCTCCAATGCGTCTCTGACCTTATCGGGAATCTCAATCCACAGCCCCTGGGTCTCATAGGTCAGCTCCGGCAGGTCCAGGGGAACGATGCCGATGGATTTACCGCCACGGACCAGTTTGCGGTCATATCCGGTCACCTGCTCCCGGATCCGAAGGGTGCCAAAGCCCATCCGGGTTCCGCCGACCTGCCGGGTCTGTTCGGTGCGGATGATCTCCGTGTTTTTTGAAGATCTGGCCCGGGTGTAATAGTTGACGATTTCCTCTTTGGCCCGTACCACCCCTTTGACATGATCAAACAGGGTCACCACATGGGTTTTGCCCCGGTGAAGATACACCGCGCCTTCATGGGTTTCAAAATAGGACCTGTGCCAGTCAATATCCCCCAGGCTCTCCCGGGTCTCCTCCCGGAAAATGGGAATGGACTGGCCCGTGCCCCTTAAGCTGACCTCCCTGTGGGGATTTTTCCGGGCCGAATACCAGATATCCCCGTCCCGGCTCAGCAGCAGTTTTCCCCTGTCTGACAGACGGTTCACCGCTGCCTGTACTGCCGTGTCCTTTAGCATGGGATCATGGGTGTCAAGGGGCAGCTCCGCCACGGCACAGTCCAGTTGGCGGTCCAGGATCCAGGCGTTCTCCGGATTGATCAGGGCAGTTTCAGGGGGCATGGAAAAAAAAACGTCCGGATGATTGATAAAATACTGATCCAGGGCATCTTCGTGGGCAATGAGCACAAGGGCAGAACCCTTGCCGTCCCGCCCCACCCGCCCGGCCCGCTGCCAGGTGGACATGATGGTGCCTGGATACCCCACCAGGATGCACAAATCCAGGTTCCCGATATCAATGCCCAGCTCCAGGGCCGAGGTGGAAACCACGGCAAAAAGCTTTCCGGAGGAGAGTTTGCGCTCGATATCCCGCCGCTCCTCGGGCAGAAACCCGGCCCGATAGGCACAGATTTTATCGGCAAAAGATTTGGCCCGCTGGGAAGCCCATACGGCAATGAGTTCGGTAATCTTTCTGGACTGGGTATAGACAATGGTCCGCAGTCCCCGGTGCACCGCAGCATGGATCAGGGTGATGGCGGTCTGGGCCGCCCCTTCCATCCCCCGCATCATGAGGACATCCTTTTGACCCCGGGCCGCTGTCTGGATGTCCACCACCTCAACATCCAGTCCGGTCAGCCCCGCGGCCAGCCGGGCTGGATTGGCAATGGTGGCCGAGCAGAAGATAAACACGGGCCTTGCCCCGTAAAATCGGCAGATCCGCAGCAGCCGCCGGAACACCCAGGCCATGTTCGACCCCATGACCCCCCGGTAGGTGTGCACCTCATCCACCACCACATATTTCAGGGAAGAAAAAAAATCTGCCCACAGATGGTGGTGGGCCAGCATGGCCAGGTGAAGCATCTCCGGATTGGTCAAAAGAATATGGGGGGGATTGCGCCGGATCTTTGACTTGTGGTGGGCCGTGATATCACCGTCATAGACCCCTGCAGACAGCTGTGGCCGGCCGGACAATGGATCATGGGCCGTTTCCAGCAGGGCGGTCACCGTGTCCATCTGGTCCCGGGCCAGGGCTTTTAAGGGAAACAGGTACATGGCCCGGGAGGCGGGGTCCGAGATCAGGCTGTCCATCACCGGCAGGTTGTAAATCAGGCTTTTGCCCGATGCCGTGGGGGTGGCCACCACGGTGTGGCGCCCCTTGAGAACATGACCAATGGCCTGGGCCTGGTGGGCGTACAAACGATGGATCCCCAGGCGGGACAGCAAAGGGGTCAGGTCATTGACAAAGTCCGGGGCATTCGGGGCAAAATTGGCCGGCCGGGCCGCCACAATTTTATGGCAGACAATGTCTCCGGCAAACCCCTTGTAGGCTTTCAGGGCGCTGATATAGTCTTCAACAGTCAAACTTAAAGGATGCTCTTGCCCAGGGCCGACAGGGTCAGTTCCACAGCCAGTTTGGCCGTCTTGTTTTCCACGTCCAGAATGGGATTGACCTCTACAAGATCCATGGACCCCAATTTTCCGGAATCCGAAAGAATCTCCATGAGCAGATGGGCCTCCCGGTAGACGATGCCGCCAGGTACCGGCGTGCCCACCCCCGGTGCCTCCACCGGATCCAGGGCATCCATGTCCAGGGTCAGGTGGACCCGCTTGAGGTGGGAAAATTTCATCATGGCCTTGGAGACCACCGAGGAGATCCCCTGCTCATCAATGTCCCGCATGGTAAAGATGGTCATGCCGGATTTTTTGATCCGCTTCTTTTCCCCGGGATCCAGGTCCCGCTGACCGATCATCACCACATTTTCCGGATGAACTTTGGCTCCGCATCTTCCCACGTTGACCAGATCCTGATGCCCGTCACCGGTCAGGGCGGCCAGGGGCATGCCATGGATATTGCCTGACGGGGAGGTATCCGGGGTGTTGTAATCGCCATGGGCATCCACCCAGATCAGGCCCACGGGCTCGCCCCCGGTCACTGAGGCCACGGTTCCTATGGAAATGGCATGGTCTCCGCCGAGAAACAGGGGAAACTGTCCTGCAGCCTCAGCCTGCTGCCCTGCCGTATAAATCCGGGTGCAGATCTGGGTGATTTCTGAAAGAAACTTGTCCGGCCCCATCTGCCGGTCTCCGTCCCGGATGGGAATGGCCACATCCCCCTGATCCGTGACCTGATGCCCCAGTTTGCGCAGCCTTGAGATCAGCCCGGTATAGCGCAGGGCAGCCGGCCCCATGTCCACGCCTCGAAGTTCCTGGCCGTAATCCATGGGAACGCCGATAATACTGATTTTTTTTGCCATGTGCCCTCCTGTAGCCCAACCTGTTCTATGGGGATGATTGACAGCCCATATATCATAGAGTAAGAAAGCTATTCAATGAAAATCCAAACACACCGGAGCTGCCAATGAACGCACAACAAGACGGAAACACTTCGCACAAGCGCCTTTACGAACTCAACGCCAGCCAGACCATTGAGACCATCCAGACCCTTCTTGACCGGGGCATCCAATCCATGGCCGTCATGATGCGCCACTCGGACCGATTTTACCACAAAGATCCCATGATGGAGCCCTTCATGGGACTCAACGCGGCCGGTAAGACCTATGCCTATGACATGGGCCAGGCCTTGCCTGACCTTGAACCCAGGCTCTTTGCCAGCCACTTTGGCCGCTGCATTGAAACGGCCTACCTCATTGACAAGGGATACACCCGATCCCGGGGGGCCAGCCTGCCCCACACCCAAACCTGTGATCTTCTGACCCCATTTTATATCAAGGATATTAAAAAGGCGTTGACCATCATGATGGACACGGGCAGCCGGCCCTTTATCCGCGCCTGGTTCAACCATGAAATCGCCGTTGATATCATGGAAAACCCGGAAACCACGGCAGACATGCTCACAGATTTCATGAAAGAGCAGCTGTCAGAGGTGTCAGACAACCAGATCGCCGTGTGCGTCTCCCATGACTGGAATATCTACCCCATCCGGGAATTCAAGCTGGGCCTGACCCACGAAGCAGCAGGAGATGTGGGCTACCTGGACGGCATCGTCTTTTTTCAGGAAAAGGGGCAGACCTTTGCCGTCAGCCGTCAGGCAGGGCCGATAGCCGTTTAATTCCCAAGGCTGCACGCAGTGGACCGAATTCAGACCCGGGCCATGAACAGGGCCCTGACCGGTGCAGGATAACCTTCCACGGTTTTGCAAGGGTCTTTTGGATCTAAAAAATCCTTTAGGGATTCGGTCTGAATCCAGTCGGTCTTTCTCTGTTCGGACAGGCTTGTGACACTGACATCCACACATTGAATCTGCCTGAACCCGGCCCGGAACAGCCAGGATTCCATGACAGCCAGATCCGGGATAAAAAAGACATTTCTCATCTTGCCGTAGCGGTCCCTGGGAAAAAGGCATCGGTTGTTTTTGCCCTGGATGACCAGATTTTCCAAGACAATCATCCCATTGGGGGCAAGGCTGTCCCGGATCTGCCGAAGCATCTCCACAGGGGATTTTCTGTGGTAGAGAACTCCCATGCAAAAGACCAGGTCAAAATAGCCGTCCATCTTAGGCAGGCGCTGGTAGGGAACGGGCAGGCAGAAGACATTGTCCTGATTCAGGTATTTTTGAACCCCCATGTATTGCCAGTAAAAAGAACTCTGGGGCTCCAGGCCCAGGACAAACAGGGGAAAGCGGGCCGCCAGCCGGAACATGTAATACCCGTTGGAGGATCCGATATCAAGGATCTTTCGCCCCTCAAGCCGGGGCAGATGGGAAGCCAGCCGGTCCCACTTCATCCAGGACTGCCACTCCGAATCCACCAGGGTCCCGAAAAAATTAAACGGACCCTTTCGCCAGGGGCAAAGGGTTTCAAGCCCTGACACCAGGGCGGCCCGGGTGGCGTCATCCAGGTCCTGGGCCTGCCCCACGGTAACAGCCCGGGCATCCAGGTCAATTGTTGACGGAGTTATTTTTGGCAACGCCTTGACCACCCGGCCAAATTTATCAAAGTTGCCCGTTGCCGTGTCCAGAAACGCCCGCCGCTCGTGAACCACTTCGGCAATGGCATCCTCCCATTTGCCCAGGTCAAATTCCCTGGTGCGGGCTAAAAACCGCTCCATAACTTAGTTTCCTTTGGATTTCAAGCCTTTACCGCAAGCATTGAGGTGAAGTTAAACCATTTGAGCCACACGGAAAAGCGGGCAAACCCGGCCCTTTTCAGCCGCTGCTCATGGGTGTCCACAGCCTCGGGGATCAGCACCTGTTCCAAAGCATCCCGCTTCTGGCTGATCTCCAGCTCCGAATACCCGTTGTCCCGCTTGAACTGCTGGTAAACCTCCTGCTCCAGCTCGGCCATCTGCCCATCCAGGCTGCAGGTTTTTTCCGTGAGCAACAGAATGCCGCCAGGCGCAAGCCCTTTATAAATCCCTTTAATGAGCCGGTCCCGCTGCCCGGGATCCAGGAACTGAAGGGTCAGATTGATGATGACCACCGAGGCCCCGGCAATGGTGATATCTGTCATCCCGGCACACACAAGGTTGATGCGACGGTTCCCCTTTTTTCCCTTG
>Ga0209949_1000776_pt1 | contig 16332 bp, 16 predicted proteins | sample SalPonC_black_MG_FD_185711 | JGI IMG/M metagenome (GOLD analysis project Ga0209949, IMG submission 185711) | Salt pond soil microbial communities from South San Francisco under conditions of wetland restoration - Salt Pond MetaG... | ecosystem: Environmental > Aquatic > Marine > Intertidal zone... | reverse complement strand
TATGAAGGCACATACCATCAGATAGAATGGACAGATGAAAACTATATTCATTTTCTTTCCAGTGAAAGTACGGCTTCGCGGCTGGGACGGCTTCGGTTTGACGGTGGTGAAACTCAGACTCTTTTCTTTTCTGATGAGCATGATATCTCCTCCTTTTCGTTGTCTGATTCCACAACATATTCGTTTACAGCCAGTGCTCCGTCTCATCCAAACGAGGTATTCTATTTTTCCAGCCAGTCAGATGGTATGCACGAACGAATGACCTATCATAATGAGTGGCTGAACAGTGTTGAGCTGGGTGAGCAAATGGTTGTCAGCTACCAATCCAGAGACGGACAATTTGAGATCGATGGAGTATTAATTTACCCCGTCGGTTATGAAGATGGAACAACTGTTCCTGTTATCACCCAAGTCCACGGCGGTCCTGAATCACATTACGACAATGGCTGGCTCACAAGTTATTCAACACCCGGACAGATGGCCGCCGGGAAAGGCTATGCCGTTTTCTACCCGAACTACAGAGGGAGTACAGGTCGCGGAATCGATTTCATTTTCAGCAGCCAAGCCGACCTCGCAGGAGCTGAATTTGATGATATCGTAGATGGCGTAGATTTCCTGATTGAGACCGGAATTGCGGATCCCGACAAAATTGGTGTAACCGGTGGATCCTACGGTGGCTATGCATCCGCCTGGATGAGTACCTATTATTCCGATCGCTTTGCCGCTTCTGTGATGTTTGTAGGGATCAGTAATAATATTTCTTTATGGGGCGAAAGTGATATCCCGAAAGAGATGTATCTGGTGCATACCCGTAAACAGGTATGGAATAACTGGAATTGGTTCCTGGACAGAAGTCCCATTTATCACATTGCCAATGCCCAAACACCTCTTTTAATCATGCACGGGGCTGAGGATACACGGGTTCATCCATCACAATCTTTGGAGCTGTATCGACATCTTAAAGTTCGAAAACCAAATCTTCCGCTTCGTCTTGTATACTATCCGGGAGAAGGTCATGGCAACAGCCGAGCCGCTTCAAAGCTCGACTACAGCTACCGAATGCTCCGTTGGTTTGATACCTACCTGATGACGGGAGATGCATCTGCTGAGAAACCTCATTGGGATGCACCCATTCCTGAGAAAGATTAGAATTTCGCCAAAAATAGAATGCCCGACGGATAAAACTTTCGAAGTTTTCAAGATTCATTTAAAAACCTATTTAGACGAACAAGGATTTTGCTTTCTTAACATGTTGGCAAACTTCGAAAGTTTAAAATAAACTGGCTGCATATTTGTTGTTAACCTTAATCAACTCTTTCCTGATTCGGTGTTTTCTTTGTTTCAAATCTGAAAAACATTATATACCAATGATTTAAGTCCGTCTTTAACCTGTAGGATCTATTCATAGATGCTCTATGATCTTATAAAAAATATTCTCATTGCAGTTCTGGTAATGGTGTTTATGGTTATTCTCACCATTTTAGCCTTGCGATGGGTCAATCCACCATTTACTGCATTTACCCTGCAGGCCGATTGGCAACAGCTGGATCGCGAAAGATATGACCTTAGAATTAGTTGGGTACCATACGATGAGATTCCTGAACATATGACTTGGGCTGTTGTCGCTTCAGAAGATCAACTTTTCTTTCAACATCACGGGTTTGATCTTGAATCGATCCAAGAGGCCTGGGAAGAACACCGGGAGGGAGAGCGAACACGCGGTGCCAGCACAATCACCCAACAAGTGGCAAAAAACCTGTTTCTGTCGCCTGTTCAATCTTTTATGAGAAAGGGAGTGGAAGCTGCGCTGACTCTATGCATTGAACTACTTTGGCCAAAGGACCGGATCATCGAAATATACCTGAACATTGCAGAATTTGGGCCCGGCGTTTTTGGAATAGGAGAGTCTTCAAGCGCTTACTTTAACAGGCCAGCCTCTCAACTTACACCGGAGATGGCCGCCCGCTTGGCAGCTGTTCTCCCAAGCCCAAAACGAATGCGCGTGAGTCCACCCTCACCCTATACACAGGAACGCAGCCTTTGGATTTTACGGCAAATGAATCAGCTAACCGGCAAAACATTTTACCGATTTGAAGATACCACCACTGCTAATGCTACAGAGAATCTTCCTAATATAAATGGTTATGCCACTGAACCGGATACTCTTTTCCAATCACTGCCGGATACTCTGAATTCAGCTCTAGATTCTACTGGCATCCTTGAACTTAAATAAATACAATAATTTAGAAATTTTAATATTTTCACTCCTGTATTCACCTAAATAATAGAGTTTTTCAAATCTTTAGAATATCTTAATGTTTTACCTGTTTGGAGAAAGATAAACCTATTTCATCATGCGTTTGCTCATTATCATTTTAATTGTTGGTTTTTGGGTGCAAGATGCTTTCTGCATGAATGCTATCGTCCTTTTAACTGATCAAGTTGAAATGACAAACAGGGACACCAGCTATGTAAGAGAGTTAAATGAAGAAAGCCAAAGGATGATTGAGGAAGGGAAGCTGGATTCTGCTTCAGCCGTTATTGATGAAGCCCTGTCGCTGGCGGAATTTTTGAATGATATTGAAGGAGAAGCATTTGCCATCTTAAATTTAGCCAGTTACTACGATACAAAAGGCCTTCCCGATTCTTTGCTGACATCAGTTGCTCCGCTCTTGGACAAATATGAAGGAACGGAAAAATATACACGTATTGGGAACCTGGTCGCTACCTCACATCACGAGGTGGGTAATTTTCAGCAATCCCTGGATCTTTATAAAAAGATGCTTGATTCAGCCAAGCGGGATAACGATATCAGGATGCAGATGGGAATCACCCAAAATATGGGGAACAGTTACAGTTCTCTTGGCGATATGCCCTCGGCTATAGACAGTTATCTCTCCAGCCTGGAGATGGCGGAAGAGCGGGATGATACATTGGTCACCGCAGTGGTTCTTGATAACCTGGCTTCGGTAAATGTGGACCAGGAAAACTACGAGCTTGCCGAAGAATACCTGTTCAGGGCTTTAGAGCTGAATAAAGGGATGGGAAACCTGAGAAACCAGATAACCAATCACATTAGTCTCGGTGTTCTTTACAAGGAGTGGGATAAATATGACCTGGCCCGCCAAAATTATGAACGAGTTCTTGAAATTGCCGATCAGCTTGGAAATGTTATCAGCAAAATCCAGGCGATCTACAATCTCGGTGTACTTTACACGGAGACGGGGGATACCGACCGTGCACTTGAATCATACCAGGAATCACTCCGGCTCAGTCAGGAGAATAACATCCCAATTGGATTTTTCTATAATCATGCCGGAATGGGAGACCTCTATGTTGAGCTGGAGGACTATGATCGGGCCATTGAAAATTACCAGCAGGCCCTCGAAATTGCCGAGAAGGTCCAGGCAACTGATATGGTTAAGACCGGGCTTTTGAATCTATACGAAACAGCTGAAGAATCGGGCGACACAGCACTGGCCTTTACCTATTTGAAACGGTACTCAGCGCTTACGGATAGCCTTGCACAAACGGAACGTGAAGATGCTTTAGCACGGCAGGAAGCGATGCTTCAACTTCGGTCTGAACGTGAACGGTCTGAACTGCTTGAAGAAACCGTTGCAACTCAGCGGAGTAATACAATCATGATTTCTGTTTTAGGCGGTGTTATGTTGATTGCATCAATATGGCTGGTTGTACTCTATCGGAAAAAGAAGAAGGCCAATGATCTGCTGAAAAATAAAACCAAAGAACTGGAAGAGGCGAATAATGTAAAAGACAAGTTATTATCGGTGCTTGCTCACGACCTGCGTACACCGATCTCTAATATTCAAGGTGTGGTTTACATGATCCGTGAAAACATGCTTGATACAGAGGATATCGATACGGCGTTAAATCATATTGATTTTCAATTGCAACAGGGTATTAATACTCTGACCAATTACCTGGAATGGGCTCAGGATCACCGTGGGGGTATTTCTGCCGATATGGAGGATATCAGGCTCCTTGAAATTGTTAATACGGCTATTCATGAAATTCAGAAAAGTGCCGAGAACAAAAATGTTGAGATAAGCAACATGGTTAGCCCAAAAATTTCGGCACTTGCAGATAAACACATGATGAACGTAATTCTGCGCAACTTACTTTCTAATGCCATTAAGTATGTGGATACCGGGGATATCATTACCGTTAACGCATATGAAGCTAATAATACTGTTGAACTTTCAGTTAAAGATACCGGGAAGGGTATTCCGGAAAATAAGCTAAAAAACTTGTTCAAACCTTTTAATCGGGTAACCCGCGGCACCAAGGGAGAGATTGGAACAGGACTCGGTTTATCACTTTGTAAAGAGTTCATTGAGAAGCAGGGTGGATCTATTCGATGCGAAAGTGAAGTCGGAAAAGGGACTACATTTACAGTGGTGCTGCAAAAATCTGAAACCGCAGAAGGCCCGGAACAGGTTGCTGAAAAATCCGGCGCAAAGTAAGTTTACTCTGAATTTATATTTTTGGTAAACTGTAGTCATCGGATGAGTAATTCAACTGAAATTGTAGTTCTTGCCTTGGTTACTCATCCGATGACTGATCTATTCTTTTTACACCTCCCTCTTTAGCTCCCTGAGGTATTCTTCCATAAACTTCACGCGCCGCTTTGCCTCTCTTTTTGCTGCATTTGTATGCATCCTTTGGGAGAGCTTGAACAACTTTTCGTAGAAGTGATCAATCGTCCAGGTGCTGTCATCCGGCGCCCTGTATTCAGATAATGGATCTTCCGGATTATACAATGCCCGATCAAGTTTTCCGCCAACCATTAAACAGCGTGCAATTCCAATCGCGCCAATAGCATCCAATCGGTCGGCATCTTGTACAATTTTGGCTTCCATTGTCTCGGGAGTGATTCCGGCCGTAAAACTGTGAGCTTCCACAGCATGCTTTACCTCTTCAATTTTATGCGATGGAAAATCGATGTCCGATAAAAAGTCCCCAGCTTTTTTAGCTGCATAAGCCGATGCCCTCTTTCGATCGGGATGATCTTTCGGTAGAATTACACAGTCATGTAACCAAGCGGCGGGAGTCACAATCTCACTGTCGGCAGATTCTTCAGCGAGAATCTCTTTGGCATTCTTTACAACCCGCAGTATGTGATGGATGTCGTGAGCGGAATCGCTCTCATTATTTAGTTCTTGTTTGATGAATTCTTTGCAACGCTCTTCGATTTCTTCCAGAGACAATTTTTCTGTTTTTGGCATGGATCTATGAATCAATGCAGGGGTAATTCATGAACTACCCCTACATATTAATAATCTTATTCAACCATAGAATCTAACTATCGTCTCGGTACTTTGGCAGTAAATCGAGATAACATTCTTTCGTATTTTCAAGAACCTTTGAAAATTCTTATCTCCCTTTAAAAAGCGATTCTTACTGCTCAACTACGGAATCTTCTCTATTTCCATACTCCGCCCATGAAGCTTCATACGGACGAACGGAATCGTACCCCATCAAACGAAGGGTAAAATAGGCATGAGATCCGCGGACGTTTGTCTGGCAGTGTGGAATGATCTCTTTGTCGGGAGTCAAACCTGCCGCTGTATATAGTTCCTGGATTTCGCTTGCCGATTTAAAATAGGGTACTCCATCCGACTCAATCACGTTATTCCATTCCAAATTGATGGCATTGGGAATATGCCCGCTTTTCTCAGCTCGTTCAACCTCTCCTGTGTACTCGCCTTCCGAGCGAACATCAAATATAATTTTATCGGGATCGGATGAGGCAGCTACAACTGTCTCAAAATCACAAAAACGAGATTCTTGAACATTCGATGAAAAATTACCCTCACCGGAAATTTCAGCGGGTTCATCCACTGTAGGATAGTCATTTTCCATCCAGGCAGCGTATCCGCCATTTACGAGTGAGGCATTGGAAAATCCGTAGTACTCCAATGCATAAAACAGTCGGGCTGCCGCCAGATGATTACCTTCGTCCATGATCACCACGCGATCATCATTATCTAACCCGATTTCTCTCATCTTTTCCTGGAACAGATCCGGACCGATCATATAATTGGCTATTGGATGATCAGGATCTCCCAATTCCGGAACTGCAGCAAAATGTACCGCGACTTCTACATAGGGACCGGTTGAATCAGCCCGAGCATCAATCAACAGCAGGTTTTCGTCGTTTAGCATTGAATTCAAATCCTCTACGGAAACCAGCAGATCTTCATTGGGATAGGTTTCAAGAGTTGAGGTTTCCTCTTGAGGCGCAGAACAGGCCGACAATATCAGCCCGATAATCATTGAAATGAATAATATTCGTGTTTTCATGGCGAGTAAAATTGGTTGAATTTGATTGATTTAATTTTCGAAAATTTAAGAATTATCTTGTATTGCCAACAGAATGATTAACAGTCATAATTAGATCTGACAATAATCAGTTCCGCCCAAAATGGTAATCGGCAAATTTTATATACTGATCCCAATCATAGAGATCCAGGTCATGCTCCCCACTCCGAATATGATATCCGGTGTATGATTCAATGATCGGCTGATTCACAGCTGGCATATCCTCAGGAACGTTTACAGGAAGATGATAAATTTTTTCGTACACTTCCGATCCGTGTTTCAGTGCTAAAAATTCTCCTTTGGGGTCGGCCCCCAGATCCTCCTCCGCACTGCCAACATAAACCGGCCGCGGTGCGATGGATGCGATTAACATATGCTGATCGACGGGCAGATCCGCTTCACGATCATTATACTGCTCGAGATTATCGCAGAACCAGTGGGGACGTACATCGTTCAGAAGTTTTATGGTTTCGCTAAACTCCCGTTTGTAAAGAGCCGCACCACCGCAACCTGACTCATTCGAAACCACAATCGCAAAACGTTCATCATTGGCTGCCGTCCAGAGTGCGGATTTTCCACCCCGCGAGTGACCGATCAGAACTACCTGGTCTTCATTGATATCTGAATCTCGTTCAAAGTAGTCCATCAAGCGCATCGCACCCCATCCCCAGCCACCGAGTGCTTTCATTCCATCGGGTCGATTGAGTTGCTCTGGGTAAAGCTTGTCAACGATATCGTGATGCCAAGTCTCTTTGTCATCATCAGCTACATCTCCAACATGAAATGAAGCCATCGCGTAGCCTTTCGGAATAACTCTTTCTACAGGCCAAAAATCGGTTTGTACTGCACGGGTGGGGTCAATGTTTTCTGCGGGCCGATGATTGATCAAAAGAAAAGCAGGTGCCGCCCCTTCTACAGCATTTGGAATAAACAAGTTCATTCTGATTGTAACGCTATTGCCATTCCTTTTAATTGTTATATCCACCTCCTTTAATGTTGCTGTACCTTCAATTGCAGATGGATTTTCATTTATCAGATCAAATTCGATGGCATCGAAATGGCTAGGAATCTGTCCGTACACCAACTCCTCGTAAAGTCCCATAATTTCAGGGCGACGGGTGTTCCTCCAATCCCGAACCGTGGTAACCTGTTCACCTTCCTGGGTTTCCAGAATGAGCGGAAGTGTGTATTCAGGAACCTTGGATTCATCGTAATTGAGTTCGTAATCCTGTGCTAATCCTTTAAATGTTATTAAAGTGAAAAAAAGATATGTAAAAATGATATGTTTCATAGAGTAACTATTGATTATATGAATCGTCCGGCCTAATTATTACCATTTTGAGATTAATCAAGTCGGCAAACTCCGATGGATCGGCGTTTGCGCATTTACCTTTATGCTGAAAAGAGTAGATTCAGAACGTTGAGCAGATACATCCATGTAATTTGTCAATTTTTCTCGACACCTTCAGTATTATCTTTCCACAATTGAATTTGAAAGTAGATTTTCGTGTTAAATGACTCACAGATCACAGTTCTCAGGGTTAAACCACTGTCCTGTAATTCACTTGCAAATTGCATCTTCATCTAATGACATGATAAAGTCCTTTGATGTTCTAATTCTCAGATGCGGAATCGGCAACATCAGATTTTAATTTTCGAATTCCGAAAAATGCAATCAAAGCGCTGATTCCAAATACAGCAAACTCATTAAATGTGCTGCTGAATTCAATACTCAACAAGTTGATGCCCAACACGAAATATGCCAGGGCTCCGATCAAACCAATGGAAAGACTGCCGATAGTAGTGGCCAGAAATGTCTTTGGTTTATCTTTCAGTGTAAAGTATTTAGCAGTTCCCCCGAGAAATCCTCCGGCTAAGGAAAACAGGATAAATAGCCATGGAAAAATAAAATTGATTTGTAAGGTGTTGGATTGGGCATCAGAGGAAGTAGCAGTAATTGTAGCGTTCCCTAATCCTTCCGATCTCAGTTGAACGATGGCGGGCTGATTGTATGTAAGTTCTACAGAAGTAGGTGTGACGGTCCCCTGACTGGAGCTGATATTTACAACTTGCGAGTCTGTTGAGCTCGATCCTTTCCAATTAACCTGGATTGGAATCTCCTGTATTCCCAATCCCTGAAGGCGTTTCCTTTCTGTAAATAAGTCGAGCGCCGGTTCAACTTTTAAATACGTTTCGTAACCTTCTGCATTGGCCTCGGTAACGATCCTGATTTGGACCGAATCGCGAACACTGCTTGCAGAGATATGAACACTGGTGGATGGCAAATTCAGATGACCAATTTGCAGCCGGCTGGGATCAATACTTTCAATATTATCGGAGTGAAGCTCTAGTTGCATCGGGTTAGAAATATCACCTGCCGATTCATCCTGGCTCAACAAAAGAAAATTAAGAGTTGAAGTGAATAAATTCTCCACATGATCATAGACAAGGGGCCTTAAAGAAGTAATCACAGGTTGGTAGACAATATTTCCTGAAGCGTCTTCTGCCGCTCCCCTGTTTTCAACATGAAGTTCCGGAAAGCTGAATATCTCCTGTGTGTTAAAACTTGCGAGAATCTCGGGATTCACTTGTGTAAATGTCCCTGAATCAACCCGGGAAATATTTCTGTCTAAATTTAGAACCGTTTTTTGACGCGGCTGAAGCTGTAGGTTGCGAAAATCAACATTATTTAAGAGTTCAAGGTTGCTCGTATCCTGTTGAAGAACATTTAACTCTATTTGATTCCGATTAATAACATCGAGAACTCGAGGATTAATAGCACGATTTCGATCTTGTGCTGACAGCAGCTGATTGCAGAAAGTTGTTATAACAATTCCTGCCAAAAAGAATGCTACAAAACGATTCAAATTTCCTGTACAGCTTGCACTTTTAAATAATCCCATATCTTCTCCCTGTTTATTTGTGAGACATTGATTGCGACAATGTATAACTAAGCAACTCATTTCGCCAATGAAATTCAACAGAGCATTATTTTATTTTAATATCGTACAAGTCTAAAAAGGCGGAATGGTGAGGAATGCTATGGATTAATACGGACTACTTTCAGAATTTAAACTGGCGCCAATACTAACACTGCAATCAAAAATTATACGGCTTCATTTTGATCGTTTTTTCAAACTCATACAGATTAGAGAACAGAGAATCCCTATATCGACTTATTTTAGAGTAATACAATCTGTTTCAAACGATCTGAGCATTTAATATCGTTATCATTAATGTAAATGGATACAAAATTTTTCTAAGTTCCATTTGTTACATTAGAAAAACTGATGATTGTGATGAGAAAAAAACTATTATTTCTGACATTTTTTACATTGATATTTGCAACCGTATATGCACAAAATAACCGTGCAGAAGTAGTTTTAAATGGTGTGAACATGGTACCTGACGTTCAAACCGGTGCTTCTGGTTCGGTTACAATTTGGGTTGAATCGGACACGCTCTATGTAAAAGGTGAATTCTCGAATCTTCAAAGTTATTATTTCGCCAGTAATATTCACTATGGTGGAGAGGGTGAAACAGGAAATCCCATCTACAAACTAAAACCGGATATTTCAGAAGATCATACAAGTGGCATATTCGATCCCGAAAAGAACAAGTTTAAGTTAAGTGATGCTATGCTTGAAGCATTTAATAACGGGAATCTATATATAACTGTAGCATCCGATGACAATCGCCGGGGCGAGATTCGCGGGCAGATTAATTCCTATTAAGAAATAGAAATTCGGATTTCAAAAACATCTAAGAAAATGAAGATCACCATTGTTGGTGCACATGGGCAAATCGCCATGCTGCTTCACCCAATATTAATTGAAAGAGGACACAAAGTACGAGGCATCATTCGAAAAGAGGAACAAGCAGACGATCTGCGAGATTTTGGAGTGGAACCTGTCGTTGCCAATATAGAAAAGCTGGATGATATTTCTGAAGCTGTTGGAAATGCAGATGCGGTTCTTTTTGCCGCAGGTGCAGGACCCGGAAGTGGGGCAGTACGGAAATGGACCGTAGATCGTGATGGAGCGATCAAACTGATGGAAGCATCTCACAAAAACGGAATTGATCGCTACGTGATTATCAGCGCTATGGGACTTCATAAACCCCGCGGCAGTGAAGTGTTCCGGGTCTACCAGAAAGCGAAAGCCGAAGCCGACGAAGCTCTGCGGCACAGTGGATTGGATTATACGATTGTAAAACCGGGAAGACTAACAGATGAAGAAGGTACAGGTAAGGTCTCCATAGGGAAAAATTTAGAACGTGGTGAAATTCCGCGTGAGGATGTAGCTGAGGTTTTGGCAAAGGTTTTTGATAATCCGGAAACAATTGGAATGGAGTTTGATTTGGTATCAGGCGACCAATCCATAACTGAAGCTATTTCTAAGATCATAAATAAGTGAACTTAGGTGGGATAATGAATAAAGAAACCTCATTGCTTATAATCTTTTGGAATAAAACTCTTAGGCAAAAATTATTCCTGTTTCGAATCTTTTTGATGCTGAATCTTATAGGGGTAGCCAATTTGCTGTTGCCGTTCAAGGTATACTCACGATTTTTAGGGCAGATCAATTCCGAGTCAACACAAAACCCCAAAAATGTTGACTGGACATACGTAGAGCAGGTTTCAAAATCTGTTAAAAATGTAAGCAAAGTGAGTCCTATTGAATTTAAATGTTTGGTGCAGGCAACAGTCGGGAAATATTTTGTAGCCCGGGAAAGAATTGACAGCACAATCTATTTTGGTGTAAAAAAGGATGAATCTCATCACCTAAAAGCTCATGCCTGGCTTCGAGTTGGATCAAAGATTGTACTTGGCGGAGAGGTTGCCGATCAGTATAATATAGTATCAACATATTCGTGAGCATTAATCAAACTATTCATGACACGGGATACAATTATCGTTCGAACCAACAAAGCACTGGTCTCATCTATCGAGGATGAACTGGTGATGTTTGATGTAAATGCCGGCCAATACTACGGGTTAAATAACGTAGCCACCGCCGTTTGGAATCATCTTGAAACCAAAAAAACGGTCGATGAACTTTGCCAATCACTCACCGGGGAGTTCGATATCTCTATGGACGATTGCCGAAATGAGCTTCTTGAGTTTTTACCGGAACTTGAGGAGAAAGGTTTGATCGAGGTTGTGGAGAAAGATTAATAACAAGCTCAAAAATTCAACCCTATAGAAACTATTTTAAACCATTCTCCGTTTTCAATTAATATTCCAATAAAATCGGACGGGTATGACCCTTAAATATCTCTTTACAGCTTTATTGTCCATCCTCTTTTTATCCCAGGTATCGTTTGCCCAGGATCTTAAAGAAGAGGTTGAAAACTCAATCGATAAAGATGAGATGCCAGCATCTGCACTGGATGCATTGGAAGATTTCCTGGAAGATCAAATCGTTACCGATGCCAACTATTATCGCGAAACGGATGGAGAGACCACTACATTTGAAGCTAAACTGTACTGGCAGGACTATCAATACAGTATTGAATTTACGGATGAAGGATTATTGCTGGATATCGAACAATTGATAGAATTCAATGAAATTCCTGAAGGGATTCAAGGTCGTATCACACAAATAATGGAAGAGCAGTTTTCCCGATTCAGAATGACACGGGTTCAACGGCAATATATATCTGATGAAGAGGACGAGGATGGCGAGGATGTAATTGAAGATTTTCTTGAGAATGATATGGACGACCTGATCGTTCGCTATGAAATCGAGGTTGAAGGCCAAAACCGAAGTGAGATGGGATCGTTCGAAATGCTCTTTGATCCTGAAGGAGAACTCATCCAAAGAAGAAGAATTGTAAGGCGTTCGATCGATAATATCTGGTAGTTTATGAGTTTTATTAGAATCACTTTTCTTTTTTTGGCGGTCTCTCTTTTGGCTGAAACGGGTTTTGCTCAATCCAACACAGAATGGATCTGGAGCCCCGAATACTCCTACTCATGGAAATCATCTGACCGGATGACCTATTCGGCAAAGGTCTCCATGTTCAATTCTGTTGAAAATATTGATAACCGTTCCTTCATTCAAAATATAGAACCTCAGCTTTCATTTGCCTACGGGCTTACTCCGCGGACAAAAATTGGCGGCGGTTATTACTATCGATGGTCATCACCACTCCTGGATGGATATCAATATGAACATCGCTTGTTGCAACAGGTCGGATTTATCAATTTTATCGGAGACCGGCGAATTGCGCATCGATTGCGAACCGAGCAACGGATTCGATCTTCATCTTACCAAAATCGGGTGAGGTATCGAATCAGTTACGATTTCCCCCTTGAAGGTGATCGACTCGATCCCGGAGAACGATACCTGATCTTTTCAAATGAGGTGATGTCGGCTTTTAATGCAAACGAAGCAGACGCTGAAAACCGTTTCTCAGCCGGTTTGGGCTGGTTCTTCAACCGTCAACAAAAATTTGAATTGGGACTTCAATACCGAACCCAGGATATCTTCAGCGGGGATGGTCTTTCGCACCTCTTTTTGGTGAGTACATCGTTTTATATGAACCGGTAATAGTTGCATATCAAGTCTGTTCCTAATAACTGCTCCTCTTCTTCTTTCAATTCTAAAAATACCAAAGGGTCACAATTCAAAGTAAATTGGCAAATCAAAAGAGAGAGGTGAAAATAATTTCATTATTATTTAACGGGCACAGAAAAAGCAACCTAAAAAAGTGTTATTATCTTACGATTGATCGATAATGATTTGCACTATATGCACTTTTTTAAATTTACCCTTTTGGGAATTGTCTCATTTCTAATAGCTCAAACTGGAATTGCGCAGAACAATACAGAATGGGTCTGGAGACCAGAGTACACTTATTTAGGGAGAGCATCCGATCGCCTGACATATTCAGCTAAACTTTCACTCTTTAACTCAGTTGATCATTTTAATGATCGATCCGCTGTTCTGAATGCACAGCCACAAGCTTTACTTTCATATCGATTCATTCCCCATATAAGATTTGGCGGTGGTTTTCTTTACCGTTGGTCAACACCCAATATGAATGGATCTTATTATGAGTTTAGAACAACCCAGGAAGTTGGATCTGTTAACTATAGTGCTATCCGCCGAATTGCCCATCGCCTGAGAGCCGAACAACGTTTCCGTTCCACATCCTATATTAACCGCATGCGATACCGTATCAGGTATAACCTCCCTCTGGAGGGGCAAATACTGAAACCGGGAGACCACTACCTGATCTTTTCCAACGAATTAATGTCCGTTTTTAATAAAAATGATACGAATGCAGAAAATCGACTTTCCACCGGTATGGGTTGGTTCTATAATCGATATCGTAAATTTGAATTAACACTTGAATACAGAACCCGAGACATTCTCAATAATGATGGAGTTGTTCACCTTTTCATGATGAAAACATCATTATTTACAATTCGGTGAAACCATTCGAACCAAATCAATCATTGTCACTGCCCAGGGAATAAACGGATTGAATGAAATAATGCAATCTCTAAGAATTGAGGGATGTCTTGTCTTACTACCTAAGCCACTGAACTTTTTCTAACAATGAGTGAATCACAAAGGACCATAAACAGCATCCCTGAACACTTTGTGTAACCGGCCATCAAACGGAAGCTTTTGGGTAAAAAAGACGGCTGTAAGTTCGTTTTCGGGATCAACCCAGAACAGTGTACTTGCTAAACCATCCCAGAAAAATTCTCCAACAACACCGTTGTTTTCTTCGGGCGACTGTGGCGGACGCACCCGGACTGCGAAGTCGATTCCAAACCCTACCTGGCCTTTACTTGGTAGAAAATGGCGCTCCGTAACTTCTTCAGACAGCTGATTCGTTGCCATCAGTTCAACCGTTTCGGGTTCCAGTATTCTTGTGCCGTTCAACTCCCCTTCATTCACCAGCATTTGGGTAAATTTCATATAGTCGTCCAGTGTAGAAGTATAACCCCACCCTCCGGGAGTAAGCGGCCATTGATTGGTATTGAACGAATGAGCTTGCTCATCGGGAACGCGCTGCAGTGAATCCCCTTCCGCACTTGAATAGACAGCTGCGAACCGGTCCCGATCTCTCTCCGGCACAAAATATCTTGTCTGATTCATTCCCAATGGATTCAAAATATTCTGCCATACATATTCATCGAACGGCACACCCGAGAACAGTTCCACCATGAACGCCTGCATATCTACCGACATGCCATAATACCACTGTTCACCCGGGTGAAAAACCAGGGGGACATTCCACAGCCTGCCTGCAAATTCACCCAGCGTATGTTCACGATTCATGGGATTTTCCTCCGCCAAAATCGGTCCCACATATTCAGCGTTCGGGTCATTCGCAAAACCGGTTGTGTGCCGGGTTAAATCCCGAATCGTCAATGGTCGGTTTGGTTCAACAAGTATTGGATTTCCCTCTTCATCCATTCCCTCATATACCGTTAATTCACCCAAATCCGGGGCGTACATAGAGATCGGATCGTCCAGCTCAAACGCTCCATCTTCATAAAGCTGCATCAAAGCAACGCCGGTAATCGGCTTTGTCATGGAAAAGATCTGAACGATGGTATTTCGTGCCATCTGAACTTCATTTTCACGATCGGCATATCCCTCCGCATTGAAATAGACCTCTTCACCATCTTCATAGATCAATGCCGAAACTCCCGCCACAGCTCCCGTTTCTACAAAACTTTGGAGGGTTGAATCGATACGAGCCATTGCGGTTTCATCAATGATTTGGTTTTCTTGTTGATTTGTTGAACAGGCGGTTAGTGCGAGGGTGAAACTTACCAAAATGTAGATGAGTCGACTCATAGATTTAGTTTGGATGATTATTATTTGATCAAAGAATGTACCGGTTCAGAATATATGATTAGAGAAGAATTTGCCAATTTATTTTGATTTTCTTGTAATCAACTCCCGAAAAGCCACCGCAGCCAGCAAACCCGTAATTACTGCACCAATTCCGAATACAACCCTGCCGATTACCTGGTTGGTGGCCTCCTCAATGAATGGAATCCCGCCCTGGATATCTTCCCCGTTAAATGCAGCCCAAAACCCAACGATTGATAAACCCAGGCAGATCACTCCGCCTAAAAAAGAGCGCCATTTTGCGGGCTTAGTTTTATAGTCGTGTTCTTTTTTGGTGATTTTTATGGGCATAATCGGATATTAAGTTCTTGTCATTTGTCATCCCCGCTTGATCCCATTTGCAATCTTCAAAGTTTAAGTGTCTGTGAGAAGCTGAGCTTTTCTTAAAAAAATTTACGGCACTCTTAGAAACCATAAAGATACTATTCTATTCATAATTCTTATCTAATTCATATATCTTTAATCGCAGACTATAGACCTTGAACATTAAACCCTTTGTGGGAATGCCGAAAGAAATAGAATCATATAAGCTTGGAAATGTCCAGGTGACCATCACAGAGACGGATGACCCAAAAAAACTTAGCGTGGATTGCAACGACGGAAACTACCATTCTGAATTCAAAGTAAGCCGATACGAGTTTAAAAATTATAAGCGGCATATGAATCAGAAGATCACCAAGGCGTATAATCGGCAATATGAGGAGGAGTAATTTCAAATGAATTAGTTTGTCATTCTGAGCTTGACTCAGAATCTCCAAATACGAAAAAGCGGACAGCGATCCTGAATTAAATTCAGGATGACTCTGTCAGTTAACACCTCACAAAATCAACATCGCATCGCCAAACGAATAAAACCGATACTTTTGCTCAACAGCATGCCGATAGATTCGCCTGACTTCTTCTAAACTTGCAAAGGCAGACACCAACATCAGGAGCGTGCTTTTGGGCAGATGGAAATTGGTGATCAAGTGATCTACGGATTTGAATTTATACCCCGGTGTGATGAAAATATCCGTCTCACCTGAACAAGCTTTGAAATTTCCTTCCTCTTTTGGAGCTGATTCCAACACCCGAACACTTGTTGTACCTACGGCCGTGATGCTTT
>Ga0209949_1000773_pt1 | contig 16343 bp, 8 predicted proteins | sample SalPonC_black_MG_FD_185711 | JGI IMG/M metagenome (GOLD analysis project Ga0209949, IMG submission 185711) | Salt pond soil microbial communities from South San Francisco under conditions of wetland restoration - Salt Pond MetaG... | ecosystem: Environmental > Aquatic > Marine > Intertidal zone >... | reverse complement strand
AGAAACACAGCAACAAAACGAACGCGACAGCCTGTTGGTGGTTACCAAATTTGCTAACAGCTATTTCCAGGAAAAATTACATAAACATACCGATGGTAGAGCCATAGGATTAAGTTATTTTAAAGAGCGTGGTTTTAGAGAAGATATTATTAAAACATTTGAACTAGGGTATAGCTTAGATATAAAAGATGCTTTTACCAAAGCAGCCCTTGAAAAAGGCTACAAGTTAACATTCCTGGAAAAATCAGGGTTAACCATTGTTAAAGATCAGGATAAATTTGACCGGTTTCGCGGACGGGTGATGTTTCCTATCCATAGCCTTTCGGGGAATGTGGTTGGTTTTGGTGGCCGGATATTAAAAAAAGACGTTAAAGCAGCTAAATACCTCAACTCTCCCGAGTCAGAAATATATCACAAAAGCCGCATCTTATATGGCATGTATCAGGCAAAAAAAGCGATAACACAAAAAGATCACTGCTTTTTAGTTGAGGGATATACCGATGTAATTTCCATGCACCAGGCAGGAATTGAAAACGTAGTGGCTTCTTCCGGCACCTCCCTTACAGTTGAACAGATAAGACTAATCAAACGATTCACACCCAATGTTACCATTATATACGATGGAGATGAAGCTGGTATTAAAGCTTCGTTAAGAGGAATTGATTTAATCTTAGAGCAGGGATTGAATGTTAAGGTTCTACTTTTGCCCGATGGTGAAGATCCCGATTCTTTTGCCAAAGCAAACAGCTCTTCGGAATTTTTAGATTTTATCAGCAAAAATGAAGAAGATTTTATTACGTTTAAAACCAAACTTTTATCCAAAGAAGCCAAAAATGACCCGGTAAAAAAAGCAAATTTGATTTCCAATGTGGTACGGTCTATTGCCGTAATTCCTGAAACTATTACACGCACAGTGTATATCAAAGAGTGCAGTAAAATTCTGGATATTGATGAAAAAATCCTTTACAGCGAGATTGGCAAAATACGAAAAAAGAATGTAGAGAAAGAATATAAACGTCAGGTTATTTCCCCGGAAGATAATTATAAGAAAGCATCTCCATCAGTCCCTTCTTTTGTTAGTGAAGTTTATTCAGAGGCTCAGGAAAAAGAAATTATCCGTTTGTTATTGCATTATGGCAATCATACCCTTTATACTTACCAGGAAACTAAATACGATGAACCCAGAAATGTTTCTGTAGCTGAATATGTAATTAACGAAATCCTTAATGATGATTTAGAATTTAAGAACCTTATTTACAAACAAATTTTTCAGGAATATCTTGAAGCTCTAAACACTGGGAAAGAACTGGATAATAAACATTTTATTTACCACTCCGATCCTCAAATAAGTAAACTTTCAGCCGACTTATTAAGCACATCATACACTTTAAGCAGAATCTTTAAAAAAGGGGGTATCCTAATCGAAACCGAGGAGATGAAACTTAAACGGCTTGTTCCTGAGACCATTATTGCTTATAAACGAAAAATTTTAGAAATCGCTCAAAGCGATGCTTCAGAGAAGCTGAAAGAAGCTCAGAACAATAAACAGGATAACCAAAAACTGAGTTTATTACAAAAGGAGTTCATGCAAATAACAGCAGCTATTAATGAAATATCTAAGGTACGCGGCTGGGTAGTTTTTAAATAATTTTATTGTTGATATTTTTTTAAGGTAAAAGTTATAGATGTTCCTTGACCGGGAATACTATCAATGGTTATAGTACCTCCATTTTTATCTACAAACTCTTTACATAAAATTAACCCCAAACCAGAACCTTTTTCGTTGGATAATCCGGGAGTAGTATGGTGCTGGTCTATTCTAAAAAGTTTGGGTAAATTTTCCGGCTCAATGCCAATGCCTGTGTCTTTAACTGTAATATGTATTGTATCATTCACAATTTGAGCAAAAATTTCTATCAGCCCCTTTTCAGGAGTAAATTTTACGGCATTAGATAAAAGGTTTCTGATTACCGTTTTAATCATATCCTCATCGCCGTAAGCAATGGTATTACCAGGTATTCTAATGTTTATTTTTATTTCCTTCTGTTCGGTTTTCCGCTTTACTAAATCGATATTTTCATCAACCACAAATTGAATATCAACAGGCTTGGGAGTATAAATCACTTCACCCGTTTGAGTTGATGACCAATCGAGCAAATTTTCTAGTAAATTAAAGGTCGTTTGTGATAATCGGTTTAATTCGGCTATAATATTTTTTGTTTGAGCCCTGTTAAATGTATCAAAATCGTTAAACACCACATTTGTTGAGCTAACCAAGGTACTAATCGGGTTTCGCAAATCGTGTGCAATAATTCTGAAGAATTTATTTTTTGTTGCATTGCTTACCGCTAACTTATCGCGTTGTTGCTCAATTTCTTTCTTTTGTTGCAATATTTCTTTTTCTGCAAACTTTAATTTGGTAATATCCGAATCAATAGCAATCAAATTAATAGTTTCACCATCTTTATCTACCACCGGCGTTAAGGTTGTCTGAACCCATAACTCTTTCCCTTGTCTCGATTGTGTTTTAAATTCGTAAACGACTGATTTATTGTTTTTTAAACACTTCTCAATCGTTTCTTTTATATTAGGGTTATCACTACTTTGTGTTATGTTCGTATATTTCTCGTCTTTATACTGTTCTAATGTATAGCCATACATCTTTGTAAAAGCATTGTTAATCCATTCAATATTGCCTTTTGCATCAAATATAGCTATGGCATTATCTGTTTCGCTGGCAACTTTAGAAAGTTTTAAAAGCTCAATATTAACTTTCTTAAGCTGTATGGCCTGATTAGTAATTTCCCATTTTTGTTTTTCCAACTCTTTATTTTTAGCACTAACCCGTTCGTTGGCATCTTTAAGATGTTCTGCCTGTACAAGAATTTCTTCTTTTTGCATTAAAATTTCCTGGGTGCGTTGGATTACAATCTTTTCAAGTTTATCTTTTTCCCTGATTAATCGATAAGTATACAATCGAACAATGCCTATGATTAGAAAAATACCCAAAACAATATATCCTAAAATAGCGGCAAAAGAACGGTACCAGGGAGGCAAAATTTTAAATTTAAAAACCGATTGCTCGGGTTCTATATTGTATAAAGTTTTGGCTTTTACATGAAAAATATACTCTCCTTCGCGAAGATTATTGTACTCTCTTTTCGTTTCTGTAGTCCAGTCTGACCATTTTTTATCAAATCCCTCCAAATAATAGCTATACTGATTTTTTGATTCTTCGTCATAGAAAGGTAGAGCAAAATGAAAAATTACTGTATTGTTTTCGTAATCTAAAACAGTTCCCATATCAATATTCCCAGAAACATTTATTTTATTTCTGAGAATAGAGGTATCATCTTCATTTCTTACTTGTTTATAATTTGTTCCCCAGTATATGACAGAATCATTGGTGCTTACTTTTCGAATCATGGCGGGGGGAACCAGGTAATAATCTTTATCAAAATAATTCCTGTATCGGAAAGTTCCTTCGGTTGTTCCAAACCAAACAGAAGAATCGGAAAATGTAGTCACATAATACGTAGTAATAATATTATCAATAATTTTATAGACTGAAAGGGTATCGTTATCATTCTCAGTCTCTGTCGTATCCTCATCTGAAACATTATCCTCCAATTGGAGATTATCTTTGGCCAAAACGAATGTGTCTTTTTGACTATCGTATATAAAATACTTGTAATCAGAAACAAAAAGCAGATGGTTTTTATAATGAGTCATTCCTATCGAATTTACCGAGGGCAATCCCTTTTCTTCACCATGATAAATTACCTGAAAAGGTTTATCATTTATTTTAAAAGGGTTCCTTATTTCATAGAGCCCTTTATATCGAGCACTTAACCACAAATTCCCTAATGAATCTTCTTCAATAATTCTAATTTGCTCGTTGATATTAAATTGCTTCCCTAAGTCTTTCCATTCTCCATTAGCATAGTCTAAAACAGCTACCCCATTAAATAAACCTAAAATAACTTTTGATGGATCCCGGCTATATTGATATACTTTATGAATTTTTGGATAATCTGAAATCAGTTTAGATTTATTATTCTCAAGTTGAAAAAGTCCCCGGCTTGTAGCTATAAGCAATAGTGCTTCATTGGATGACGGTGTTTTTAAAGTATTCAGTTTTTGTAAAAGATTTTCATCCTTTTTTTTCAAATGCTTATCGGGAATAAAAAAATATAAAAACCCCCAGGATTGTTCGAATTTACCTTTTACAGGATAAAAACGATTAACTGAATAACCCTGTTCAATTTCATTATCTTTCGAATAAAATATGCCGGATCCTGTTGCAATATAAATATACTCGTCCAGACTTGCCACATCAATAATATTCCCAATAATCCCTAATTCTTCGGTCCAATATCTAAAAGGAGAGAAAATATCTACCCTGCTTATACCATTATCTAAGGCCATCCATAAAGATTGATTATTATCAAAATATAAATGGTAAGCAGGACTGATAATTCCTGTTGAGTTTTTATCGATGATATCAACTACTTTAAAATTGGTGTCAACAATTAAAACCTCTCCTGTTAGGACTGACAAAGCCAATAACTGATCATTAATTTTTATCCCATGATAAAGATTATTGTCCTTTAAAAAATCATTTAAGTATTTCCCTTCATCAGAAATTAACGAAACAGGTGTAATTTTCGCTTCATCATTTGTTGTATCGTATAAATACATTCCCTGACTTCTCGAACCCACCAATAATTTATCTCCTTTTGGTAAAATTGAATGGACGCGCTTATTGGTAAAAAATTCTCCCTTTGGTAAAAGTTGAAGAGAATCGTCTTCAAGAACCAATAACCCTCTCCCTTCTTCATAAACATAAAGACGGTTCCTAACTTTGAAACTCAGATAAAATCTTTCTGCTGATTTCTCAAAGTAATCAAATTGTTGATTCTTGTATCGAAAGATAACATTTTCGGTGAGAAAAAATACTGTATCGCCAATACAATAGGTATTCCATACATCCCCGAATTCTGCATATTCTTCATCAATAAGCTGCTTTAACGATTTATAATACAGCTCCCCCTGATTATCGGGAGTTAACAAACCAATCTCATTATATGCGCCAACAAATATATTATTGTGTTGGTCTACATCCAGACTTCTTACATTTGACTGGTTAGAAACAAAAATATTTCGCCACGAAACACCATCATACTCAAGAATACAACTAGAATTTCCAAAATACATTATCCCTCGATGATCCTGAGTAACACTCCAGTTTTGGGGTGTAGAATTATAATCTGTTGATGAATAATACGTAGAAGGAACTAATCCTTTTATCTGGGATTTAACAGGCAAAGCTCCCAGAATAATACAAAAAATAACAATTACTTTATAGTATCTCTTCATTATTAATCACCATCCGCTTTACTTAATTGATCTAATCGTTGAATAACAGGTTCCTTATATTTTCTTCCAATAGGAAGCTCAATATTTCCAATATCTATTCCGGAGAGACTATAAGCATCAATCTTATTAACTGCAACAATAAATGAACGATGTATCCTTAAAAATTGTACCGGTGATAATATTGATTCAAAATAGCTCAACGGCTGTTTTGTTACTACGGTTTTGCATACAGTAATAACTTTCACGTAGTCTTTGATGCTTTCGAGATAAAGTATATTCTTCAGATACACTTTTACCATCTTTTTATTTTCTTTCAGGTAAAGAAAATTGGTCTGTGTTGTTTCTTTCGTTTTTTTAGATATTTTTTCAATAATCCGGTTCACCGATTTTAATAATCTTTCAAAAGAGATCGGTTTTAATAAGAAATCATCAACATTTAAATCAAACCCTTCGATAGCATAATTTTTATTGGCTGTAATAAAAATAATTGAGGGTGGGTTAGATAGGGTTTTGACAAAATCAACACCGGTTAATCCGGGCATTTCAATATCTAAAAAAATAATATCAACCTTATTCTCTTTTAAAAACCTAAAAACAGGAATTGCATTGTCAAATTTCCCTACAACTTCTATGTATGGAATTTTTTTTAAAAAACCTTCAATAATTGTTATAGCCAATGGTTCGTCATCAACCACAACACATCTCAAACTCATAAATAACTCTTAATTAGATGGTTAAGCGTATAAGACTAAAATATTTAGTCAGCAATTTATAAATAATTTTTAAAAAACTCCTAATCATTGTATAAATTTTATTAAATATCGATAAAAATTGTTTTTTGTAGGTAGGAAATGGTCGTTTGTCGATAATTAAATTCTTATTGAATTAAAGACTTTATTTTCGCATGCAACTTTAAAATTACAATACAACAACGTAATTTTTTCATGATGCAGACATACTAATTTTTAACCCAAAACTCACTCTAAATTAATTAGTTTGCAATAAGAAGGTGTTGAGAAATCGACACCTTTTTTTATTTTTTTGTGATAATACGCATTAATCTTTTCATCTATTTGAAAGTCATATTATATTTACATTTAACAAATAGAAAATGAGACGACTTAATCCGGTTTTTATCCTATTATTATTTTTTTTATCGGCCTGTAATCAGCATCCGAATAAAAACAGTGATCAAAAGGTAATTGAAACCATTTTTTCCGAAGCATTATCCGACCATGAGGCATATCAGCATTTAGACTACCTTACCACAAATTTCCAAAAACGGCTTGCCTGCTACCCCCAGGGAATAAAAGCTGCTAAATGGACGACACAAATTATGAATAATATGCAACTGGATACTGTTTTTTTACAGGAAATCCAGGTTATGAACTGGGAAAGAGGGGATATTGAAATCGCTGAGATAAGAAGTGAAAAGCAGAGAATCCCCGTTAATGTTTGTGCCCTTGGCAGAGGCGTTGCCACAAGTAAAAACGGGATTGAGGCAAAAGTTGTAGAAGTAAACGGATTAGAGGAGTTAAAAACAATATCCAGGGATCAGGTAAAAGGAAAAATTATTTTTTTTAATAAGCCCATGAATCCGGAATTAAAGAACCCATTCCAGGCTTATGGAGAGGCTGCCGGTCAGCGATTTGCAGGACCTGTGCTGGCAGCAGAATATGGTGCTGTGGGAGCAGTAATTCGATCGTTAACCACATCAATCGATACTTTTCCACATACCGGAACCACTCGTAAAGCACCTGCTGACAAAACGGTTCCATCTGTGGCCATTGCTACTGAACATGCCAATACTTTAAGTGAACGGTTAAAACAAAACCCGGAGCTGACTTTTTATTTTAAAACAAATTGTAAAAATAAACCTGATACAATTTCCTACAATGCTATTGGTGAAATAACCGGAACAGAATATCCTGATAAATTCATTGTTGTTGGAGGCCATCTGGATTCGTGGGACAACAGTCCGGGTGCTCATGATGATGGCGGCGGTTGTATGCAATCTATTGAAGTACTAAGAATTTTTAAAGCCATAGGTTATCAGCCCAAACACTCAATCCGGGCAATAATGTATATGGACGAAGAAATTTCTCAAAGCGGAGGCAAAACTTATGCCAGCGAAGCGAAAAGAAAAGAAGAAAAACACCTCTTTGCCATTGAAAGTGACCGGGGAGTTACAAAACCTCTCGGCTTTTCGATTGATGCTAATGATAAAGTCCTTGAAAAAATAAAATTGTGGAATCCATTATTTGCGCCTTATGATATAACCGTATTTAAAAAAGGTGGTGGTGGAGTAGATATTGGCCCTTTAAAACAGCATGGAACTCCTCTTGCCGGATTATTGACGGACCCTACGCATTATTTTGACTGGCATCATTCGGCTAATGACACATTTGACCATATTAACCGGGAAGAGATGCAAAAAGGGGCTGCTGCAATGGCTGCCTTAATTTATCTGGTCGACAAATATGGGCTATACGAATAATTAATTAATAACTACCAATTTTAAATAGAATTTAATTTAAACTTTGTGTCCAAACTTTTGTTTAATAACATTAAAACAAAGCATAACAAATTAATATTTAATTCAATGAAAAATATTGACCGCCGAATCGTTATTCTAGCAGCCTTTCTTTTTATTGTAGGGTTAGCCTTTGGAATCATGAAATTTTTAATTGCCCAAAAAGAAGAACCATTTAGTCGACCACCTGTGGTAGCAAAGAGGTATGTCCAAACCGAGATGGTGGATTATAAAACAATTGTTTCGCCCGTTAAGGCCCCTGGTCGGGTAAGTTCAGTTTCTAATGTAGATATTATTGCAGAAGCTTCAGGGAAAATTTTAGTTTCCAATATACCCTTAAAAAGGGGTGCCGGTTTTTCTAAAGGCGATATTCTTTTCACCATTTATCCGGATGAAGTTGCTTTAGCATTAAAAGCCCGAAAAAGCCAATTCCTTAATCAATTAGCTAACCTGTTGCCCGACATTGCTATTGATTATCCGGATTATGAAAAACTCTTTAGAGATTTTTTTAACTCTGTTGATATCAACAGCAATTTGCCGGCATTTCCGGAAATTAATGATGAGAAACTCAAAATTTTTCTTGCCAGCAGGAATATTCTAAGTGATTATTATGGTATTTTAAAAGATGAGCTTCAATTAAGCCGGCACACAATCAAGGCTCCGTTTAACGGAACATATACAGATGTTTATTTGGAAGCCGGTGCATATATCAATACCGGAGGTAGAGTTGCCCATGCTATACGAACAGATATTTTAGAAATAGAGGTTCCCCTTGAACGTTTCGACGCACAATGGGTCAAAATAGGTGATGAAGTTACTATTCAATCCGACACAAAATCTATTCAATGGAAAGGAAAAGTAATTAGAAAAAGTCAGTTTGTTGATCAACAAACTCAATCTCAAAATGTTTTTGTGCGGGTAGAAAACAACAGGCAAAAACCTATGTTAGCAGGAGAGTATCTTGATGTAACTTTCCCGGGACATCCCATTGAAAATGCAATTGAAGTACCAAGAAATGTAGTTTTTAATACGAATGAAGTTTTTGTTGTCGATAACCAACGGTTAAGCAAACGGGTAATCAATATTATTAAGCTCAATGAAAAAACATTAATATTAAATGGCTTAAAAGAGGGTGAGTTGTTGGTTATGCAACCTTTAATTAATGTTCAGGAAGGAACATTAGTTGAAATTCAGAAAAATGGAGATGATGATAAACAACAATCATCGAATAATTAACCATTAAATGATTCCTAATTTAGATATCTTCAATATAAAAAACTATGAAGAAATTAATTGAACGATTTGTAGAATTCCCCATATATGCCAACCTGATTATTGCATTTTTTGTTATTGCAGGAGCAATTAGCCTGGTATCTATGAAAAAAGCATTTTTCCCGGAAACCGAAAGCAGGATTATTACTGTTTCTGTGTTTTATCCCGGCGCATCACCGGTAGAAATGGAAGAGGGCGTTACTTCACGTATCGAAGAGGCTATACGTGGGTTGGTCGGAATAAAGGAAATCAATTCAACGTCGGTTGAAAATAGTGCCAGGGTTGTGATTGAGACATCAGGTGATTTCCCTATTGATGAGGTTTTGATGGAAGTTAAAAATGCTGTCGATGGAATTTCTTCTTTGCCTACAGCTGCTGAGCGGCCAATCGTATCAAAACGAAGGTCCAGGTCAGGTGCTTTATATATGGCTTTAGTGCCCGACGATAGTTCAGGGGCAGATTTGATGACCCTGAAAGAATACGGACAACGAATACAGGAAGACCTTATTAATTCGGGAGTAATGAGCCAGGTAAATGTTTCAGGGTTTCCTCCACCCGAAATATCTGTTGAGATAAAAGAAGAAGAACTGTTAAGGTATGATTTGACTATTGATGAAATCATCCAGGCTATTCAGACTAATAACCAAGACATCTCAGGAGGGCAAATTAAATCTGAGGAGGAAGAATTATTAATCAGGCTTCGTTCTCGAAGTACTGACCCCAACAAAATAGGTAATATTATTTTACGCGGTACAAAAGATGGTAGTCATATTCTAATTCGTGATGTAGCCGAAGTAAAGAAAAAATTTGCCGACACCCCGAGCCAAACATGGGTAAATGGCAAAAGGGCTGTATTTATTGGAATTGATAAATTACCCGAAGAAGATCTATCGGCTATTACTGAATATGCCAATAATTATATCGATAAATTTAATCGCGAAGACCATGGTGTAAAACTGGAGATTTCTTTTGCCTTTCTTGATGTTCTTCAGAGCCGTCTGGATTTACTTACCAAAAATGGAATGATAGGACTTATTCTGGTAATTCTTGCATTATCCATGTTTTTAAATGTACGTTTATCCCTTTGGGTAGCTTTTGGTATTCCGTTTAGCTTCCTGGCCATGTTTATTTATGCCAACTTTGCAGGTGTTACTATTAACATGATGTCTCTATTCGGGATGATTCTGGTTATTGGCATCCTGGTTGACGATGGGATTGTTATTGCCGAAAATATTTATCTGCATTTCGAAAAAGGAAAAACACCTATGAAGGCCGCTGTTGATGGAACAATGGAAGTGTATCCTGCGGTTTTAACATCCATCGCTACAACCATTATAGCTTTTTCTCCACTGCTATTTTTAGCCGGTACCCGAATGGAAACCATGATTCAGATGGCCATTGTAGTTGTAGCCAGTTTATTCTTTTCATTATTCGAAGCTTTCTTTGTTTTACCTGCACACTTAAGCAGCAATCATATTCTTAGCCGAAAGAGCCTTGCAAACAAGAATAAAGGGATTAAGAAATATTTGGAACGGTTTATTGTTTGGTTACGCGATGACATTTACCACTATATTTTAATATGGCTTTTAAAATGGAGGCATGCAGTTATTGGTATTCCTATTGCTCTATTTTTAATTACCGGCGGATTATTAGCCGGTGGATTTATTAAAAACACCTATTTCCCGATGGTTGATTTCGATAGTTTTGAAATAAATATTGCATTTACACCGGGTGATGGCGAAAAGCAAACCAAGGAGTATTTAAACCGGTTTGAGAAGACTATTTGGGAAGTTAATGATGAATTGACCAATGAACTGGGATTAGATGTAAATTTAATAGACCGGGTTATTACATCTACCGGAAATTCGTTTAGCGGACAGGAAGTCGGGGCACATGCCGGCAGCGTTCGGGTTTATCCTATCGATATGGAGGGTATAGATATGAGCGGGCATGAGGTGGCTAATCATGTGCGTAAAAAAATTGGTAAAGTTCCCGAAGCAAGGAAATTTACTGTTGCCGGACGAAACCGTTGGGGATCTCCTGTATCTATCAGCCTCATGGCAAAAAATTTAAAGGAAATTGAAGAGGCTAAAGAATATTTAATGAACCGGTTAACAGAATTGCCACAGTTAAAAGATATTAATGAGAATGTAGCGCTTGGTAAGCAGGAAGTTAGATTAAAACTTAAACCCAAAGCCTACTTTTTAGGCTTAAATGAAAGTATTATTGCCCGGCAGGTTCGTCAGGGATTTTATGGCGGGCAGGCACAGCGCTTACAAGAAGGACGTGATGAATTAAGAGTTTGGGTTCGTTACCCAAAATCCGACAGGCTTACCATTGGGCAGATGGAAAATATGAAAATTAAAACCTCGGCAGGAGAATTTCCATTAACAGAGCTGGCTGATTACCACCTTGAAAGAGGGCCTGTTGCTATCAATCGGTATAACGGAAACCGCGAAATAAGAGTAGAAGCAGAAACCGTTGATCCTTATGCTCCTGTACCCGAAATCTTAGAACAAATAAACAATGAAATAATGCCTGATTTAAAAGCCAGGTATGCCGGAATCAGATGGGAATACCAGGGTCAGCAAAAATATGGCCGGGAAGCCATCTCCCAGGCATCAGGTTATTTTCTTATTGCATTTGCAGTTATTATATTTATTTTGGTTATGCACTTTAAAAGCTTTAATCAGCCTCTTATTATTATTGCTATGATTCCGCTTTCTTTACTGGGTGTATTCTGGGGACATGGAATACATGGTAAACCGCTTTCGATAATTAGTTTATGGGGAATGGTGGCGCTTACCGGAGTGATTATTAACGATGCCATTGTGTTTCTCGCAAAATACGACGGTAATTTGCTGCAAGGCAAAAAAGTACATGAGGCAATTGTAGAAGCCGGCAAGGTACGTTTGCGGCCAATACTTTTAACAAGTATTACTACCACAATAGGATTATTCCCTATTATACTCGAAAAAAGTGTTCAGGCACAATTTTTAATCCCTATGGCTATTAGCTTAGCTTATGGAGTGGCTATCGGAACAGTCTTTATACTTATCTTTTTCCCGATACTCATCATGCTATTAAATGATTTTAGAGTGTTTATGAAATATCTTTGGACAGGAGTAAGACCCGAAAGAGAAGATGTTGAAGTAGCTATTCAACTCCATAAACGCAGAATGAAATATGAAACTAATACAAGTGAAGATGATGATTAATATGAAAAAACCTATTGCACTTTTTCTGATATTTATTTTACCGTTTATTTCAATAAGCTTAAAAGCTCAGGATCCATTAACCCTCCCGGGTGCATTGGAAAAAGCACTGGAAAACAATTATGGAATTGTTATTTCCCAATCGCAAACGGATATTGCCGAAATAAATAATAACTGGGGAACTGCCGGCAGATACCCAAATATTGGATTTGATGCTAATTCTTCGAATAGTAAAGAACTTATCGATAACACATCATCCAACAGGATTGCAGGTTCTGTGGGCTTAAACTGGACCATCTTTAATGGGTTTCGGGCCAACATTACTAAAGACAGGTTAGAACAGTTGGAAAATCTTGCCAAAGGAAATGCTGCTGTAGTGGTTGAAAATACTATACAGGAAGTGATCCTCAGCTATTACAATATTTTACTCCAACAAGAAAAGCTCAAAGTGCTTAAAAATTTGATGCAATTATCCGAAGACCGGTATAAATACATCCAGTTAAAATTTGATATTGGAGGTACCGTAACCTATGATTTACTGCAGGCTAAAAACGTATTCCTCGAAGATAAAGCCTCATTCCTCAATCAAGAGGTTGCCATACGAAATGCTATCCGAAATTTTAATTTTCTTATTGGCGAACAACCAACCTCCCAATGGAGTTTTGTAGAAGATTTTAACGCTGACACGGATGACTATGTATTAACTGATCTGTTAGATAAAATGTTAGCCAATAATCAAACCTTGCAGAACCAATATACCAGCCTTGTTTTACAGCAGAAAGAAACAGCGCTTCAAAAAAGCACACTGTATCCCAGTTTGAACCTTTCTGCCGGGATTGAGAATTCTTACACATGGATGAATACCAAAACACAAGGCTCCACCTCATCTGAAGCATTAACTCCTTATGGAAATGTATCCTTATCGTTTGATATTTATTCCGGAGGAACAAGAAAAAGAGCTATTGATGTAGCTGAAATTAATGAAGATATCACGCAGGTAGAAATTGATGAGATGAAACATAGCTTAACTAATTTGCTGTTTAACGAATATGATTTGTATAATCTGCGAAAAACATTACTTAATGTATCTGAACAGAGTTTAGAGGCTGCAGAAATGAACCTGCAAATTGCCGATGAAAAATTTAAATCCGGAGCTATTAACTCTTTTAACTATCGCGACATACAAATAAGTTACCTGAATACTGCCCTTAACAGGTTACAGGCAGTTTATAATTTGATATATTCTAACACAACACTGACACGATTAACCGGAGGTTTTTTGGAAGAACCTGAATAAAAAATCAATATAAAATATTCGACAAGCCTGGAAGGATTAATTCTTTTCAGGCTTTTTTATTTTTAAATTTATAGTTCAAAACTTTACAAATCCTTATATTTTCAATACCTTTCCTAAACAATTACCTACACTAAAAGTTATACACTATACAAAGTATTTTATTTGTTTAGTAAGAAAAAAGGGAACTATGCAATCAATCATTAACGGCAAGTTTATCGATTATTACGAGTTAACCATGGCGCAGGGCTATTATTTATCAGGGAGATATAAAGAACAAGCCACTTTTGATTATTTTTTCAGAAAAAATCCTTTCGGGGGAGGATATACTGTTTTTGCCGGATTATCGGATTTCCTTGAAGCGCTTACAAAATTTACCTTTTCAGATGAAGATTGCTCCTATTTATCCCAAACAGGACTTGATGATAAATTTTTAAAGTATTTAAAATCTTTTTCTTTTAAAGGAATTATCCACAGTGTAAAGGAAGGTGAAATTGTTTTTCCGCAAGAGCCGGTAATGCGTGTCGAAGGGAATGTTCTTGAAACACAGCTCATCGAAACGTTACTGCTGAATATCCTTAATTTTCAATCATTAATTGCAACCAAAGCCTCACGCATTAAACAAGTAGCCGGAGACAGGGCTTTGCTGGACTTTGGCTTACGGCGTGCCCAGGGATTAGGCGGCTTATCAGCAAGCAAAGCCTCCGTAATTGGAGGTTTTAACGGTACATCCAACGTACAAAGTGCTTACGATTTCAACCTGAATGCTACCGGAACCATGGCACACTCATGGATACAAACCTATACTAAAGAAGAAGGTGCTTTTCGCGATTTTGCCCGCTTTTTTCCCGATAATTGCATTTTATTAATCGACACCTACGATACATTAAAATCTGGAATTAAAAATGCAATATTAATAGCTAAAGAGCTCGAAAAAGAAGGAAGACAGTTAAAAGGAATCCGTCTTGACAGTGGCGATTTGGCTTATTTGAGTAAAAAGTGCAGAGAAATACTTAATCAGAACAATTTAGCGTACGTAAAAATTTTTACTTCCAACCAATTAGATGAATATACCATAAAAAGCCTGCTGGAACAGGGTGCTCCTATCGATGGTTTTGGGGTAGGGACGAACCTGGTGACCGGGAGAGACGATGCCGCACTTGACGGGGTTTATAAGCTAAGTATATTTAAACATAAACCTCAAATTAAAACATCCGATAATATTGAGAAACAAACCTTACCGGGGAAGAAAAAAATAATCCGGTATTTCGATGAAAACGATCAGTTTTATGCCGATGCCATTGCTCTGGATGAGGAAGAAAACCCCGAAATGATAATCCATCCCTATCATAAAGAAAAAACATGCAACCTAAAAGGTTATTCCAGCGAAAATTTATTACAAAAAGTTTATGGGCAAGGGAAAAAAATGACCGATAATTATTCGGTAGAGCAAATAGCAAACTATTTAAAAAACAGACTGTTGCAGTTACCCAATGAACATAAACGCTTTAAAAACCCGCATATATATAAAGTAGGAATAAGCCCCAAACTGCTGGATTTACGAACAGAACTTATTCAACAAATACAACAAAATTTTAAATAAAAGGAGGTCGTATGAATGCTTTATTGATTGTAGATGTACAAAATGATTTTTGTCCCGGAGGAGCGCTGGCTGCTCCCCATGGCGATGAGGTAGTGCCGGTAATTAATCAACTAATGGCTGAATTTCCGGTTATTGTTGCCTCGAAAGACTGGCATCCGAAAGATTCTACACATTTTGAAAAATGGCCTTTGCATTGTGTTCAGGATACCCGGGGAGCCGAATTTCATCCCGATTTAAACGAACAATCCATACAAAAAGTGTTTTTAAAAGGAACCTCTGGTAAAGATGACGGGTATTCGGCCTTTGAAGCCACCAATAAGAATCTGAAACAACACCTCTTAGATAAAAAAATTGATAAGCTTTATATTACCGGACTGACTACCGAATATTGTATTCTCGATACAGCGATGAATGCCGTAAAAAAGGGATTTACAACCTATGTAATTACTGATGCTATCCGTCCGGTAAATGTAAACGAAGGAGATGGAGATAAAGCACTGCAAAAAATGAAAGAGGCCGGAATAAAACTCGTAAAATCGAATGAAGTTTGATTTAACAATTGATTTGTCTTTTCAAAAGTCCTGAAAATTAATTATATATTTCAGGGCTTTTTCATTTATTTAATTTATTATAAAATACTTAAAGTTGTTTTTTGTTTAAGAAAATATTTATATTTTTAAAAAAGTATAAATATACACCTTCACATTATCTTGTTAGTTTAACCTCGTAATTTTATTTCTTATGAAACTCGAAAAAGTACTTAATTTACTAAACTCCTTTGAGAAAAATTCTTTTCTTAAAATAATTGATTCAATAATAAGTGACAATCCAAAAGTAAGTCAAAACATTGATGAGATATTAAGTGACAGTTCAAAAGAACTAAAAAACATGGATAACATTAATGTTAAGAAAGTTTTTAACCTTGTTCAAAAAGAATTTAGGAATTATGTACATAGCGAATTTGTTCATACAACATCTCAATTGGATATTTTAACAGATATTCTAACAAGAGATGGAAACTGCATTATGAAAAGAGAATGGTTCGCA
>Ga0209949_1000771_pt1 | contig 16367 bp, 10 predicted proteins | sample SalPonC_black_MG_FD_185711 | JGI IMG/M metagenome (GOLD analysis project Ga0209949, IMG submission 185711) | Salt pond soil microbial communities from South San Francisco under conditions of wetland restoration - Salt Pond MetaG... | ecosystem: Environmental > Aquatic > Marine > Intertidal zone... | reverse complement strand
TTGCTAACAGAAATGGAAGCCTTTAGAATTAGCGCTTATTGATATGGAAGGACCGCTTCATAAGATTTCAGACCATCTAACTGTTCAATTTACCCAAGAAAAGTTAGACTTCATTTTTTCAGAAGGTGTCACAGATAAGCTTAAAGATGGCAACTTCCAGCAGTTTGATGAAAGAACTGTGGAGGTCTATTTATCTCTGGAAAAAGAGTTGGCTGATCTTGGCTATGTTAACAAGTCTGATAACGGCGATATTTATTCAATCAAGACCGACGATTTTTACGATTTTGGCTGGGATGAAAGAGCCAACTTGATACATATGGACAATAAGTTGCGCGGGCAACTTAAAATTAAGCCAAGGGGAGGGAATGCTGCGTCTCCCAATTTTCAGATAAAAGTTGTGTTCCAGCCTGATGGATCGATCATGGAACGCCCTTTTAACGTATTTGGTGCCATTTTAAGAGTTGGCAGAAATCACTTTCACATGACTAAAGATGAGTTTGCTGCATTTCAAGTATATGTGAAGTACAATGGGAAGTCTCAATACACTGAAAATGATCACTATAATGTTGTAGCGCTATTTAAAAAAGCAAAGAGTAATCGTTTAAAAGTAGACGAATCACGTTTCAAACATCTGAATTTAACAGAACCAGACAGGATTACCCTCAATCTTACGAAAGAAGAGAATGGTGATTTAACTGTATCCCCCAATTTAGTCGGGGTAAATGCAACTAATCTCAATGCGCTGGAAAGAGAATTTGGTCTTATAGAATCGACAGACACTGAGAAAAATACGTTGCATGTAGACAATGATCTGATCATGCTTGATAAGCAAAAAAATCAGGCGGTTAAAGAGGTCGTCAGTAAGAAGAAAATCCCAAAAGATGACGTAGAAGATTTTTTAAAAAATCCGGGTTCTTTTTTCAACGGTGACTTAATCGATCTTGACACTGGGTTTTCTTATCGGGTGAAAGGTCTTGTAGAGTATACAAAAGTGAATTTTGCTGATTTAGATAGGGAAGATAATGATTGGTTTTTGCGAGATGATCCACCTCTAATTGAGAATATTGAGTCAGTTATTCACGATCAAACCGATCTCAATGATTTCAGACAGCAGTCTAACCTTGCGTATGAAGAAAACAGCTCATCGATATTATTCAATTCAAGCAAGATAAAACTGCCTTCCTCTAAAGAAGAGTTAGATGAAGAGCTGACGAGAATTGAAGAGAATCTTGAAAAAAAATCTGATGAGAAAAAGCAGCAAAAAGAGAAATCTGATTTAGAAAAGAAAAACCTCACGTTTGATATAGATTTCTTTGATCAAAATCAGAGTATTAAAGAGAGTTTCATACCTGCCGAAGTGCCAAAAACAGTATTTGATGATTTAATCTATCAGCCAAAGTATTACCAGAATGAAGGGATAAATTGGATATATAGCCTTTATGAAGCTTCTTTAAAATCAGAAAAAGATATTCAAGGCGGTATCTTAGCTGATGATATGGGACTTGGAAAGACATATACCAGCCTTGTCGCATTAAAAGCAATCATACAGAATGGGGCAGAGCAAAACCGCTATGGTAAACCGCATTTGGTGGTAGCACCTCTTTCGTTACTTCTCAATTGGAAAGCAGAGATAAAGAAATTCTTCTCAAAGTCCCCATTTTATGATGTAAAGATATTGAATGGTCAAGAAGACCTCGATGAATTTAAATTGAGGTCTGGTAATGAGCGAATGCAAATTCAGAATGATGAGGAGTTAAACCCGGATTCCATATCGTACTGCCTTAAGATTGGGAGAAAGTTTGAAAGTGAGAGATTAGACATCCCAAACCGATTGATTCTGACAACATATAGCGGATTGAGAAACTATCAGTTCTCGCTGGCCAGAATCGATTGGGGAGCTGTTATGTTCGACGAAGCACAAAATATTAAGAACCCCAACGCGCTTCAGACACGTGCAGCTAAAGCTTTAAATGCTGATTTAAAACTTCTCATTACTGGGACGCCGGTTGAGAATAAACTTGAGGAATACTGGTGTTTAATGGATACCGCAATTCCAAAGCTATTTGGGAATAGGAAATACTTTATCGAGACGTATGTTGATCCAATGAAGAACTCAGAAGACCCACAAACACAGATAGAGATAGGACAAAAGCTGTATGATGATAGTGGTAATTTTTTACTCAGAAGGTTGAAAGAAGGGGTATTGGATGAGCTTCCACCAAAATATATTTACAAGGGCATAACTGATGAGCATTCAACATATCGGAAAGACCTCGATCAACAACTGAGCAGTGATCAAATACAGCAGATTGATGAAGTTAGACAAATTTATGCTGAATCAGGCACTGAAAATGTAGCGCTCTCCTGCCTTAGTAAAATGAAAAATTGTTATCTGCATCCGCTCATGACCTTTGATTCTGGTGGCAAAAAAATGGATAACATTGATAGCCAAATGTTTTGGGATAAATCAGCGCGTTTGAGGGCACTAAAAAAGACGATAGCTGACGTGAAATCCAGACAAGAAAAGCTGATCGTTTTTGTGATATCCAAGGCAATGCAGAAAAAATTGAGGTATCGAATTATAAACGATTTTGGTGTCCTCCCAGATATTATATCCGGAGATACAAAGGTGAAGTCATCAGATTATTCTGAAACCCGAATGGGTATTATTGACCAATTTACAAAGAGCAAAGGCTTTGAGGTTATTATACTATCACCGATTGCGGCTGGGGTTGGACTAAATATCACTGCAGCCAACCATGTCTTTCATTTAGATCGGCACTGGAATCCGGCAAAAGAAGAACAGGCAAATGACCGTGTATATAGAATTGGTCAGGAAAAGGAAGTGCATATTTATTACCCTATTAGCAAACACCCCGGTGCCGATAGTTTTGACATCAAGTTAGATAACATGCTATCGAGGAAGCTGTTTTTAAAAGATGCTATTATGACTCTCCCTCAGGGTAATGAAAGAGAGCTCGCTGTGTCAGCAATGAAGAAATAAGGAAACTAAGTATTAAAGAAAAATACCGTCACTTACTATAACCGATGATTATATGGGAGAATATGTAACGATTCAAATTGCTGAATGGGGACCGGTTTCAGAAAAATTGATTAAGGTAATGGAGAATGTCATTTTAAAGGATCAAAAAGTGTAATAAATACGGTTCGAGATTAACCAAGCAGCAAGTCATAAGATCATATTCGAGAAATATTTATGAAACTATTCACAAGTAACACTAACTCACTTGAAAGAATTGCTTCTGAGCCTTTTCAATTAGAGCGGGATATTCAAACGCTGGTTGAAGCTAACACAGAGCTGTTATTCGGCCTCCAGTTTGTAAGCTCAGAGTTTTCGGTGGGCAGTTTTAGACTTGATACACTCTGTTATGATGAGGAAAGCCAGTCGTTTATCATTCTGGAGTATAAAAAAGACAAAAACTTCTCCGTAATTGATCAGGGATACTCTTACCTGTCGCTAATGTTAAATAATAAAGCTGAGTTTATTCTGGAATACAACGAAACCCAGGCTAAGAGCCTTCGCAGGGATGATATCGACTGGAGCCAATCCAGAGTGCTTTTTATTTCTCCCAGGTTTACCGATTACCAAAAACACTCGGTAAATTTTAAAGATGTGCCATTTGAGCTGTGGGAAATCCACCGGTATGAGAACGGAATGATTGGACTGCTTAAACATGAAGCCGACTCAAAAGAGAGCATTCAACAAACCTCTTCAAATAAATCGGATAGCGTTATGAAATCGGTGTCTGATGAAGTAAAAGTATATAATGAAGAATATCATCTTGAAAAGAGTGATAATCGACCTGAGGAGGTAAAAGAGCTCTATTTTAAATTAAAGGAGCGTATACTTGAGCTAGGAGACGATATCGAAATAAAGTATAAAGCTCAGACGGTACAGTTTAAGCTGGATAAATCTTTTGTGGATCTTATTATCTATAATTACGGAGTTGTCTCAATAATAAATTTAAAAAGAGGCGAGTTAGATGATCCGCGTGATGAGACAGAAGATATGAGCGAAAAGGGTCACTGGGGTGTAGGTGACTATAAGCATAAAATTCATCCAGGAGATGATATTGAGTACGCTATTTATCTTATTAAACAGTCGTATGAAAATAAATATCAGGCAACTTAATCATTCTGCTTCTAAAGCACTAATCAACCAATCACCCAATTCTCTAATCCCCAATAACCACCACCCATGCCCATAAAAAAATCTGACCTCTACGCCTCTATCTGGAAATCGTGTGATGAACTTCGGGGCGGGATGGATGCCTCGCAGTACAAGGATTATGTGCTGTCGATTCTGTTTATAAAATATGTGTCGGATAAGTATGCCGGTGCCGGGGAGTATGCCCCGATTCGAATCCCGGAGGGATCGTCGTTTGAGGATATGATCAAGCTGAAGGGGCAGTCTGATATCGGGGATCAGATCAACAAAAAGATTATAGCGCCTTTGGCGGAGGCAAATGACCTTCGCGGGGTGATTGACCAGACCGATTTTAACGACGATGAGAAGCTTGGGACCGGCAAAGAGAAGGTCAACCGGCTGAGCAACCTGATCGGGATCTTTCAGGATTCCAATCTCGATTTCGGGCAGAACCGCGCCGGGGATGATGACCTTTTGGGCGATGCCTATGAGTACCTGATGCGTAACTTTGCCACGGAGTCTGGTAAGAGCAAGGGACAGTTTTATACGCCTGCCGAGGTCTCGCGGATCCTGGCGAAAGTGATTGGGGTTGAAAAAGCGGATCAGCCCAAGCTGACCGCCTATGATCCCACGGCCGGATCGGGATCGCTGATTCTGAAAGTGGCCGATGAAGCGCCTGCCGATATTACGCTCTACGGACAGGAGATGGATGTGGCAACCACGGCCCTGGCTAAGATGAACATGGTGCTGCACAATCGTCCCGAGGCGGTGCACGACATCATGCGGGGCAACACGCTGGCCGATCCCAAATTTATCGAAAACGGATCGCTCAAACGGTTCGATTTTGTCGTGGCCAATCCGCCTTTTTCCTATAAGTCGTGGACGAATGGGCTGGATCCTGAGAATGATGAGTTTAATCGCTTTGAGGGATTTGGCATTCCGCCATCCAAGAACGGGGACTATGCGTTTCTGCTTCATATCGTGAAGTCACTGAAGAGTACGGGAACCGCGGCGGTGATTCTGCCTCATGGTGTGCTTTTCCGGGGAAACAAGGAGGGCGACATTCGTGAGAACCTGATCGAGCGCGGATACATCAAAGGCATCATCGGCCTGCCTGCGAACCTGTTTTATGGGACGGGCATCCCGGCGTGTATCCTGGTGCTGGATAAAGAGCAGGCCGGGTCCCGCGAGGGCATCTTTATGATTGATGGCAGCGAGGGCTACATCAAAGATGGGAATAAGAACCGGCTTCGGGAGCGGGATCTGCATAAGATTGTGGATCTGTTCCGGGAGCAGAAAGTTGAGGATGGCTACTCCCGCTATGTGCCGAATGATGAAATCCGCCAAAACGAATACAACCTCAACATCCCCCGCTATATTGATGGCAGCACCGAGGAGGATATTCAGGATATTGAAGGGCATCTGAAAGGCGGCATTCCTAAGCGGGATGTAGAAGCCATGGATCAGTTTTGGGAGGTCTATCCCGGGCTCAAAGATCAGCTATTTGAGGAGCTCCGTGACGGGTACCTGCAGCTGATCCCTGAGAAAGAAGAGATCAATGATACCATCTTCAGCCATTCGGAGTTTGTGCGGTATAGCGAGGAGTTGTCGGAGCTGTTTGAGGCGTGGACAAAGGATCACTACGAGAGTATGAAGGGCATCGATGAGGAGGTCCGACCCAAAGAGTTCATTGCGGAGATTGCCGAGGACCTGCTGAATCGTTACCGGGACAAGGCGCTGATCGATCCCTACGATATTTACCAGCACCTGATGAACTACTGGTCGGACACAATGCGCGATGATGTGTACATCATTGTGGAGGATGGATGGTCGGCCACGCTGGAGCCGGTGCGTAACAATAAGGGGAAGATCAAGAAAGGGGAATTTACCTGTGAGCTGATTCCCAAAAAGCTGATCATTGACCGGTACTTTGCGGATGAGCGAAACGAAATTGACGAATTAAAGCAGGCGGTGGATGAAGCGGCGCAGCTGCAGGAAGAGCTGGAGCAGGAACATGCCGTAGAGGGCGGACTTATGGAAGAAGCCCTCAGTGATGCCGGCAATGTGACCAAAGGCGAGCTTACCAAACGCATGAAAGAGATTAAAGGCGATGACGAGTTTGCGGATGAGTACGAGGTGATGCAGCTGTACAAGGACGCCTATGGTAACGAACGCAAAGCGAAGAAAGCCGTAAAGAAGGCGGAAAAAGAGCTCAACCAGCAGGTGCTGGACAAGTACCCGGAGCTCACGGAGGATGAGATTAAAACCCTGGTGGTGGATGACAAATGGCTGCCGGCCGTGCAGGGACATATTGATGGAGAAGTGAAAGCCATCTCCCGAAGCCTTACTCAGCGGGTGAATGAGCTGGCCGGTCGATATGACCAGGCGGTTATTGAGCTGGATAAAGAGGTGGATGAGTTAGAGGAAAAAGTGAATGGCCACCTGGAAGCGATGGGGGTTGCATGGAATTAGTGACGGAAGAGAAGAAAGGATTTAAAAAAACTGAGGTTGGTTTGATTCCTGAGGATTGGGAAATCAAAGTGATAGATCAATTAACATCTCGAGTTGGTGATGGTATTCATGCAACTCCAAACTATGATGAATCAGGTCCATATTACTTTATAAATGGAAATAATCTTGCTAACGGAAAAATACATATCACTGAAGCCACAAAGAAAGTATCAGAAGATGAGTATAAGATTCATAAACGTGATTTATCAGATACAACGATACTCCTCTCTATAAATGGAACCATCGGCAATGTGGCATTTTATCGTAATGAACCAGTGTTGCTGGGAAAAAGCGCAGCGTATATAAATATTGTTCCCAATGCCAAGAAGGAATATCTGTTTTATCAGCTTCAAACTGAATATGTTCAAGAATACTTCTATAATAATTTAACCGGCACAACAATTAAAAATTTGGGCTTGGGTACAATTCGAAGTACCCCAATCCCCCTCCCCCCAACCCTCGAAGAACAACAAGCCATTGCCGATGCCCTCAGCGATGTGGATGAGCTGATCCGCTCCCTCGATGCCCTCATTGAAAAAAAAGAAGCCATCAAAAAAGGCGTAATGCAGCAGCTGCTTACGGGTAAAAAACGTCTGCCTGGGTTTGATGGGGAGTGGGAGGTGAAGAAGTTGGGGGATTTAGCTGAAGTTAAAGGAGGTAAGAGGTTGCCTAAAGGCTGGAGCTTAAAAGATGAAAAAAATAATCACCCATATATTAGAGTTGCAGACATGTATTCAGGTGGTGTCGATTTTACAAATTTGATGTATGTACCTGAAGAAATATCCTCAGATATAAGCAATTATCGTATTTATGAAGAAGATTTATTTATATCTGTAGCTGGTACTCTTGGCATTGTAGGCGAAGTGCCAAAAAAGCTTAATGGAGCTAACCTGACTGAGAATGCAGATAGGCTTACGAGTATAAAATGTGACAAAAAATATCTTCTTTACTATTTGTTGTCTCCAGCAATTCAAGATGCAATTAAGGAATCAAGAACTTTGGGTGCTCAACCAAAACTTGCCATTGAAAGAATTAAGCAATTTGACGTTTTTCTTTCGAATGATTTAAGCGAACAAAAAGACATCGCCCAAATCCTGTCCGATATGGACGAGGAACTCCAAACCCTCCGCCAAAAGCGGGATAAAATGCGCCGGGTGAAAGAGGGCATGATGCAAGAGCTGTTGACGGGGAAGACGAGGTTGGTGTGATGTGGATTGGGTTGTTTAAATCACAATGCCAAACTGGCCCGGCCGAAACTACAACGGATTTTAATTAGAATTGCCATGGCTGCAACGCCTGGGCAGGATAACGCGCAAAGAATGAGCGGACTCTGAAAGAGTTCAACATGAATAGCGCCGGGTAAAACCCGGTGGTTAATATGTGGTCATGAAATAATCAGAACCCTGAAGGGGTTCAACCCCTCGCGGGGTTGTTGTTTGAGGTGGCGCAAATAATATCCCCGAGCTTCGCACGGGGCTATTCACATTCAATCCCGTTCGGGATTGGGAGTGCTGACGGGAAAGACGAGGTTGGTCGCTGATTAAACGCTTTATTGGGTCTCCACGGAATGCAGATAAGCGATCGTTTGCTCTCTGCATAGTGATTTGATCGGTCATGCTCAACAGAGTCACCACCTCAAACTAAATTTTTATATATTCGTTAACACTGCATTCTATAGTTAATTAGTATTCATGCATAAACACCGCATCATATTAAAGAACTTTGACTTAGAGAATGGGAAAATATCCTTCTCTAAGCTGGCGGAGCTTCAAGATAGATTGACGGCTCTTGCCGAAGGTGCGGTTTTGAATTTGATAGAGGGCAGAAGTAAACCTGGCCGGGGACAAAAACCCAAATGGCTAAAGGAGGTCATTGATTTTCAGATCACCGGATTACATTCAGGTTCCACCATTTTGGACATAGAAGCTCCCGAAATTTCTCAGATATATCAGGGTAAGCAGTTTGGAATTTTTGATGACCCTGAAGCTGAAAAATTATTGAATGAAAGTGCATTCGGACTGTCAAGCTATTTGTATGATAAAGCAACTTGCCAGCCTGAATCATCCGGGATGTTGGATAAATATTTATTGCAGAAAATAACTGCTTTCAATAAAGTTTTGGACAATGATGAATCTGAGGTCAATTTGATTTCAAATGGCCAGAGTCACATCAAGTCAGTTTCGATAAAAAGAACATCACTGAAAAAAATATCCGTAACAGAACAGAAAACGAGAGACAGTGTTAAGACATCCATCACAGGCATGCTAGACGTGATGCGACATAAAAAAGAACAGATGGAAATCGTCACGACCGGAGATCAAAGAATACGTGCCTTTCCCGGGAGTAATCTGAACATCAAAAAGCTGAAAAACTTCTTTGGAGAAAACGTAAAAATAACGGGGCTTGCTCACTTTAAACCGGATGGCAATCTCAAATACATTGAGATATTAGATATACAAATAGCTAAGGGAGAAGATAAATCTATAGAGGAACTAACACTACCCATTTTTGAGGATATAGATTTAAAACGGCTGGCAAAAGAACAAGACTGGCAAGGTTTTGACGAGCGTAAATTCAAGCAAGAGATACATAACCTGGACATTGAGGAATCTGTTGAGGAGATGCTTGAGGCCTTGAAAGAATGATCTGATCCATGAACTATCTTTTTGGCTCTGTGTCGATTAGTATAGATTGCGTATTGAATTAGATTGAGATGACTTGAGGCTGTTCAGCTAACCGGCCTCCGATTTGTGCAGGTGGTGTTTGCTCATTTGAACGCGATTGCGATGGGTGTAAAAACATTCCGGCCTAATAAAATTTATAATGACAACACGATGCGGACCTTTGTTTTTACATCACAACGCGTTCAAATGAGTCCACCGAAGCAAATCTTCAGCCGGCGGGTTTTGGATACTTTTGACCGTTCAAAAGTATCAGGGGAACACGAAAAGCTCATGACTTGAGTGCTTGATTCTGACAATCGAACAATAAACTGTGTGAGTATTTTGGCTGGGGCGAGAAGAAGAAGCAACAGCTTGAAAAGCTTCTTGGCTACTTTCTGCAAGTTCCAATTCAAACAGAAAGACAGATTAAGATTTTTGTTGAAATGGATGCCTACAGTAAACACAAAGATCCCGTAACAAAATATCCAGCCGGTTATTCATCAAAAACAGTCGGAAAAAACGATCTCTGGATAGCGGCAACGGCTCATATAACCAATTCAAAATTGGTAACCACAGATGGTGATTTTGATTACTTGGATGGGGTGTTTGTTGATTTGATAAAGCCCAAGGTTTAGGAAACGTCCGACAGAGATCAGAAACTGCAAATCCCCAGTTAAAAGCGAGACAAATACAAGCAGGTAAATCAGGGCATGATGCAGGAGCTGCTGACGGGGAAGACGAGGTTGGTGTGATGTGGATTAGGTTGTTTAAATCCTAATGCTAAACTGGCCCGGCCGAAACTCCAACGGAATTTAATTTGAATTGCCATGGCTGCAACCCCTGGGCAGGATAACGCGCAAAGAATGAGCGAACTCTGAAAGAGTTCAATATGAATAGCGCCGTGCGAAGCTCGGTGGTTAATATGCGGTTATGAAATAATCAGAACCCTGAAGGGGTTCAACCCCTCGCGGGGTTGTGTTGGGTTCTGGGGCCATTAATCACCCCGCATTTCATGCGAGGCTATTCATGTTCAATCCCGTTCGGGATTGGCTAAGCTTAAAATGCACGCCAGAGATTGAATTCTGTATTTGAAGGTATCAACCTCTTTCGACGCATCACACGGTAGAGAAATGAGCTACCTGCCGCTAATCGGATATAATCATATCAATAAAGGGCTCGAATATCTTCAGCTTTCCCAATTCCCCAAACACCGTAGGTGTTTAATGTGAAGTGTGCCGTGCGAAGCGCGGTGGAATTGAATGGCAACGACATAATTCAAAACCCTGAAGGGGTTCAACCCCCTCGGGGTTATGTTGAGTCCTGGGGCCATTAATCACCCCGCATTTCATGCGAGGCTATTCACATTCAATCCCGCTCGGGATTGGGGATGCTGACGGGAAAAATTCAATCAAAAAGCCATTGCCCAAATCCAGTCCGGCATGGTCCAGGAACTCCAAACCCTTTGCCAAAAGCAGTATAAAATTCGGCAGCTCAAGGAGGAGTCGAAGCAGGAGCTGTTGACGGGGAAGATGAGGTTGGTGTGATGGGGTTATGCATTTGTTAAAATATTGTTTCGTTTATTTCGTTTATTTGAGTAAGTTGGATAACAAAGAGTAATATTCGGAGTAAATATGGAAGCATTAAAACTACCAACACGCGAAGAGCAAGAGGTGGCTCGCCAGGGTAAAGACGCCCTTGAGCGTATCTCAGGCAAACATACAAGTCCCTCTGAGGCTATTGAGATCGGAGTTGAAGGGGAAGAAGATCATGTAAAAATCCCTGCATCGGCCTTTAAGTTTTTAAGTCATATTCTGGATCTGATGGCACAGGGAAAAGCGATATCCATCATCCCATCCGATACTGAGGTGACCACCCAGCAAGCTGCCGATATGCTGAATGTGTCCAGGCCGCATGTCGTAAAGTTGCTGGAAGAAAAAGAAATCCCGTTTCATAGAGTGGGTACCCATCGGCGCATAAAATTGCAGGATCTGGAAGCCTACCGTGAAAAGATGGAACACGAGCGAGAGGAAGCTCTTACGGAGCTCGCACAACAGGCCCAGGAATTAGATATGGGCTATTAAGAATATGCATTCAGGCAGATTCCGGGTTCTCCTTGATGCATGTGTTTTATACCCTGCTCCCATCAGAGACCTTCTGCTATCACTTGCTGAAGGTCAGCTCTACCAGCCGCTATGGTCGCATGACATTCAGGAGGAGTGGAAGCGAAATCTGCTGGTAAACAGGCCAGATTTAACAGAGACTCAATTAAACCGGACTATTAGCGCAATGAATGCTGCGTTTCGGAGTGCAAATGTGTCGAATTACGGGCAGTTTATACAGTCTGTAACATTACCGGATGAAAATGACCGACATGTTGTAGCAGCTGCAATCAAGGGAAAGGCAGATGTGATTGTAACGTTCAACCTGAAAGACTTTCCTTCTAATGAACTCAGTCCTTTAAATATAGAAGTGGTTCACCCCGACAAGTTCATCCTAAATGTTATAGATTTGGATGAGTCTGCCGCAGGTGTTTGTTTTGAAAAGATGGTGAATCGCCTAAAGAATCCACCTCTTACGGCCACTGATGTGTTGTCGGCGCTGGAGAAAACAGGGATTGAACGTGGAAGTGCCAGACTTCGGAAATTAGTGATGTAACCTGCTTATTAAAGGTTTTTACCTTTTTCTTAAATAAGTACATTCGTTATTAAAGATTTTGAGAAAAAAATTAAATAAGGCATGACAGACGTAGGCCAAATCGAGCGCAATACACAAGATCGGATCGTTCAATTATTTAAAAATCGATTAGGCTATGAGTACCTGGGTGACTGGCAGGACCGGGCGGAAAACAAAAACGTCGAAGAATCACCTTTACGCGATTTTTTAAAGCAAAGTAACTACTCTGAAACAGTCATCGATAAAGCGGTTCGAGAGCTAAAGGTAGCGGCGGGTGTTCAGTCGGAAGACTTATATGACAGTAACAAAGCAGTGTATAACATGCTACGGTATGGAATAGACGTACGCGAAAAAGTTGGGGAGAACAAAGAGACCGTTCACTTTATTGACTGGAATAGTGTTGAGAATAACCATTTCGCCATAGCTGAAGAGGTGTCGGTTGATGGAGCCAATAATAAGCGCCCTGATGTGGTGCTGTATGTGAACGGGATTGCGGTTGGCGTGATCGAGCTAAAACGGTCGAAGGTGTCGGTGGGTGAGGGTATTCGTCAGAACCTGGACAACCAGAGAGATGATTTTATCAAGCCGTTCTTCAATACCATGCAGCTGGTGATGGCGGGAAATGACTCTGCCGGACTCAGGTACGGAACCACCAAGACACCTGAAAAGTACTATCTCACGTGGAAAGAAGAGACGGATGAAGAGTTTGATTATCTGCTGGATAAACACCTTATGCAGCTCTGCAAAAAAGACCGGTTGCTGGAGATCATGCACAGTTTTATACTCTTTGATAGCGGAAAGAAAATTGTAAGTCGTCCTCATCAGTATTTTGGAGTTAAGGCTTCACAAAAGAATGTGTTAGAGAGTAAAGACGGCATTATCTGGCATACGCAGGGCAGCGGTAAGAGCCTGACGATGGTGTGGCTGGCCCAGTGGATCCGCGAGAATGTAACCGACTCGAGGGTGCTGGTGATCACAGACCGAACCGAGCTGGATAAGCAGATTACCCGTGTGTTTAATGACGCTGAAGAACCGATGGCGCGAGCTGAGTCAGGAGCGGATCTCATCGATAAGCTGAACAGTCATGAAATCCCTCTGATCTCCTCCCTAGTTCACAAGTTCGGAACACGGGATGAGGGTGACATCGGGGATTATCTCGCTGATATTCAAAAGAGCCTGCCGAAGAACTTCAAAGCAAAAGGTGATATCTATGTGTTTGTAGACGAGTGCCATCGCACGCAGTCGGGTAAGCTCCACACCGCCATGAAGGCGATCCTTCCGGATGCGACTTTTATCGGGTTTACCGGTACGCCCCTGTTAAAACGAGATAAAGCAACCAGTTTAGAAACGTTCGGCCCGTACATTCACACCTATAAATTTGATGAAGCTGTCGCAGATAAGGTGGTTCTGGATCTTCGGTATGAGGCAAGAGATATCGACCAGCAAATCACCGATCAGGAGAGTATCGACGAGTGGTTTGATAGACAGACGGAAGGCCTGAATGATTACGCAAAAATAGAGCTAAAAAAACGATGGGGTACCATGAAGCAGGTCCTCAGCTCACGGGACCGGCTGGATAAGATTGTGACGGATATCGTAAAGGATTTTCAGACCATGCCCCGTCTTGAGAGCGGTCAGGGGAATGCGATGCTGGTCGCCTCATCCGTGCTGGAAGCCTGCAAGTTCTACGATCTGTTTCAATCGATTGATTTTATGAAGGGGCATTGCGCTGTGGTCACCTCGTTTCAGCCAAATGTCAATGATATCAAGGGTGAAGAGACCGGCGCCGGTGAAACGGAAGAGCAGATCAAATACCGGATTTACACCGATATGCTGGACGGGCAGACGACCGAGCAATTTGAAGAGGCCGCCAAGAAGCAGTTCATCAATGAGCCTGCACGAATGAAGCTTCTTATTGTGGTTGATAAGCTGCTGACCGGATTTGACGCGCCCCCTGCATCGGTTCTATATATCGATAAGTCGATGCAGGACCACGGGCTTTTTCAGGCGATCTGCCGGGTCAACCGGCTCGATGATGACAGCAAAGAGTATGGCTATATCATTGACTACAAGGATCTGTTCAAAAGCCTTGAGGAGTCCATCGATACGTACACGAGTGGTGCGTTTGAGGGTTATGATGAGGAGGATGTTGGTGGGCTGTTAAAAGACCGGTTTGAGCAGGCAAGAGAGCGTCTGGATGATGCCCTTGATACGGTTCATGCGCTTTGTGAACCGGTTCACCCGAGAACCCAGAAAGAGTTTTTTAAATTTTTCGGGACGGATTCTGCCGGTAAGACAGAGGATGAAATTAAAGAAGACGAGCAGAAGCGGGTTAGCTTGTATAAACAGGTCTCATCATTGGTTCGGGCGTATGGTGACATCGCCAATGAGATGTCAAAAGCCGGATATTCCAGTGAGCAGGCAAAGGACATCAAACACCAGGTAAAGTTCTACTCAGACCTGAAAGAGGACGTGAAGCAGGCAAGCGGGGATTACATAGACCTGAAGATGTATGAGCCCGGCATGCGGAACCTGATCGATCGATATATTGACGCATCCCACAGCCGAAAGGTATCAACCCTTGAAGACTACACGCTGGTGGATCTGATTGTGAATAAAGGTCTGTCTGCCATGGATGAGTCGCTCAGCGAGAATATCAAAAAAGACAAAGAGGCGGTCGCTGAGACGATTGAAAATAATATCCGAAAGGTGATCATCGAAGAGAAGCCGGGCAACCCAAAGTATTTTGAGAAGATGTCGGAGCTGCTTGAAGAGCTGATTGAGCAGCGGAAGAAATCTGCGGCCGAATATGAGCAGTATCTCAAAAAGCTTGTGGAGCTGGCTAAGAAGGTAAAGCGGATGGAAGGGCAGGAAAAGTATCCGGAGCAGGTCGAATCAGAAGGACAGAAAGCCCTCTATGATAATCTCGACCAGAACAAAGAGCTGGCGCTCATGATTGATGAGACGGTAAGATACACAGCTAAAGATGGCTGGCGTGAAAATAAGATCAAACAGCGCCAGGTTGCGTATGAGATCAAAAAGAAGCTGCCGGATGACGTTGATATCAGTGTGGTTATGGATGTCTTAAAGAATCAGAATGAGTACTAAACAGTACGATATGACGGTATCTGATATTCAGGTAGACGTCATTAAAAAGGATATCAAAAACATCCATCTGGCGGTCTACCCGCCGACGGGCAGGGTTCGGCTATCAGCCCCGGACTCGGTAAGCAGGGAATCTCTTCGGCTGTTTGTGGTCAACAAGCTGGGCTGGATCAGGAAGCATATCCGAAATATGAAGTCCCAGGTCAGAGAGCCAGATCGCGAGTACGTGCAGGGCGAAAGTCACTGGGTTGATGGCAACCGGTATCTGCTGAATATCATCGAAGAGGATTCAAAACCGTCCGTGCACATCCGGAACAAGCAGTACCTGGATCTGAAGGTCAGGCCGGGTGCAGACAAGTCGAAGCGTGAAGAAGTTCTGAAAGAGTGGTACAGAGACAGGCTTAAAGAGAAGATCCCGCCCCTTATTGAGAAGTGGGAGAAGCAGCTTGGTGTTGATGTAAATGACTGGGGAGTCAGGCAGATGAAAACAAAGTGGGGGTCATGCAACGTCGATGACCGGCGCATCTGGCTCAACCTGGAGCTGGCCAAGAAATCACCCGACCTGCTGGATTACGTTGTACTACACGAAATGGCTCATCTGATTGAACGCAACCATAACGACCGGTACAAGGCGGTTTTGGACAAGCACATGCCATCGTGGAGGAACCGGAGGGAGATGTTGAATGAGGTGGTTTATTGATTTGTATAAAGAGGCTGGGTCATATAATGTCGGTGGCAAACTGTAAACTAAGGATTGCATGATGCGCAACCTCTAAGTTTCTAAAACCAACAAACTCGTTCATCAGCCGCTCTTTTGTGAGCTTACAACCCGAAAGAGGGTTATTGGCATTTGTATGGTTGACAATTTTATAACCTTTGAACAACTGGTGTAGGGATTCTCTGAAAATATCAGCCTCAGATAGCCAGTGATAGGTCAAAGCCTAAAAGACTCGACTTGTGGATATTTCTGATGGGTAAAGAGTTTCCCAATTTCTTTGCACGTTTAAATAATATGTAAAGATTATGGGATTTTTTTTACATATACTTTGTGGTGTGTAAATAAAACAGACATAAGTTATGACATCAGAACCCAAAGAGTGGCAATGGACGCCTCTTCCACCGGAAGTAAACGTAGAAACTCCACAGATCCTGAAAAAAGCATTGGAGGCTCAGCAATATCTCTCAGAGCTAAAAGGGATATCCTATACGATTCCAAACCAGGGAATCTTGCTAAATACTCTTCCTCT
>Ga0209949_1000769_pt1 | contig 16385 bp, 9 predicted proteins | sample SalPonC_black_MG_FD_185711 | JGI IMG/M metagenome (GOLD analysis project Ga0209949, IMG submission 185711) | Salt pond soil microbial communities from South San Francisco under conditions of wetland restoration - Salt Pond MetaG... | ecosystem: Environmental > Aquatic > Marine > Intertidal zone >... | reverse complement strand
AGATCACCCTTAATTTCAACGGTATTCTTGGCCTCTGGTGTATCTGCTCCGTTAAATGTATGCTCATGAAGTATTGAACGGTCGCTTTTATCAAGCACATGAAGCGTGCCACTTCCGGTATTCGGGTTGCCGGAAAGCACAACAATTCTGCTGGCATCCGTATCAACCCAGCGCGCATGGGGAATGGGCACGAAGTCGATCCTCTCGGTTAAGTCTTGGTTTAGAATAGTCAAACCTGCATTGCTTCCGCTTGTTACGTAAATGTTGTCGTCAGATTTGTGAATACTGTTAGCGGCAAATCCCTGAATTCCCACATAAGCGGGGTTGTCATTTATTTTGAAACCAGATACTCCAAATTTCCGGGCAACAGAGTTGGATCCATTTTGCGTGATGGACGGATCATTCGTAGCCTGTGCTATCCAGAGATCTCTGCCGTCCATGTAGAGTGCATTGGATTTTGCATTGGTGAACGATATACCGGATCTGACCCGGATGGCATTTCGTGAACTGCTGGTTACCTGAATAGCATCTATGGCCCCTGTATAGTTGGTTCCCTGCACGTTGTAGCTTACTGCGGCGCGGGCACTATTTCCGAAAATATCAACCATGGTGGCCTGTGTCGTATCACCATCAACTACGGGCGCATCAATTTCTGCGACAAGATTCAAAGAGAATGAGGGAGGGCCAACTCTTTTTGCCGGCTGGCTTGATGTGGACTGTACCTCTATTACCTGGTCCTTTTCGGTGAGGCGTACCTGGAGCTGCGTTTCATCATTTTGTATTTCATACCCAGAGTCGCTAAAGTTATCAGGGGAAACGCTGCACCCTGAAACGAGGAATAGCGAAAGATCAATGAAATGACAATCAGTATAGATTTAATACGATAAGACATGATAAATTGGATATTTAAATATGGTCTGAAAGATTGATCTACTGCTCAACGGAAAGATAGTTTACCGTGAAAAGTAGAATAAAAAACTGTTATCGGCAGGAATCGGGAAACTTTAAGGGATAGGTAACGTCTTATATTATCTGATCTTGAAGAGGCGTAAAGAGCGGCTTACAGGCTATTATTTTAGCCTGATGATGTGAATTTTTCAACACGATCGGGATCGTCCGGAGAGGTGAGTAGACTGACTCCAATCAAGAGACTTAAATTCACAATAAGACCGTAAATACCTTCGTGAACGGGAAGAGGTTTGAGGTCGGGCATCACCAAAAACAGAACGCTGACTGCAATCCCGCCAAAGAGACCGGCAAGTGCCCCGGCTTTCGTTGCCCTGCGCCAGTAGAACATGGCAAATATTACGGGAAAGATTTGAGCAACACCTCCATAGGAACCAAGCAGAAGAGCCACAATTGAGACATCAATCACAACTGCAAACAGGTAGGCGATCAGCCCGATAACCAAAACAGCCAGCTGAATTAGCAGGCGCTCTGTTTTGTCTGAAAGAGATGTGAGCTGAGACACGCCATCCCGAATGGCGATGGAGGCAGCAGAGTGAAGTATGGCGTCACCCGATGACATGGATGCGGCAAGTGCACCGGCGCAGAATAGTCCGACAACTACGGCGGGCAGATCAAGAGACATCAGGATAGTGGGCAGAATACTGTCGGCCGGTTCCACACCGGGAAAAGCTACAATGGCTGAGAATCCGATCAGAAGAATGGGCACCAGGAAAATCAGAAACGTGGGGTATAAAACGACGCTCAGACGCATCGTATTTACGTTTTTTGCAGCATAGCTTCGCATAAAAAAGTGAGGCCATACGGAAAATCCGACGGCTGAGATGAGCACCGCTGATCCGTACTCCCACCAGCTCCATGGGGAGCCGTCGCCCGCCAGACCGGGTGCCTCCAGCATAGCGGTTCTGCCCGACTCCATTATCGCCTCGAACATTGGCCCGATACCGCCATAAAGAGTATTAGGCAGATAGATTCCAAGAGCCCAGGCCATCACCATCATGAACATGCCCTGGAACGCATTCGACCAGCCGACGCCCATCACACCGCTGAAATAGACATAAATAAGCACAATCAGGTACGTGACGCCTGCCCCGGCCCAGAACGGGATGAGCCCTTCGCTGATGACGTTGAGTACATAGCCTGCACCCACCATTTGCAGCGTGAGATAGGGGATGAAGACGACAACGCTGAGAATGGCAAGCATCACTGAAAGAAAGGTGCTGTCGAAGCGGTCGGCCAGGAGTTCAGCCTGAGTCACGTACCCGTATTTCTTGCCAAGCCGCCAGGCCCGTGGCCCGAAAAAGTAGAGCGGTACGATTCCTATCACCCCATAGGCAATAATATAGAATGCGGCCGCACCGCGAGAGTACGCCCAGCCCGGCCCCCCGAGAAATGCGAATGATGAGAAAATAGATGCACCGAGCACAAAATAGAGAACAAAGAGGTTCATGCTGCGGTCGCCGGCCACATAGCCGCCCACGCTCTTGGTGATACGCAGAGACGGGATGATGCCTGTGAGCAGGGAGATAAGGAGATAGAGTCCGACGACTATTAGAATTATAGTTCCGGTTTCCATCAGTGTAGCTCCTCTTTTATGTCATTATCATCACCATCATCTTCATCTCCATCGTGGTGCGAATCGGTGAGGTAAAGCCCCAGCAGAGCTGCAAAACCAATAATAACCCAAAGAATAATCCATGCAAACGATAGCGGGAAGCCAAAAATCAGCGGCGTGGCAGAGGAGAAAATCGCGTGTCCGGGCCAGATGATAGCAACTGAAGTCAGGATTATCACGATCAGAAAAATAATCCTGGAACGACGAATAGGCGTGTTTTTTGCCGAGGCCTGATCTTTAGTTGAATTATTGTTCGACGGACTATTCATGGAGCTTTACAAATCATGATGCTGTGTTATGGATGAGATTCGATCAAAAACAATAAAGCTGAAATATTTATGAAATGCACGTTGACGGATGGAATAAAAGATTTGTTCAGGGAGGATAATCGAAAGTTGACTTCTGGAAATCTCATAAACCGCTCAATCAAAACGAACACCGTGTGTATGGATAACTTTCGGCCAATTGATTTTCGATTTTTGAGACGTAACGATTTTCGATTTCCGGTCTGTTTCTTAATAATCTCCCGATACCCGATACCCCATACCCCATACCCGATACCCAAATCCGATTTACCGATTCAGCTCCTGCATCTCATCAAGCCGGATATTCCCTTCATAATACGCTTTCCCAACAACTACTCCGTACAGGCTATGGTTTTTCAGTTCTACAAGATCCTCAAGATTCGATACCCCACCGGAAGCTATCCAGTTGAGCTGCGGAAAGCGGGTTTGAAGGTCTTTATACATTTCTACGTTGGGGCCGCTCAGCATGCCGTCCCGGGCGATGTCTGTACTGAGGACCGTTTTTAAACCGGCGTCTATCATCGGGTTGATAAACTCTTCGATAGGTGCATCACTTGTTTCAAGCCAACCGCCATAGGCCATTTTTCCGTCTTTCAGATCAAGTCCCAGGATCATTTGTTCCGGGTGATCCTGCACTGCTTTCATCCATTCCGCCGGTTTTTTGACGGCCATCGAGGAGCATATCACACCCGACAAACCCGCACTGAGAAGCTGGTCGATATCTTTGCGCGATCGAACGCCGCCGCCTGTCTGGACCGATAAGCCCAGCTCAGATATCATTGTCTTAATTATTGGAAGGTTTTCAAACGAGCCGCTTTTTGCTCCATTTAAATCCACCACATGGATGTGATCGAATCCGGCCGCCTTGAACTTCTGAGCTTCTTCAAGCGGATTGTGGTTGTAAATGGTTTTTTTATCATAGTCACCTTTCTGCAGACGCACGGCTTGACCGTCAAGAAGATCAATTGCGGGGATGATTTTAATCATGAAATATGCACGTTGATTGAATTGAAATTTCACTCTGAAGTTAAGCGATCACTGACAGATTTAAAATTTGATGTGCCAATAGTTTGTCTGGCTTTGTCCTTGTGCTTATCACGTGTGGAGTGGTTCATGTATCTACAGCAGGATATTACCTGAGTCTGTGAATTTGGCCTGAAATAGTGAGAGGTTTTGAACCAAAGCCTATTTCATTCAGGATCATGGATGTCGGATAGTGGTCACTATATCCAGTATCAGGATGATATGTGTTTTTTGATGACGAGATACTTACCCAATTAGTGTGTCTGAATTATAGCGAACTCCACTGCACGTTGGCGATGATTCAGAATTAAGCTGGATATCAGAGGTTGGGGTCTGGTCACTTTTTATCAGTATCATACTTTGCTGAAGGCGTTGATCAGAAGTTTTCAGAGTTTACCCATTACTATACTCTTCATTTTTTAGATGTTTATTTCCACAGTCCGGACAATTCATCGGTAATCCTTTTCGGATACGATCCTTACATCGGGGGCATATTCCGTTAATTGACTCAGGGTTCCGGGTCATTTGGATCTCTTCGCCGTGATATGGGGTCATCTGCAAAGATTCAATCTGCTTAGATGGATTCATCACAAAGTGATGTGTAAGATTCTCGTCTACTGCAAGAGACGCAAATCCAGGGATGTCCGATTCTAAAGATCTCTTCCGGCGCCTTCGCCTGGTATGTCCATGATTATGTGATTTACATACATACACGGATAGTAGCTCAAATTAAAATGTAACACTTAACCTGACCTGAACCCGCATCTCCTGTCCCGGAACAATGCTTCTTTCGCCGCCAATTCCCCCCAGATCGCCCTCAAGCCGAAGAAATAGATGGTCCTCTTGATATTCAATAAATCCAGTCAGCTGGTTGAGGCTTTCTTCGCTTGATATTTGAAGCTGGGAGCCTATTTCGAGGCGTCCGCCGGAGCGTAGGTTGAATTGCCCGCTAATCCCGGGTCTGAATAAGGTTTCACCTGAACTGAACATATGAGAGACATCCGCTCTTAATATCAGTCGATCAGATCCGCTTAACGGAGCACCTGCAGAAAGACGTCCCAATAGTGTAATCTCACCATCAGAGTTAAGGGTTACTCTGGATAAAAGATGGTTTCTATCCGAACCTACTCTCACTTCGCCCGTTCCGGTTCCAATCAAATGCTCCTCTTCTCCTGTCTCCTCATCTGCCTGCTCTTGTTCGAGCCCACCGGTGATACGGGTACTGAAGTGATCATTCGCATACTGGACATATGCCTGAACTTCATGAAAGCTGATATCCTGAGCAGAACCTAAATTAAACATACCGCCAATTGTAAAATTTTCGCCTAAATTGGTTGAGGGCTCAGCCTCAAGATCAATATCTGCCAAAAAAGCTGCCAGACCCGCAGCCACGGCGGTTATGAGAGCTGTGAGATCATTTGTGCCGATAATCTCAGCGATTCGCCGACGAAAATGACGAAGCTCAGGGTCCTGAATGATAGCATTGGAAGCAGATTGAAAGGCCTGCGGAATATTCAGGGCAGTAAGCCTTGCAACAGCACCTTCAGGACCTCCGGAAGATTCGACAGTTGATTCAGCTGCCATATCGCGCAGGGCAGTACCCAGGCTACTGAGATGCCCACGCATGCTTGAGTCAGACAGCTGATCGCGTAAAAGACCTTCGACCAGTCGAGCCAATGGGTTACTCTCACCTGATGATTCTTCACTTTCCTCTGTATCTTCTTCACCATCTTTTTGAACTGTTGGCTGCGGTAAAGTAGATATTGGCGCAATGGCAGGACTCATCTGTATACTATTTGGACTCATAACGGTTGCCAAATCAGATAGTGCCGGATTCATTTGATGAGTCTCTGCCGATTCAAACGGTCTCATTTGTAATGTATTCGAATCTTGCTGGCCTGAAATTGGATCTCCAATAGAAGTAAAGGAACTTCTCCCGGCTGTGTGATCGGGTGTTTGATATGAAGTATTTGGTTTTGATTTAGAGATTAGAGACGGCATTACAAGACAGTTTGTTTAGAATTCTATATGACCCTTGCTCTATCATTATGGACCAGCATTTACGGTGAATGGTTTTTCATTGCTTGATACGCCATTATTCACAACTCTAATAATTCCTGATGTTGCTCCGGCAGGTACGTTCACAATTATTTCTCCCTGCGAACTACCGGGTGTACCTGCGTAGCCCCATTTGGTTGCAACACCAGCTTCAATATTATTAAAATATACTTTATCGTTCCGTCTTTGACTTGCCCCGAAACTTACACCCGTTAATGTAACAGCATCACCCACTGCAGCACTTGCAGGTGCCACATTACTTAGTATAGGAGTATATAACCGACAGGTTTCTATAGCGTTCTCAGCATCAATTTCATCTTGTGCATCAATTGTTGGATCACATGTGTGAAACATTTCGTGAAGTAATGTGCTTGCTAAGAACCATCTGCCAATATTATATGATGTGTTATTATAGGCAATATCATTGCTGCCGTTTATGGAGCTGCCGTATGTGGTATCGTTTGTATTTAGGTTATAAACAACTGCATTGTCATAGGCATGTTGAAGGGAATTAGCACCGCGACCATCAGTACAATTATCCTCAAAGTATGTCGTGCATTCATCATTATTCACGACGTTTCCAATCAGGTTTAAAGCAGCATTAACTCTGTTTCTTTCATCATTAGGAACTACTTGCCAATTAGGCTGAGCGGGGGCGGCTGCTCCGTATGATGGAACTCTCTGAATTCTCCGCCTATTACTTTGCTGTACAGTGTGCACGAGTTCATGAGCAAGTAACCGTTTACCGCTACGTGATTCTGGAGAATATTGATTTGAATTGAAGAAAATGTCGTTACCCACCGTAAAAGCCCTGGCACCAAGGGATTGGTTCATATCTTTTGATTTTGAACCTGTATGAATTCGGACGCCGCTAAAATCATGTCCAATTTTTTGAGACATTTCTCGATTTGTAGATGTGTCTAGAGGACTTCCTTTACCTTTGGAACTTTCTATTTGATTTGATATTTGAGGTGAGGCTAATGAAGAATTTCCATTTATAGAATGTTGCTTGGGCTTCATCCGCATTTTTTCCCGTTCTTCGCACTCTTTACACTTGGGCTGAATCAGTTCTTCTTCCTCTTCTAATGGTTGCATCTGCAGCATCTCCTCTTCCTCCTCCAGAGGCTGCATTTGCAGGGCTTCTTCTTCCTCTTCAATGGGCTGCATTTGAAGCGTTCTTTCCGGTTGGTTTACAGCGCGGTTGGCTACATTTTCCGCTTCGATTTCGTGTTTGTCATTAGGTTCTCCAATCATCAACTTCTTATGGATTACCGGATTATGTCCTGAATCACCAATTCCAGAAAATTGGGATAGTTTGCTCTCATTATTTCCAAAACTGTTCGAGAACCTTTTCGTTGGTTTTTCTTTTTGTTTAAATGCTTTCATTGCCTTGGTTTGTTAAAAAAGTGGAATAATGAGACGGCCCTGAACTACCATTTCATTGCCGGGACTAATGCTTTTGATACCTTCAAACCCCTTCATAGATCCTTCTAATCTCAGATATAAATAATCATGTTTATACTCGACATACCCGGTTAGTTTATTGAGCCCTTTTTGGTTTGAAAATTGCAAACTTGAACCAATTGAAAGTGATTGATCAGAGCCAAGATTAAATCGCCCCGCTATCTTTGGAGTGAAAAGTGTCTCTCCGGTTGCAAATAAATGCGACACGTCGGCTGTAAAAAGCAATTTCTCGTTTTTCCCAAATGTTGTGCCTGACGAGAATCTGCCTAATACGACCAGTTCACCATCTGAGTTATAAGAAACCCGAGTCATTAAATGACTCAGTTTAGTTCCGACACGGATTTCGCCGGTACCAGAACCGACAAGATGTTTCTCTTCCCCGGTTTTCTCATCGGCCTCTTTATTCTTTAGACCTCCGGTCAGCCGCGCTTTGAAGTGTTCATTGGAATATTGAACATAGTGCTGTACCTCTTTGAATTGGATATCTTTAGCAGACCCCAGATTAAACATACCTCCAACCGTAAATCCCGCACCAATTTCTACAGAAGGCTTTCCAGTCAGATCCACATCAGCAAGATAGGCCGCCAGTCCGGCAGCCAGTGCACTCACAAGAGCCGTAAGATCATTTGTCCCAACAATTTCAATGATTCGTTTACGCACATGCTTCAGCTGAGGGTCCTTTACAATTTCTTCAGATGTGGATTTAAAGAGTTGTGGTATGTTTAAAGCGGTGAGCCTCTTTACTGGCTCTGTTGGACTGTCTGATGTCTTCCCTGTCTCTTTTAAGGCTAACTTACCGAGTGCTTTTCCAAGCTTACCCAAATGCTTTTGAAATTTTTTGTCGGCAAGTTCTTTTCGAATAAGCCCGCGCAAAAGCTTTGCCAGCGGGTCGCTTTCACTGCCAGATTTGGAGGAATCATCCTTATCTTTTTTTTGAATTGCTGGCACGCTGCTGCCTTGCTGAACTGTATGAGTTAGTTCATGGGCAAGAAGCCGTTTACCGCTGCTTGAACCTGGCGCATATTGATTGGAATTGAAGAAAATATCGTTACCCACCGTAAATGCCCTGGCACCGAGGGATTGGCTCATATCTTTTGATTTTGAACCTGTATGAACTCGAACGTCACTGAAGTCAGCCCCGATTTTTCCTGACATTTCACGCTGAGTACCGGCTTCTAAAGGTTGTCCGCTTCCTTTTGATTCACTAATTTTTCTGTGTATCCCATCAGATGCCAGGTTGCTATTACCCGCAGCTCCGGAAATTGCGGGTTCCATCTGTAATCTCTGCTTCTCTTCGCACTCCTTGCATTTCGGTTGAAGCAACTCCTCTTCCTCATCTTCGATGGGCTGCATTTGTAACGATTCTTCCTCTTCCCCAATGGGCTGCATCTGCAGCTCTTCTTCTTCCTCTTCAATCGGCTGCATTTGAAGAGGCTCGTTGGATATGTTATATCTTGACATACCGCGATCCTGCATGCGCATCACTGTATCAGCAACCCGATCTGCCTCTTGCTCATATTTATCGCCTGGCGACCCGATTTTCAATTTTGTGAAAATTCGCTGACGACGTACAGGTGATTTTTTTATGGGTTTTGCCCACATGGCTTGCCTCCTCTATCTTAAAGTGTTCTCCGGTTTTTGTGGTACTCTCGTTTTATTCCCTGCATCAGGTCATTCATCTTAATTAATGAACTCTCTCGGCCAAGCGCTTTTAGTGAGCTATGCTGCACAATGTTTATAATGGTTCCACCTGAAAGCTCATACTCCCTGGCAATCTCGGGCAGATCAATCCTATCTTCAAAATTCACGGACTCGCTGTATCCATTTTTCCAGAGTTGCAAACGCTGACTGTGTCCCGGCATGGGAAAATGAACCATGGAGTGCAGCCTGCGCAGAAATGCACTATCAATATTATTTTTTAGGTTTGAGGCTAAAATGACAAGCCCGTCATGATCTTCAATACGCTGTAATAGGTAGGAGACCTGCTGATTGGCATAGCGATCATGAGCATCTTTTGTGGCCGTCCGGTTGCCAAAAAGAGCATCGGCCTCATCAAAAAAGAGAATCCAGTCCTTGTTTTCAGCACGATCAAAAATGCGAGAGAGGTTCTTTTCAGTTTCACCAATATATTTTGAAATCATCTGTGAGAGATCAATACGGTACACATCACGTCCTGTTTTTTTCCCTAGCAAGGTTGCCGTTAACGTTTTTCCTGTGCCGGGCGGCCCGTGAAATAGTGTTTTATAGCCGGGTTTTAACATCTTTTTCATACCCCAGTCATCCATGAGCGTATCATGATGATGGATCCACGTTTCAATATCCTGCAGCTGATACAGAATGGCATCGTTGAGGACGAGATCATCCCATGCCATGTCGCTTGTCAAACGCTTGGCAGGGAATTCAGCGCTAAATTTTGGTTTACGGATTTCGCCCAGCGTGATAAGATCCAGAACCTCTCCCGAGAGCAGCAAAGCCCCACTCAGTACCGGTTCTCCGGGCTCCATCTCCTCAAGTCTGAGGATGTTTTCCCGATAGAAGATTCGGTCTGTGTCGAACGCATTCAGAATAGAGAATCGGCGTTCCAGATTTTGTCCTGCAAGAATAAAAACGGCTGTCTCACCGGTGGGTAAAAACCCCCGGTGATGTTTTCCGCTCTTCCCGCCAAATTCGGTGTATATCTGATCGGTCGCCTTATTTTTCGACAGAAACAGATCCAGCAGTTCTGGCTTGATGTGGGGAACCATCGCCAATATCAACAAAAAGCGCTCTTCAAAATCGAGCTTGTGATGCGATACAAATTCTGCATAGGCGGAATGGCTGGCCTTAAGGTTTGGAGGTGAGATATCATACACGTCAGCATAAGCAGTCTCTTCCCCGGAGTTCAGCTTTGAACGCGTTTTCAGAATACCTCTGAACCACTCAAGTTCATTCTGTATATCACGGGCGTTATGTCTGATTGCTGATGTTACCATTCTACATAAATAAGGTCATCATTCCAGGGCATTTTCACGATTGAAATACTCCACGGCAAATGGTCGATCAGAACATCTACTGTCATGCGATCAACATAAATACTCCAGCCGTTTGCTTCGCGTGTCAGAAGCCCCTCACGATTTAAAAATGTCTGTCTGAGTCCTCTTAGAGATGTGCTTTTCAGAGCTTTCCAGTGTTCAATGACAGATCTGAGCAGGTTGTCAATTTCCTCTGATTCATACTCGCTAATGTCAAGCAGTCCCGGAATTGGCGTTTCAGGTGGAAGGCCACAGATGATTTTATGTAACATGTCATGCTCCGGCATCACAAGCTCGCCAGTACAGATATACTCCAGAATCATTGTAGCGCGTATTGCAGAGTCCTCGCTGATAAAGGACTTGTCTTTAATCAAACCTATCTCCTCAAAGAAGAGAGGCAGAAACTGCGCGAGAATAACAACTCCTGCACTGCGTACTTCTACGGCTTCATTCTCTTCGAATGGTGAATGTTCACGATTTGATTGGCGGTTTGAGTCTGACTTATAATTTCCTTTTTTGCTTGAATCACCATTCTTGATCAACTTGCCGTTAATTTTTTTTTCGCTTCTGCTCTCTTCTTTTTTGAATAGCTCAAAATCAGCCTGGTCCAGCGTCCTAATAAGATTTTTCAATGTGTTGAAAGATCTGCCGGTTTTTTCCAACCGTTTGTGAAGCATGACGATAAACCGATGTATCGATTGATCTCGGTTTTCAAATGGAGAACCCCCATTAAATCCTGAGGGCTCAGTTTCCACTACCTGGCTAATGAAGCGCACGAGACAAATCAATTCTTTGTCAGAGCCAAAATTTTCTGAAGCTGATTTTTGCAGGCGCTGTTCTGTTTTTTGAAGAACCACATGTAAGGCCAGGTTTGGATCAGGCGAGGCTGTATTGCGTTTCAGACCCCAGGTACTGAATGCAGAGGTCCAGTAATAGAGCCTGAGCCTGGTGCTTGGAATTTGGGCAATGCGGTGACGTTCATGCAGGGCCAGAATATTTTCAAGGGTCTTCTTGACTCGTATCAATTGACTGTCTGATGCATTACTAAGCGACAGAAATTTGAGCAGCACGGCATCCGGCAGCTGATAAATAAAACGTTGTGTTTTGATATCAGATGCAAAGATCGTCTCTATTAATGTGGTGGCGTTTTCAACGTGATCAGATACGATGATTTCAGCAAGCTGCTCGGGTGATGTATCAACGGGTGACCACCAGGGGAGTCGGCCGTGATCCAGGAAAAATATAAATGCATCTATTGGAGAGCGGCGGGAGGGACTCGTTTTTCTCCCATTTTCGTCCATACGCAGAGGATTGCTTTTCTGTATGGATGAATCCTCCGCATTATGCCCATAAGATCTCGTATGCTTCGTTCTATCCCTTAATTTAACATGCAGTTCGTCTATCAGCTTTGATTTTAATTGCTGATGCAGCTGCTCTTCAAGATGATGAGGATCTAAATAGCCCAGATCCAATTCCAGGCTGTCAATTACAACCGTTTCTGACCCAGCCACAGCAGAAAAGGCTTTATTAATGACCGGCAGCAGATCTTTAAAATAGAGCTGTTCCAGCATCGTCTGTCCGTGAACAGCCTCATCTTTACCGGGAAACTCAATTTCCAGAATCTGTCTCTTTATGATATGGTCATCTTTCAAATCATGATCCTCTTAAAAATTTCTTGGCGAGCGAATTTTTCGTGGAGCCTGATGAGACATCAATCCCTCGTTCTTTCATGACGTTCATCAGTTTCCCTTTTGTAAAAAGCATCAGTTCATCCTCGGATAGACGGAGTCCTGAACCGGTGTTTCTAAGCGAGCTTAGTAACTTTTCAGATGATGCATTGCCTGAAGGTTGCACCCCCCTGGATCTTAAAACGGCAACGATCTCTTTCGCCGATAGTTCACCGGGTTTCATTTCAACCGTTACAGCAACGACATTATCTGTCTGTCCATCATTACAGTTATTATGTTGATATGACAAGATCATGCTGGTGAGCTGTGCTGACGTCATATTTTCATTAAATGGCAGCTGGAGGCAGTTCAGAAGCTGACGTTTACGATTGTCGTCCTCTAGAATTCCGTTGCTTAACTCTTTTTCATCAAAACCGCCGGTTCTTTGTAAAAAGTCAAGTACTGCCCGGTACACCTTTTCAGCTGAACCACCTGATATCATATTGTTTGGATTGTTGCGGTTATAGAATTCGGTAAGCATGGCAAGGTCGCCACCGCTCCAGCAATCGAGGATCGAGACGCTGTAGCACTCGTTAACTGTTTCTTCCAGTTCTTCACCACAATTATCTTTCTGATACTGTCGGATCCAGTTTCCTAACTCATCCCATTTCATACTATCTACCAGTACATCAGAATCAATGCAGCTAATCATAAGCCGTCTTTGATTCGTATCCTCCATCGGCTCCATGCTGTCCAGCTCATCATTAGTGAATCCGCCCGAAGCCTTCAGGCTTTCATGAAGGGCTACAGCAACTGTGGGAATATCAGCATCAATTGGATTATTGGGGTGCCGGCGATTATAGAAATTGACAATTTTCTCTCTTTTTCCATTAGCCCAGCACACTAAAACGCTTGCCGGATAGCAGCTTTCGACCTGATTATTGTCAGCCTCTTTCACCAGAACAGTTACGCTGCCTTCATCATCGAGGTTAGTGGATCTGTTGAGTATTCGATACCTGAACTGATCGACTCCCGTAAACTCTGATTTGGGTGAGTATTTAAGCACATTCTTATCTTCAAGGATAGTGATGTTTCCCCCCTCGGTTTCTTCCTGTACTTCAATGATGAAAATGTTTTCCGTATCGGTACTGAAATCGTTTCTCACCACATCGATCTCAATCGGTGTTTCAATTGTGGTAACGGCGAAATCGGGCCGGGCAAAGGGTGGTATTTCAGGGGTAAAATCTTCGTCATCACACATCGGCACACAACGATCAGTACCACAACAGGTATAGGGCAAGCTAAAATCTGCAACTACACGTGGCATCTCATCAGAGGCATAAACAACTATAAATGTACCGCCTTTTGGAACGCCCGCCTGGTGAGATACACCCGGATGTGCCTTGATATAGTTTGAAAAGACAGCTGTCTCTTTCTGCAAATAGTGCTCCCGGCGCTTGAAGGCTTCATAGATTTGCAGAAATGTGTTGTAAAATAGTATATCAACAAACCGATAGATGAGTGGCGACATGTGTGCCAGCAATCCGTTGATGACCGGAAGTGATTTTTCTGCATCATCCTCATTAACATCAATTGAGTTGAGAAGCTCTTTTCTGATGAGTATAAAATCGAGAATTTGTGCCAGTGAATCCTTGTATTGTGTCTGAAACGCGAGGATATCAAATTCATCCAGGCATTCGGTAAGCGTTGTGCAAACCGATTTGAGGGTTCCCAATATTATTTTGATCTCTTGCAAATCTGCGTCAATTTCATCGCTGCTATCAAATAGTACATCCTGATGTTGACTCACAAACATCAGTAGCTCAATGAGATCCTTTATGAAGTTACAATACGTTCTTCGCGCTGATCTGTATCGCTCCTGTAAATCTTCAAAACCACAGCTATAATCTATTTCCAGAAGGTCTCCTGATGCATCAAGCTGCAGCGATCGAAGATCGAAAGGAAGATCAAATTGTTTTCTGAGCTCTTCAATTCGGCTAATTACTGCCTCAACCTGCTGTCCCAAATGTCCCTCGATTCGTAAAAACGGGTACTGTTCTAGACTATAATAAAGGGGAGTCTCTGTAGGTGTCAGAGGTTCTGACTGATCCTCCGACTGATTATAATATGAAAGAGTAGCGGGTATGTTGCCGGCACGTGTTTGCTGCGTCGAATGAAAGTTCCAGACCTGTTCCAACGTGCCATCCAGGTATGAGAGCGCTGTATCAAGATCGTAGTAATATGGAATTGAACGACTGCTTAGCTTGCCTTTATTTTCATCACTTGGCGTGATGAGTATGTCCCGTTCAGTGTCTTCCAGCGGTGTGCGAATGAGATCAAGATCGAAGGAGTGAAGCATGAAAAGAATGCGCTTATGCAGAGAGATGGATTCCTTTATCAGCTTTTTCTGATGGTTGTAAACAGGAGGTTGCGTGAAGCCGTGACGATATGTGATCGACTCTTCCGGCGTCTCATTTTCTACCGCTGCACGTCCCAGCATCACGTGGCGGGGAAATCTTGACATATCGGGACAACATTCAGATGCCAGCCTGAAAGCGACATCCCTGAACTCGTTATATGCCAGAACCAGATCATTTAAAAAACCATTAAAATATTGAATACCATGAGTTTCCATAGACGTGTCAACAGCATCTTCGAGATATTCTTTCCACTCGTCTACCCGGTCCACTATAGCTTGTCTTTCCATTGGGTTTTCAAACCCGTAAAGATCTGCCAGCAGTGTATTAAATGCCGTGTATGTTTCATGAAGTGCACCGTGAGTGGCACCCGCGCCAAATAGCTTTGAAAAAAGTGACGTGGCAGAATCAGCATAATTTGAAGTGAACTCCCCGTAATCTGCGCTGTGCGCACTATCTGGATCAAAAAGCGTTCGGGGCATGGCAAGATCTGGCAAGTCGTATTTCTCATCGTAATAATATCCCACATTGGATGAGTGCTCGAGAAGCTCGTCAAGATCAGTCTTACTAATCAATAATTTGCGGATTGTGAAAATACGATCGATACCGAGATCATCACACGTATTGCCCAAACAGGCTTTCAGGTCGTTATCAAATATTTCGAGAAAAAGCAGTACAAACTTGTCGTCAAGAAATGATGGATCATCACTCAGGGAGGCCACGTTCGACATGTCGTCCGGCTCTTGTGCCAGAAGCTCATACAAGGTAATTGACGGATCGGTATTATCGAAGGGAGCATAGGTAACACCATTGGGTAGTTTATAAGGCCTGACAAAGGATGTCTCACAGTCATTGAGATAGACTAAAAATCCCTCAGATGTAATAGCTGTTCCCCTGGATATCGTGATGGTCAGATCACCGCCTGAATCGTCGGTGCTTAGTTCCAGTCCGCATACAATCCCCATTCCAATCAGATGTGTGCGGGTCAGTCTGTTCTGCTGGTCGAGATATGACGTGATGCGGTTGAGCTGCGAGCTGGTGAGCACCTGGCTGCTTTCGAATACGGGATAGTTGTTGATTAAATTGCTCATGATCGTGGTGATTATATTTCGCCCAGTGCGGAATGGTTCAGAATGATTGAGTTTTCAAGATTTTCATCTTCATCACAGTCGTGCAGTGTACCCTGCGGATAGACGTTCCTGAGCTGTTCGATACTTTCGATCAGCTCTTCTAATGCTGTGGAGAGAGCGACTTTGTTGGTCGTTAAGGCAGCATTTTCCAGAAGCCAGGTTTTCCATGCATATTCAAAATCAGCCATATGTTGATAGCTTACCCAGCAGATGTTAAGAAACAGATGGGCCGGTGCTTCACGTCGAAGTGTTTTCTCAAAAAAGGTTCGAAATTCGGTAGTTATAAATCGATCGGGCCAGTAGGGAAGAACTACATGCGCCATACAGGTGTAGGGATCTTCAAGAACACATTCACATTTTTCATCCAGATTGATGGCGAGCAACCTGTCACGAACCAGAATCTCTTTTTTCTGAATGGTTATCTGAGTTTTGAGACCTATGTCAGCGGCACTTCTTACGGTATAGCGGCCATCATTGGCGCCATCAGTTGAGCCGGAAACGTTTAGAATTGTGTCGGGCTTCATCTTCTCCGCAAAATTCCCGTTTATCGTAATCGTGAGGTGAGAAGGATCTACAGAATAGATGATGATTTTCCTGTTAAATCTAAGGAAACCGGCAGATGACTCTTCAGCTATATCAGCCATCAGTAATTCATTTACGACTATTTTGGATACAGGATCGGAATAACTGGCGGAATTAACCGTGAATGATTCTCTACGGAGACCACCG
>Ga0209949_1000765_pt1 | contig 16466 bp, 15 predicted proteins | sample SalPonC_black_MG_FD_185711 | JGI IMG/M metagenome (GOLD analysis project Ga0209949, IMG submission 185711) | Salt pond soil microbial communities from South San Francisco under conditions of wetland restoration - Salt Pond MetaG... | ecosystem: Environmental > Aquatic > Marine > Intertidal zone... | reverse complement strand
GTGTTCAATATCAGAGATGGGTGGGATCTCCTTCACATCCGGAAGCCGGGGCAGGCCTTCCACGCTTTCCACAATCATGTTTTCGGTCACCCGGGTCATGCACGCCTTGACCGGAATCCCGTTGGCAATTACCGTGCACTGGGCGCACTGGCCGTTGGCGCAGAAAATACCCTGGGCTGATCCATCTTTGTGGTGAAGACCGAAAATTTTGATGTCATTGGCAAACAGGGCGGATGAGATCATCTCATTTTCCCGGGCGGATAATTTGGTTTTATTCCAGTAAAACGGCACTTCTTTGATATCAGGCACCGTCAATACCGGATGTTGTTCTATTCTGTTACGGGTCATATGCCCTCCTGAATGATTAAATTATACAGGAATAAATTTTGTTCGAAAATCACCTTGATTTTTAATGGTTAAACCATTTGATTATTTTTGTCAATCCTTTTTAAAAGAGATATTTCCCCCAGGAAAAAGGCATCAAGGGGGTCGGATAAAAAACGCGGTATCAGGGGAGGCGGTATTTCTGTAATTATTTTTTCAAAAATTTTTTCTTTTTTATTGGGCATGGGGTTAAAATTCATAAAAAATCCAGGGCACCAGTCGTTATGCTATCACCTTGGAATAATAAATCCCCGTCCTTTTTGCGGTCAGCGCCCACCTCAAGGACAATGCCGATGTCCCCGTTCATGAGTCCCAGACTATAGTCGTTCCGGGTGACCATCACCGGCCGGAAGAGAAAGGGTGCCGTCGGGATCGGTCAACGCACTGTCCAGATCCAGGCAGAGATGGCCCCGCCCCAGCTGGTGGCTGGCAAGGGCCGCTCCGAGCAGCACCGGTGAAGAGGCAGAAGGATCCTGGCGGTGTAAAAATAGCACAAATGCCCGGTCAATGGGTCTGAACCAGCTCCGGCCGGTCCAGGTATGAAGCAGATCAAAAAATTCAGCAAGGGGCATCATGGTATAAAGGCATTTGACTATCCAGAGATTGAAAGATTTTGTATACATCCAAAATCTTGATATTGTTTTTTGTGATCAGATAATACATAAGTTGTCAGCATGGATATTTGACTGAACAGTGGATTAAAAAAACAAATAGGCTGAAAAGGCCATCCTTGAATTTTAAGCAGGTTACAATTTGACCAGACAGATATGCTGTTTATTGGAATGATATGATGGTATCAGTGAATATGAACCTTGAAAAAACGGTAATTAAATGAAGCTTTTTGAAAAAATACGCAAAAACGGGCTGCTGCTTGACGGTGCCATGGGATCGATCCTGATCAGCCATGGGCTTGCAGGAGATGAAGCGTCGGAGTCCTGGAACATCCGGCATCCGGAGATCATCGGGCAGATTCATGCCGACTACATTGCCGCCGGCGCAGATGTGGTTACGGCAAACACTTACGGGGCATCATTGCACAAGCTTGAGAAAATGGGGTCGGACCGGGATTATGAACGCATCAACAGGGAAGGGGTGCGGCTGGCAAAAAAAGCCTGTGGCCCGGAGCAATATGTGGCCGGTGACATGGGTGCCATGGGTGACATGCTGGCACCTGCCGGACCGGTTTCCTTTGACAGGATGAAGGACAATTTTTCGGACCAGGCCCGGATATTGGAAGAAGAAGGGGTTGACCTGTTTCTTGTCGAAACGGTTTTTGATCTTAATGCCGGTCTTTGTGCGGTTCAGGCCATCCAGTCTGTTTCGGACAAACCGATTTTCTGTTCCATGACCTTTAAAGAAACGCCGAAAGGATTTTTCACCATCTTTGGAAACACCCCGGAACACAGCATGAAGACCCTTGCAGACAAAGGGGTGGCTGCGGTGGGGGCCAATTGTTCTCTGGGCAGCACTGACATGGTACGGCTGGCGGCCCAGGTCCGCAAATGTGTCGATATTCCGGTGCTGATGCAACCCAATGCCGGGATGCCGCAGCCTGCAGCAGACAACCAGGTGTTTTATCCGGAAAGCGACGACCTGTTTGCCGGCAACATGAAAAAAATACGGGAACTGGGGGTTGAAATCATTGGCGGGTGCTGCGGTACCACACCGGCAACAATCAGGAAAATGCATCAATGCATATTCAGGGCGTGATTACCTGCCTTTTTTGTGTTTTTGTGGCCTGCGCTTTTTTTCCGGACGGGTGCGGGCGGTGACAATATCTTTTTGCCGCTGTTTTTTGGCTGGATCCTTTTCCACAAACAAAGGATTGCCAGTGAAGGGATCCTGGCCGGTATAATACATGAGCGTGGAAAAGGTGGACGGGGTGGGGGTAAAAATCTGGACCTGCTCAGGATGGGTTTTCAGATTTTCACTGATGAACCGTTTTAAGGCAGCCATCTCTTTTTGGGTGCAGCCGGGGTGGGCTGCCATGAAATAATAGGTTAAAAACTGGGGCTTGCCGCATGCAGCAGATATATTGTCAAAGGCGGCTTTGAAGGCAAGCAGATCGGTGATGGTCTGTTTGCCCATATGGTGAAGCACCGGTTTTTCACTGTGTTCCGGCGCCACCTTCAGCTGGCCGGATACATGGTCTGTCACCAGTTTTTTCAAAAACGCGCTGCCGTGTTTTTTGTCCTGCACAATCAGGTCATACCGGATCCCGGAGTTGACAAACACCTTTCTGATGCCGGGAAGGGCGGTGAGTTTTTCCAGCAGATCCAGATACTGTGAATGGTCCGGCCGCAGGGTTTCGCAGGTTTCAGGGAACAGGCAGGATTTGTCCAGGCAGGCCCCGTGTGATAATTTTTTGGGGCATTCATACCCGTACATGTTTGCGGTGGGACCTCCCAGATCCATTATGTTTCCTTTGAAATCCGGATGGGCCGTGAACTGCCGGGCCTGCCGGAGAATGGATGCCGTGCTCCGGCACTGGACGGTTCTGCCCTGGTGCACGGTGATGGCGCAGAACCGGCATTCGCCGTAGCACCCGTAATGGGTGGGGATGGCAAACCGGATGGTGTCCAGCGCCCGCACAGGTCCCATGGCCCGGTAAAAAGGGTGCACATCATGTTCATAATCCAGGTCATGGATTTTATCCATCTGGGCTGTGGTGGACACGGGTGCCGGCGGATTCAGCACCAGGTACCGATCCTGGTGGGCCTGACACAGGCGCTGTCCAAGAACAGGGTCGGTGTTGCGGTAAAAGGTGGTGAACGCGTCGATATAGGCCTGCCTGTTTTGTACAACCGTTTCAAAAGCGGGCAGTTCCTTCCCGGTTTTTGTTTTGGCAATATAGGCGATTCCCGGGATATGCTCAAAGGACTGTTTCTGCTGCAAGGCCCGGGCAAGGGCTGTAATAGTGGCATGCCCCATGCCGAACACCAGAAAGTCGGCCCTGGCATCAAACAGAATGGACCGTCGGATATTGTTGGACCAGAAGTCATAATGGGCCATGCGCCGCAGGCTGGCCTCGATACCGCCGATCACAATGGGGGCGGCGGGTCTGCAGAAGCGCCGGATCAGGTTGGCATAGGCGATGACCGCCCGGTCCGGTCTTCGGTTGTTGACATGCCCCGGTGTATAGTCGTCTTTCTGCCGCCGTTTTTTCAATGCGGTATAGTTGGCCACCATGGAATCCACAGCCCCGGCAGTGACTCCCCAGAAAAGAGCGGGGGATCCTAAGCGCAGGATATCTGCGGCAGTGTCCAGGTCCGGCTGGGCAATGATCCCCACCTTGAATCCCTGGTGCAAAAGTACTTTTCCGATCATGCTCACGCCCATGAACGGGGAATCAATATAGGTGTCGCCGGTGACCAGGATGATGTCCAGACGGTCCCAGTTCAGAGCTTTCACCTCTGGCATGGTGGTAGGAAGAAACATGGTGAGCGGTCCTCTTTTCAAAAATCGGAATTATATCATGATTACGGAGAAAAAGAGAGATATTGTTCAGAGATATTCACGGCATTTTCACCAGGTCATTTAAAAACAGGAGGAACAATCAGCAGTAAAACCCACAGAAGCTTCGGCAAGGCAGGCTTTGGGCAAAAAGCGATCACCAAAACAGTACCGGCAGCATATGTCCGCACGGAACAGTCACAATTGATATTGATACAAAACACCAGTGTATGATATATTTGCACATTTTGGTAACAATTGAAAAAGAGATATGTGAAAAACAAGGATAAATCCATATTCCGGTGTAAAACCTGCGGCGGCCAGACCTTTAAATGGATGGGCCGGTGTCCGGACTGCGGGGACTGGGATTCTCTGGTTCAGGAAAAGCAGGCCGCCAAAGGCAGTGGAAAATCCCATCCCTTATTTGCGGCAAAACCGGTTCCCATGGATTCAGTTGACGGGGGCGAATCCCTGCGGATATGCACCGGCATGTCAGAATTTGACCGGGTGCTGGGGGGCGGTATTGTGGACGGATCCCTGGTGCTCATCGGCGGTGATCCCGGTATCGGCAAATCAACCCTCATGCTTCAGGTGCTGACCGCCCTGGCCGGGTTGAAAAAAACCTGTCTGTATGTTTCCGGTGAAGAATCCATCCGCCAGCTTTCCATGCGGGGACAGCGCCTGGATGGCGGGTCCTGCCCCACTCTGTATATTGTATCGGAGACCGATCTGGATGCCATTGCTGCCATGATGGAGCAGACCGCCTATGATGCCGTGGTTATTGACTCCATTCAAACCGTTTTCCAGACAGATGTCACCTCCACCCCGGGCAGTGTCACCCAGATCCGGGAGGCGGCCATGCGGTTCATGCACCTTGCCAAAACCAGCGGAACCCCCATTTTCCTGGTGGGGCATGTGACCAAGGTGGGGGCCATTGCCGGCCCCAGGATCATGGAGCATATGGTGGACACGGTGCTGTATTTTGAAGGAGACAAAAGCCATGTGTTCAGAATATTGCGGGCCGTAAAAAACCGGTTCGGCTCCACCAACGAGATAGGGGTGTTTGAAATGCGGGAAAAAGGGCTGAAGGAAGTGCCCAATCCCTCTGCCGTGTTTTTGTCTGAGCGGTCATCTGTGGCTCCCGGTTCGGTTGTCACTGCCTGCATGGAAGGCACCCGTCCCATCCTGGTGGAGATCCAGGGGCTGGTGTCCTCCTCCAGCCTGGGCAATCCCAGGCGCACCGTGCTGGGCCTGGACGTGCAGCGGGTGGCCCTGATTGTGGCGGTCATGGAAAAACGTCTGGGGATGAACCTGTCTGGTCTGGACCTGTTCATGAATGTCACCGGCGGGGTCAGAATCGTGGAGCCGTCCGCTGATCTGGCCATTGCCGCGGCCCTGGCAGCCAGCTTTCTGGACAAACCTGTACCCAAAGAAACCACCCTTATCGGAGAAATAGGATTGACAGGAGAGATCCGGGCAGTGAGCCATGCCCAGGCCCGGATAAAGGAAGCTGCCAAGATGGGGTTTACCACCTGCCTGGTGCCGGCATCGACTTTGAAACAGTTGTCAAAGGTTCGCGGTATGACCATTGAAAGTGTCAGGTTTTTAAAAGAAGCCATGGAGGTATTGTTTGGCAGCTAAAAAAAAAAGTGGCAAACCTGCTGGCCGGTCTGGCAGCAGGTCAGGCCGGCAGTGGGCGGATCACCTGACACAGCAGGCAAAAGCAGACAATTATCCGGCCAGATCCGTATATAAACTGGAAGAAATTCAGCAAAAATTTCGTGTTATGAAAAAAAAGGATACAATCCTGGATCTGGGGTGTGCACCTGGTTCATGGCTGCTGTATGCATCCAGACAGGTGGGGCCGGAAGGCCGGGTGCTGGGCATTGACATAAAAGCGGTGGATATCGGCCTGCCGGCAAATGTCACCGTCATCCAGGATGATATCCTGCATATGTCAGATGATTCATTTTTACAAAAAGCATCTGGTTGCCGGGTGGTGCTTTCGGACATGGCGCCTGCCACCACCGGCCGAAAAGATGTGGATGCGTTTCGTTCCTTTGCGCTGTGTGAAATGGCTTTGGATGTGGCAGAAAGGTTTTTAGGGGGGAACGGCCATTTTGTGTGTAAGATTTTCCAGGGCAGTGAATTTGCACAATTTGAAAAACAGGTGAAAAAGCGTTTTGCTGACTGCCGGCTTTTTAAGCCGGAAAGTTGTAGAAAACAAAGCAAAGAAATATATATTATAGCAAAAAACAAACGATAAATGTAAGGAGTGGATTCATGTCAGGACACAGCAAATGGTCGACTATCAAGCACAAAAAAGGGGCGGCCGATAAAAAAAGAGGCAAGATTTTCACCAAGCTGATCAAGGAGATCACCGTGGCCGCCCGCATGGGCGGCGGAGATCCCGAGGCCAATCCCCGGTTGCGCCATGCCATTGACGCAGCCAAAGCCCAGAACATGCCCAAGGAGAATTTTGAACGGGCCATCAAAAAAGGCACAGGTGAACTGGAAGGGGTCAATTACGAGGAAATCGTTTATGAAGGTTATGGTCCCGGCGGTATAGCGGTCCTTGTGGAATGCCTCACCGATAATAAAAACCGTACCATTGCCGATGTCCGGTACATGTTTTCCAGGGCCGGTGGGAATGTGGGCACAGACGGGTGTGTGGCCTGGATGTTCGATAAAAAGGGACTGATCGCTGTGGCCAAGGATGCCGTGGATGAGGACACCCTTATGGAAATAGCCCTGGAAGCCGGTGCGGAAGATATCAGAGATGAAGGGGATGTGTTTGAGGTGATCACTGAACCGGCAGAATTTGATGCAGTGCAGAAGGCCATTGACATTGCCCAAATTGCATACCAGATGGCGGAAATAACCATGCTTCCCCAGACCATGACTGAGGTGACCGGTAAAGAAGCGGAACAGATGATCCGGTTCATGGATGAACTGGATGATTGTGATGATGTCCAAAAATTTTATACCAATGCCGATATCCCGGATGAGGCATTTGAAGGTATGTGATTGTTGATTTGCCGGATTTTTAACGCAGGCTGATTCTGCTGCCGTAATTTTTTAAAGGCCGGTATCTAAAAGGATGCCGGCCTTCCGGCATCAGGCCAGATCAATCATTTTCTGCACCGCACCCAATGCTTTTTTTCTGGTCTCTTCCGGTACCCGGACCTCCCCTGCCAGGTTTTCCAGACTGTGTTTCACATCTGCCAGGCTGATTTTTTTCATGTCAGGGCACACCATTTTGGGGGATGCGGCAAAAAACTGCTTGTCCGGGTTGGCTTTGGAAATGGGATACAGCAGTCCGTTTTCCGTTCCCAGAATGAACTGGCGAAGGGGGCTGGTTCTGGCATACTGGATCATTCCGGAAGTGGACTGGATGGTGTCGGCCATGGCCAGTACCTCTGGTGGACATTCCGGGTGGGCCATGAAAAGGGCTTCCGGATGGGTCTGTCTGGCAGCCGTTACATCTGCTTCGGTCAGATTGTTGTGAAATGGGCAGTATCCTTCCCACAGATGAATTGTTTTATCCGTATACCCGGCTGCATATTGTGCCAGGTTTTTATCCGGGGTCATGAGCACTGCATCCGCCTTGAGGGCATTGACCACCTGGATAACATTGGCTGAGGTGCAGCAGATGTCGGACACCGCCTTGACAGCGGCCGACGAATTTACATAGGTCACCACCGGGATATCACCCAGGGCTTTTTTCCGGGCGGTCAGGGCGGCCGGGTCCACCATCTCAGCCATGGGGCATCCGGCATCTGTGTTCGGCAGCAGCACGGTCTTTTCCGGACAGAGGATGGATGCGGTTTCTGCCATGAAATGTACGCCGCAGAAAACAATAATGTCGGCTGAGGTTTTTGCGGCCTTGATACTCAGCTCCAGAGAATCTCCGCAAAGATCAGCAATATCCTGAATTTCAGGCGGTTGATAATTATGGGCCAGGATAATGGCATTGTTTTTTCGGGCCAGATTCTGGATAGCCTCTTTCATTACAAGCATCCTTTTTTTGTATTTTAGTTCATGTCAATTACATTAACCCCGGAAGGGATGGTAAAATCAAACCAGTCATCCGGTATCTGCCGGAAACTTATATTGCTGAATTCAAAATGGGTGGTGTCTCCAAATGCATTCACCGTAGTGACATGGGAGATATGAAATTGTTTGGGGCATACCCGGATGATGATGCGGTGAATGTCCGGATTTCCGGACTGGTCCTCAAGGAGCAGTTCTGCCCGTTCTTCTGTTGTTTCCTTAACAGATACGGTATAATTTTTACGGATCAGGGAAATATCTGATAAAAATGCCCCGCCTGCCCCTGACTGGAAAAACCGGGCTGCATCACCGCGCATGACCTGGTTTTCTTCGGGTCTGAAGATCCACAGTTCTGTGCCGTTGGTGATAATGTCGTGGCGTTCCGGGGTCAGGTACTGCCATTTCATTTTTCCGGGATGGCTGAACCAGGCTTTGCCTGAGGCTGTTTCATTGATATCCAGGGCAGACAAAGTAGATGTCTGAATAAAATCAGCGGAAAAACTTTTACCGGCATACTGGTTTTCAATGCCGTCCAGGAGGGTTTGTGCAGGCATAGTGTTATCTGACGTGTTTCCGGGAACGGTGCACCAGAAAATCAAGGCAAGGATAAGAAAAGGTCTCATGCATATCATGGTGTATTCCTCAGGGTTTACCGCAGCAGCTTTTGCAGATCTTTTCGTTTGTCTTCAGTATACAGGCGCCGCAGTTTGGGTTTTTCAATTTTTCCAGTGGGATTGCGGGGTACATCCCCGAAAAAAATTTTTTTCAGGCGTTTGTACCGGGGCAGGGCCTGCTGGAATTCCTGGATATCGCTTTCACAGATCATGCACTCCGGCTTGACGCTGATGATGCCTGCGGGGATTTCCCCTAAGCGGTCATCAGGCACACCGATAACAGCGATATCCTTTATTTTCTCATGACCCAGAAAGAAATTTTCAATTTCATTGGGGTAGATATTTTCTCCGCCGTAAATGATCATGTCTTTTTTTCGGTCCACCAGCCAGATAAATCCGTCCTTGTCATACCTGGCCAGATCACCGGTGCGCAGCCATCCGTTGTGAAGGGTTTTTTCGGTGGCTTCCGGATTTTTATAATAGGCTTTCATCACCCCCGGGCCCCGAACGATCAATTCACCGGTTTCGTTGCCAAACAGATGGTTGCCCTGCTTGTCCACAATTTTAGCCTCCCACCCGTGACCTGCCTTGCCTATGGGCCCTATGCAATGGCTGTTTTCAAGGCCCAGGTGGATACATCCCGGGCCGGTGGATTCGGTAAGGCCGTAGTTGGTGTCATATCCCTGGCCTGGAAAGTATTTTTGCCATCTTTTGACAAGGCTGGGGGGAACGGGCTGGGCCCCGGAATGCATCAACCGCCACTGGTCAAGGTGGTAGTGTGACAGATCAAGGGTGTTGTTTTCTATGGCAATGAGAATATCATGGGCCCAGGGAACCAGAAGCCAGGCAATGGTGCAGTGTTCTTCAGAAATCGCCTCGAAAATCCATTCCGGCTTTACCCCGTTGAGCAGGATGCACTTGCCCCCCACCAGAAAAGAGCCCATCCAGTGCATCTTGGCGCCGGTGTGATACAAAGGCGGTATGCACAAAAATATATCCTCATGGGTCTGGTCATGGTGGTTGTTTTCCACTTCGCAGGCATGGGTCAGATTGTTGTGGGTAAGCAGTACTGCTTTGGGGGTGCCGGTGGTACCTGAGGTAAAGTACAGCGCTGCATCATCGTCATCTTTCATGGGAACATCCGGCGGCATATCACCTTTCTGGTCCTGGATAAAGTCATCAAAAAGATATGCCCATTTTGGACAGGAGGCTCTGGGGCCTGTAAAAATCCACAGATGTACACTGGATACCAGGGCACTGCGAATAGCTTCAATGCGCTGGATAAATTCTTCTCCAAATATAAAGGCTTTGGGTGCTGCAGTGTCTGCGCATAACAGAATTTTATCGGATTCAAACCGGAAATTCAACGGCACTGCCCAGGCACCGGTATACAGGATGCCAAAATAGATGGGCAGCCATTCCAGACTGTTGGTCATGAGCTGCACCACCGTATCTGATTTTCGGATGCCATGTTGATGAAGGCCGTTGGCCAGTTTGCAGGCCGTGGTATAAAATTGGTGCCAGGTGAGTTCTTTTCTGATTTTTCTGGCTGGGACCCGCTCCACCAAGGCGATTTCATTTCTGTACAGCCTGTTGTTTTCAGCCAGTATCTGTGTTATGCGCATAAACTGAATTCTGCCCTTTTTTCTTTTGGCCTTGTGGTAAAAAAAAATCCTGCCGGATCACTATAGACCACGGCAGGATTATATTCAACCCAATGTTTGGAGGCGGCTTATTTGTCTTTATTGACCTCTTCAAAGTCGGCATCCACTACATCCTCATCTGTCTGGGCACCGGCAGCACCGGTGTCTGCCTGGCCTTCCGGAGAAGAAGATGCCTGCTGGTACATGACTTCAGCCAGCTTATGCGAAGCCTGGGAAAGGGTTTCTATTTTCTGTTTAATGTCATCCACATCACTGGTTTCTTTGGCCTGTTTCAGGGCTGTCACCGCAGACTCAATTGCAGTTTTGGTTTCTGCGTCCACTTTGTCGCCGTGTTCTTTAAGGGTCTTTTCGGTCTGGTCCACCAGCGCTTCAGCCTGGTTTTTCGTATCCACAAGTTCCCGTCTTTTTTTATCTTCGTCTGCATGCATTTCCGCATCTTTGACCATTTTTTCAATTTCGTCTTCTGAAAGTCCGGAAGCTGCTGTAATGCGTATGGATTGTTCCTTGTTGGTTGCCTTGTCTTTGGCAGATACCTGTACAATGCCGTTGGCATCAATGTCAAAAGATACCTCAATCTGGGGAACACCCCGGGGGGCGGGGGGGATATCAGCCAGTTCAAACTGACCAAGGGTCTTGTTGTCGGCTGCCATTTCCCGTTCTCCCTGGAGCACATGAATGGAAACTGCCGGCTGGTTGTCTGCAGCAGTGGAGAAAACCTGGCTTTTTTTGGTGGGAATGGTGGTATTTTTCTCAATAAGTTTGGTCATGACACCGCCCAGGGTTTCAATACCCAGAGAAAGCGGGGTTACATCCAGAAGCAGTACGTCATGCACATCACCCTGGAGCACCCCGGCCTGTACAGCAGCACCCATGGCAACCACTTCATCCGGATTCACTCCTTTGTGGGGTTTTTTGCCGAATATTTTTTCCACCCGCTGCTGCACGGCCGGCATGCGGGTCATGCCGCCCACCAGAACAACTTCGTCCACCGTGCCGGAACCCACACCTGCTTCTTTTAATGCCACCTTGCAGGGGCCTTCCAGGTTGTCCAGAAGATCAGCCACAAGAGATTCCAGTTTTGCCCGGGACAATTTGACATCCAGGTGTTTGGGGCCGGATGCGTCTGCCGTGATAAAAGGCAGGTTGATGCTGGTTTCGGTGGCACTGGACAGCTCCATTTTTGCTTTTTCCGCTGCTTCCTTGAGGCGCTGGAGTGCCATCTTGTCTGAACGCACATCAATACCCTGGTCTTTTTTGAATTCATTGGCAATATAGTCGATGATCCGCAGGTCAAAGTCTTCACCACCCAGGTGGGTATCTCCTGATGTGGATTTTACTTCAAAAACCCCGTCTCCAATTTCAAGGATGGAGACATCAAAGGTTCCGCCGCCCAGGTCGAAGACTGCTATTTTTTCTTCTCCTTTTTTGTCCAGGCCATAGGCCAGAGATGCGGCAGTAGGTTCGTTGATGATCCGCTTGACTTCGAGGCCGGCAATTTTTCCGGCATCTTTGGTGGCCTGCCTCTGGCTGTCATTAAAATAGGCAGGTACAGTGATGACAGCTTCCTTGACCTCTTCGCCCAGGTATTCTTCAGCTGTTTTTTTGATATTACCCAGGATGAACGAAGAAATTTCAGCAGGACTGTATTGCTTTCCCCTCAAATTGATGCGGGTATCCCCGTTGGATGCTGCTTCAATCTTATAAGGAAGATTGGGGATATCGCTCTGTACTTCTTTTGAATCAAATTTTCTGCCGATGAGGCGCTTTACACCGAATACAGTATTTTCCGGATTGGTAATGGCCTGACGCTTGGCAGTCTGGCCCACGATTCGCTCACCGCCTTCAGTAATGGCAACAATGGACGGAGTGGTTCGGCCGCCTTCGACATTGGTGATGATTTTTGCTTCTCCACCAGCTTCCATGATTGCTACACAGGAGTTGGTTGTTCCTAGATCTATTCCAATAATTTTACCCATAACATTTCCTCCAAGATATCTTTATGTTTCTTTTGGTTCTTCTGCCTCATTTTCCGCTCGTTTGGAAACAACAACCATGGCGGGTCTGATCAGCCTGTCATTAAGCACGTATCCGGTCTGCAACACATTGGTTACAGTGTTTTCAGGCACTTCGTCGGTTTCCTTCTGGGTGACTGCCTGGTGAAAATTTGGATCAAATTCCTGATTTTCCGCTTCCACCGGGGTAACATTAAAGGCCTGAAAAATTTTCAAGATTTCCTTGTGGGTCAGTTTTACCCCTTCCAGCAGCGTATCAAGGTCTTTGTTGCTTTCTGCAGAGGAAATAGCCCTTTCGAGATTATCCACAACTGAAAGAAACTGTTTGAAAACAGTTTCAGTGGCAAATTTTTTAAATTCGTCTATCTCCCGCTGTTTTCTTTTTCTATAGTTGTCAAATTCAGCCGAAAGTCTTACAAACCGGTCCTTTTCTTTGGAAAGCTGTTCTTCCAAAGCACTAATATCGCTTTTTTTGGTGTTGTCATTTTCTTTGGCATCATTCTGGATGTCTGCTGAGGATGGATCCTTTTTACCAGAATCCGGCTGTTTCTGATTTTTATCTTTGTTTTTTTCTTTAAGTACCAAATTTATTCTCCTGAACCAAAATTCCTTACTTATGAACGGCAAATGGTATAATTTTCAATAATTATGGCAGAAAAATAAGTCTGTTTAAAAACATGTCAAGAAATAAAATAAGGAGCGGCTGAAAGAAAAAGAACCGGCCGGCAGAAGGATTTTTGAGAAATTGCATGATCGGGATCGATCCTTGACACAGAAGAGATCACTTATCGCTGCTTCCTTCCGGACCTGACGAGTTTCATGGCCTTCTGTTACAAGGCGACCGATCAGAATCGCCCATTGTCCAGCCTGCCGGCCGGAATCAATATATATACAAGCTCTGTGATTTTTTTTCAAGTCTATTTTGAAAATGTGCCATCCTGAATGAGAATAGACTGATCCTGATTTAATGTTTGAGTTTTGCCGGGTTTTGCGATATTATACATACGATGGAAACAGGGGCAAACACTGAACGTAACATTATAATACTGTATACAGGTGTTTATCCATGAGGGGTCCATTTTGGATAATTCAGGAGATACAAGAAGATGAGTGAAATAGTGAACAAAGCGGATCAGACGATTATCCGTCCGGATATGGACATTGTCGCGTCCACGGCTGAAACGTTTAAAGCGGAGATATTGTCCGCCATTGATTCATCCCGGGATGAAGTGGTAATTGACCTGACCGGCGTTGAAATGGTCGATTCTGTCGGCATCGGTGTCATCATTGCCGCCCATAACACATTGAACCAGTCCGGCCGCAAATTGGAGGTGGTCAATGTCACCCAGGACATATACAACCTGTTTACGACCATGCGCCTCAACAGGCGCTTCACTGTGAAAGCAGCAGGGTAGATAATGAGGTAGAGAAGATGATGCCGGCCAAAGCATTAGCATCGTGGATTGGAAGTGTGGTCTTGATTTTCCTTCTGACTGCCTGTGAGGAAAAAAAAGATCCCTATTCCGGGTTTTCCAACCTGGTAGCTGAGCGGCAGGAACTGCGCAAGTCCATATCCAGACAAAGGGAACAGGAAAAAAACCACACCCCGGAATCTGAAAAAACCACACCCGTGAAAATGGACGGTACAGCAAGTGTATTATATGAAAAACAGATTGAAATAACCGATTCTGCCTCTGGCAAGCTACTTGCAAAGGGAATTGCATATCTCACCAAAGAAGGCAGCATCAAAAGGATCAAGATTCTAAAAGAATAAGGCCGCACTTGGTTGCAGAAACATTTTTTTTAAAATCAAAGGGGTAATTTTCTGCGGTTTGAACCGGACGGCAGATCTGAAAAATCTGCTTGTTTTTTAGCCGGGGGTGCAGTCTGCACGGGAGCAGCATCTGAAGCCAATTTCTCCGGTGCGGCTGTTACAGGCTCCTGTGATTTATCAACCCCGCGCGGGATGTCTTCCGTCATCCCCAGCCTGGTTTCATATTCTTTTATTTTCAAATTGGCATTGTATAATTTTGTAACAGATTCTTCCTGGATTTTTTCAAGCTGCTGGATGGTTTTTCGTTGTGCCTTTATGCGTTTGCTGTATCCGTCTACAAGCCTGCGAATGCGCTGTTTCATTTTTTTTTCAACGGATTTGGTCAAAGTGTGGGCCATGAAGATATTTAAAAGCTCAGCAATCAAGGCAACGATTGTGGCATATATTAATCCATCTACCTGTAAATAGTAGATGATGATGATGACGAGCATCGCGGTGAAAAATACCATGGCAGTCTCAGTGCTGTCCGGGATATAAACCCTTAAAGGGTGTACATAAACAAATTATCTGGTCGGGGCGGAGAGATTCGAACTCCCGACATCCTGCTCCCAAAGCAGGCGCGCTACCAGGCTGCGCTACGCCCCGGATAATTTGACATAACCAAATCAAATACCATTTCAGGTAGTGCAATGCAAGATATTTTTTCATGTCCTGGATAATGCCATAAAACAGGCATGCCCGGCCTGGAGATGGAAAAGGGTTCTGCAATTTGCCGGCAAATATGGTGATCTTTGGGCAATTTTCTTGACACCGGTATGGATAAGCGTTATTTTAGTTAACTTTGTTGAATGATTTTGTGTAATATAATCTGGTATATATATGGCATGACACTCCCATTTGCACAAATTGTTTGGAAATGGTTCACTAATAACGGTTCACTAATACATGGAATTTAACAGGACAAAAACATGCAGGTAAAAATTGAAGACAAGAGCAGTGTGAAAAAAGTACTCTCCTTTGAGATCCCAAAAGAAAAAGTTGTCAAGGAACTTGACAAGGCTTACAATGAATTGAAAAAAAAAGCAGACATTAAAGGATTCAGAAAAGGCAAGATTCCCAGAAAGGTACTTGAAAACCGTTTCTCCAAAGATGTCCATGCCGATGTCGCCCCCCGCCTGATCCAGGATTCCTTTATTGAAGCCATCCAGGAGCATGATTTGAACATTGTGGGCGGTCCCCAGATGGATCCCCCGGATCTGGTTCCGGATGCTGCCTATGTGTTTGACATTACCGTAGAAGTAAAGCCTGAGCTTGAAGAGATTGATTTTAAGGGGATCGATCTTGAAAAAAATTTATATGCGGTGTCTGATGCTGAGATTGACGGCCAGATGAAAATGATCCAGAAAACCATGGCAAGAAAACACCCTGTTGAAGAAAAACGTGCTGTTAAAGAAAATGATTTTGTTTTGATTGATTATCAAGGTTTTTTGAACAATGAACCCTTTGAGCACACCCCTGCAATTGAAAATTTTCTATACGGCATCGGCAGGGACGCACTGCCCCATGAGTTTTCTGAAAAATTGATCGGCAGCGTGCCGGTGCAGGATCTTGAGGTCGAAGTGGCTTATCCTGAAGACCATCCCGATGAAAATCTCAAGGGAAAAACCATTTTGTACAAGGTCACCCTTAAAGAAATACAAGAAGAAATTTTACCGGAGATCAACGATGATCTGGTAAAAGACCTTGGCAAATTTGAATCCCTGGAGGAAGTCAAGGATTCCATCCGGGAGAACCTGGACAAAGGATACCAGCAGCGCATAAAACATGAACTCAGCGAACAGATATTCCAGCACCTGCTGGAAAAATATGAATTTGAAGTGCCTGAAGCAATGATCGAAGCAGAGCTTAACGGTATTGTCAGTGAGGCAGAGCAGGCCTATGCTGCCAATAATACCAGCCTGGAACAAGAAGGGCTCAGCCGTGATATTCTTTTTTCCCAGTATAGGGATGTGGCCGAAAAACAGGCCAGACGGCATCTGATCCTGGACAAAATTATTACCCAGGAAAAACTGGAGCTTACTGATGAGGAACTGGATGCCAGCCTGGCGCAAATGGCTGCAGGAATGAATGCCACTGTGGATGCCATTAAAAACTTTTTCAAAATGGATCCCAAACAACTGGAATATTACAAACACAGCCAGCTTGAAAAAAAGGCGGTTGATCTTATAATTGAAAACAGTAACGTAGCAGAAAAAACGCCGGATGCCCATGAAACGGATGATGAAATGGGTGCTGCTGAAACACCGTCTGCAGAGGAGCAGCCGGTATCAGAAGAAACCGGAGAATAATCTTTTTGTCTGATCCGGCAGCATGATAAATGCACGGCAAGACAAAAGGTAATAAATAGAAAATAAACAAGGAGTTATATCGTGCCTTTAGTTCCAATGGTTGTTGAGCAGACCAATAGAGGGGAGCGTGCCTACGACATTTTTTCACGTCTTTTAAAAGACCG
>Ga0209949_1000761_pt1 | contig 16511 bp, 10 predicted proteins | sample SalPonC_black_MG_FD_185711 | JGI IMG/M metagenome (GOLD analysis project Ga0209949, IMG submission 185711) | Salt pond soil microbial communities from South San Francisco under conditions of wetland restoration - Salt Pond MetaG... | ecosystem: Environmental > Aquatic > Marine > Intertidal zone... | reverse complement strand
TTCTACATTAAACTGAAGCAATTTGCCCTGACTCTCGGCACTAACAATAATTTCTCTTGCTTCAAAGTTTCCATAAGCATCCGAGCCATTATCATTGCCATTGCATGCTGCTAACAACAACAGAATTAATATTAAATATAATTTTGATTTCATAACTGATAATTTTATTTTTTAAAGTCATTCTTCGACATTCCGATAGCTATCGGAATCAGAATGATAAGTTGTAACATTTATCTTTATATCTCACCTTTGATGTACAAATAATTTACAATCGATTGTACCAGTTTAATTTTATGGGTTTCGTAATTTATTTTGGCCTGTGTTTCGGCATTAAGCTCAGTAACAAATTCGGTGGAAGTAATTACCCCGTTGTCCAATTTTGAGCGAGCGCTTTTAGTAACTTCTTCGCGTAATTCAATAATCTCCAAATCACTTTTTACAGCATCCTTATAATTTCTGATGTTTGCTTTTTCATTATCTAACGCTACTTCCAATTGTTTATTAAATGATTCTTCTTTAGTCTGAATTATCTCTTTATTGAGCGTAAATATTTCTCTTTGCCTTTTATTTTGGTTCCAATCCCAGAATTCCCAACGAACACCTAGTCCAAGATAGTAGTAAGTATCAAATTCGTTACTTAGCATATTTAAACCAGGCTTCCCATAGCCCAACTGCGAAAAAGCGTAAATCATTGGTTTATTTTGCTTTGATGTGGCTTTTATTGAAAAATCAATCTTTTCTTTTTGAAAATCAAACAATTGATGTTCTGGTCTGTTCCATTCTGCATTTTCATTCAGCTCATAATCCGGGATTTTTAAAATAGAATTTTCATCAATTGTCATTCCGGTGATTTCTGCTAAAATATTTAAAGCCGTAACTCGTTGATGCATGATTTGATTAATGTCTTGCTTCAACTTTAACTTTTCTGCTTTTAAAACATTCAAATCAGATGGTAACAAAACTCCGTTTTTCACACCAGCTTCAACAGATGCTTGTTTTTTATTAATTTCCTGAATCATCGTAGTCATCAACTCTTCGTTTTTTTGAAGAATCAAGATGGCAAAATAAAACTTATTGATCTGTTCTTTTAGTTTATTCAGCTCAACCCGGTTATTTTGCTGATTTATTTTCAACTCCGCATTTTCAACATGCCTGGCTGATTTTATCCTACCCCAGTCATAAATAAGTTGATTAATATCCACCGTTGCTTTGTACTGGTCTTTGTCGGCTTGAGGTAATTGAATATCTCCCATTGGAATATCAATGTTAATATCAATTACATCCGATTGATACGTTGATTGTGCATTAAATTCGGCTTGTGGCAACCATCCTGATTTAATATTTTTTATTGCTAAATTATTGATATTAGCATATATATCTGACTGCTCGGTCAGGGGATAATTTAACATCATTTGGTCATAACAATTCTGCAAGCTAATTTCATTTTGTTGTGCCAGGGTAATATTTCCAATAAGTAAAAAAAACAAGATTAATTTTTTCATAGTAATAAGGCGTTTTTTAAAAATTCTTTCACCAAATCTTTGCGTTGACTCAAAAACTTTTCATAAGCTTTAGAATCGTTTTCAAACAAAACACCTGTTAAAACAGGTCTTGCAACTACGGGAAATACACATAAAGCAAGCATATTTATTAACAGACTTCTTGCATCTATGGTCCTGATTTTATTTTCTTTAATATCATTTTCCAGTTGTTTTTCCAAATCTTCAAGCAGATGTTCTTGTTTTATCAACGTATTTTTTTCAATAATATCAATCAGGATATTCGGGTTACGATTTAATTCATTAATGACAAAACCAGGTATATAAGGATGTTTGTAAAGCAAATCCATATAATTGTCTACAAAAAAATTTATTTTTTCCAGAATCGGTTTATCCGATGCCATCATTTCTTTAACACGGGGGATAAATAATGAAAAAGCAATTTCAAAAACCTTTTCAAACAATTTTTCTTTTGTCCGGTAATAATAATGCAATAAAGCTTTATTTATTCCGGCTTTATCTGCAATTTCCTGCATTCTAGCGCCTGTCATGCCTTTTTTTTGAAACACTTCTTTGGCAGCATTTAAAATTTTTTGCTCAGTATTTACTTCTTTTTCTATCATTATTCAATAATTAACCATAAAGTTTAACCAATTGGTCAAAATTAAAAATATCAATTGATTCTACCAAATTTTTGAAAAAAATTTTTAATTTATATATACATTTGTAGTAACTTCATTTTAAATTAAAATCAAATTAGCTATGATGAAAAAGTATTTGATTTTCTTACTATTACTAACCAGTTGGGTTAGTAGCAATGGTCAAAAAATTGCAGATAAGCAATTTTCCTTAATTAATTATAACCTTGAGATATCTAAGGAAATGCGGGAGGAGTTAAGTGAATTAAATAGTTTTATTAGTGGAATAGAAACCTATAATGATCAAGGGAATGATAAATTAAAAGCTATTCTGGTACACACTATTTTTTTCACCTTTAAGGAGGTTATTGAAAGAGATTTAGGGATTGAAATTTTACCCATAAACTCTTTCATGGATGATATTAAGTATGACGATTACGGTTATCCTAAAACCAATATCCGGAAAGCTTTACGTAAAGGCTATTCTCAATACTATTTTAAACTTTCTGCAACTATTGAGAGTATCAATGCATTAAAACAAGAGGAAATGCCGGATAAGTATAAAAATTTAAACTATACAACTACTTATCCTCAGGTTACTTTACATATGACTATTTACAGCAAGGATGGCGTAATTCCTGTATATAATCTTATTGGAACTGCTACTGCAAAAAATCCTTTACCAGTAAATGAATATCTCTTAAAAGGTTTTGACAATACAGAGATGAATATTGTTGAACCAGGAAAAAAGCAAACAGACAACCTTTACACTGTTTTTTACCGGGCTACAAAAAATCTTATTCAGGATTATCTGAATCAATAAAATATGCAAAAATATTATGCAGTAGGGATAATGTCAGGAACATCACTTGATGGACTTGACATTGTTTTTAGTAAATATACCTATACCAATCGTTGGACTTTTGAAATTACAAAAGCAGAAACGATTTTTTATGACAAAAACTGGAAAGAACAATTAAAAAATGCAGAAAGCTTATCCGGAATAGCACTTACAAAACTTCATAAAAGTTATGGTCGTTTTATTGGTGAAAAAATTAACCATTTTTTAAAAGACATTAAAGAAAAACCGGATATAATTGCCTCTCATGGACATACAGTTTTTCATCAACCCGAACAAAAGATAACCCTACAAATTGGCGATGGTGCAGAAATTGCCTCAGAAACGGGTGTTACTACAATATCAGACTTTAGGTCGTTGGACGTGGCTCTTGGCGGACAGGGAGCTCCTTTAGTTCCCATTGGGGATGAATTACTTTTTCATGAGTATGATTATTGTCTCAATATTGGCGGATTTTCAAATATTTCAACCCCAAAAAACAATCAAAGAATTGCTTTTGATATTTGTCCTGCCAATATTGTATCAAATCAATTAGCTAATAATCTTAACAAGCCCTTTGATAAAGATGGTAAGTTAGCAAAATTAGGTAAAACTGACCGAAAACTACTTCAAAAATTAAACCAAATCGATTTTTATCAGCTACCCTATCCTAAATCGTTGGGTAAAGAATGGGTAGATAATCAATTTATTACTGTTTTAAATACATCAGGGCTATCTATCTATGATAAATTAAGTACATTATACGAACATATATCCCAACAAATTACAAATAATATTTCAAGTAACATATCTACAAAAGTACTAGTAACCGGAGGTGGTGCCTACAATAAATACCTTATTGAAAGAATCAAAGCAAAAACAAAAGCACAAATAATTATTCCTTCGAAAGATATTATTGAATATAAAGAGGCTCTTATTTTTGGCTTGTTAGGTGTTTTAAGATTCAATCGTAAAATAAACTGCCTATCATCAGTAACAGGAGCCAAAATAAATTCATCTGCAGGTATCATTCACATTATTTAATATGCTTAATTTATTATTCTAAACCATTTGAAAGATATTTTGTCTTATAAACAAACCTTTTATATTTGTAATTAATATATTATCAGATAATAATTAAAGAATAACATATTATGGAAAATTTTATAGCCTACAACCCAACCAAACTACATTTTGGAAGAGATGTTGTTGAACAATTAGGAGAAGCATCACAGGAGTTTGGAAAAAAAATATTGTTAATGTATGGCAAAGGTTCAATTAAAAAAAACGGAATTTATGACCAGGTCATTAAACAACTAAAATCATATAATGCTGAAATAATTGAATATTCAGGAATTAAGTCCAATCCTTTGGTAGATGATGTTAACGAAGCAGCTCAACTGGGTAAATTAAGTAATATTGATTTAATAGTAGCAGTAGGTGGAGGCAGTGTAATTGATTCGGCAAAAATTACAGCTTTATCTATAGCCAACAATACTGACCCCTGGGCTATTATGAAGTTTAAAGTAAAGCCTAAATCAACTATCCCGGTTATTGCTGTGTTAACATTGGCAGCTACAGGATCTGAAATGAACGGAGCTGCAGTTTTACAAAATCATGAAACGGATGAAAAGAAAGGATTTGTTTCTTCTTTAAACTACCCAAAACATTCTTTCTTAGATCCAACTTACACCTTCTCAGTACCTAAAGATTATACAGCTTACGGAATTGTAGATTTAATAGCACATTCATTAGAAGGATTTTTTGGTAAAGGAGATGCCACACTTACTGATCGTTTTGTCGAAGCCATTATAAAAGAGGCCATAGAATACGGACCAAAAGTATTATCCGAACCAGACAATTATGAGTATCGGGCAAAAATTATGTGGGCAGCCACAAATGCACTGAATGGATTAACCAACCACGGAAGGAAATCGGGGGATTGGGGAGTTCATGATATTGGGCACAATTTATCCTACCTTTTTGATACTCCGCATGGAGCAACACTATCTATAGCATTTCCTGCCTGGCTAAAATTGCAAAAAGAAAGAATTCCGGAAAGAATTGCCAAACTGGGAGAGCATTTATATGGTAATTCTTCTGTTGATAAAACTATTGAGAATTTAGAATATTTCTTTCAATCAATTAGTTCTCCAATTAAGTTATCAGACATTGGAATTAAAGAAGATAAAAAAGAAATGATTATCCAGCAAATGATAAAAACTGAAACCAATGGCATGGTTCATAAATTAAACGATGATGATCGTAAAAAAATAGTTGAACTAATGATGTAATGAAAGATTTCAGATTTCAGGTTTCAGATTTCAGGTTTCAGATTTACCTGCAGAAGGCATAATATGAAATTTCAGTCGCTGAACTCGTTACACTCGGTTTAGTTTTATTTAAGTAAAATTTTGAAATTGAAATCAAAACTTTAAATTTTCAATTATTTTCCTATTTTTGTCAAATAAGATGAAATAATTATTAATAATCAATCAATAAATAAATACATTAACTATGAAAAAAACATTTTTAACAGTTACCCTAACACTCTTAGCGGGATTATTTGTGCATTCGACTTACGCCTGTACAAATTTTCTTGTAACCAAAGGAGCCAGTACTGATGGTTCAACAATGATTACTTACGCAGCAGATTCGCACGTACTTTATGGTGAACTATATCATTGGCCGGCAGCCGATTATCCTGAAGGTTCGAAATTAAAAATATATGAATGGGATACCGGCAAATACCTGGGCGAAATTGATCAGGTAAAACACACTTACAATGTTGTAGGAAACATTAATGAGTTTCAGCTAGCCATTGGAGAAACAACGTATGGAGGACGCTCAGAATTACGCGATACTACAGGAATAATGGACTATGGAAGTCTTATTTATGTTACGCTGCAACGAGCAAGAACTGCCCGCGAAGCAATAAAAATAATGACTGGCTTAGTGGAAAAATATGGCTATTACAGTTCCGGAGAATCTTTTTCAATTGCCGACCCTAACGAAGTTTGGATTATGGAAATGATAGGTAAAGGCCCCGGGATCAAAGGTGCAGTTTGGGTAGCCCGTCAAATTCCTGACGGATATATTTCAGGGCATGCAAACCAGGCAAGAATAACCACCTTTCCTATACAAAAAGAAAATAACTTTAACGATCCTAATCAAACAACTTATCATTCACACGACGTGATTGATCTTGCCCGTGAAATGGGATACTTTGACGGAAAAGATAAAGATTTTAGTTTTTCTGATGCATACGCACCGCTTGATTTTGGCGGAGCACGATTTTGTGAAGCACGTGTTTATGCAGGTTTTAATAAAGTAAACAACAACATGGAGCAATACGTGGATTATGCCATGGGTGAAGATTTAGAAAATAAAATGCCATTATGGATTAAACCGGATAAAAAATTATCTGTACGTGATGTAATGGGAATGATGAGAGATTATTACCAAAATACACCTATGGACATGACCAAAGATGTTGGAGCAGGTCCTTATGAAAATATTGTACGATGGAGACCAATGACCTGGGAAGTTGATGGCGAAACATACTTTAATGAAAGAGCTATTTCAACACAACAAACCGGTTTTTCATTTGTAACTCAAAGCAGAAACTGGTTACCAGATCCCATTGGAGGTATTATTTGGTTTGGCGTAGATGATACTTACTCTACCGTATACTCTCCAATGTACTGTGGAATGACAGAAGTACCCGAATCATTTGCTGTAGGTAATGGTTCTATTATGGAATTTAGTGACGATGCGGCCTTTTGGATATTTAACCAGGTTTCGAATTTAGCTTATACCCGTTATTCAGCAATGTATCCTGATATTAAAGAAGTACAGGATATGTTAGAACTTGGTTTTATTGAAGAAGTAAAAGGAATTGATAAAGCAGCTTCAGAAATTTATAAAAACAATCCTGAACAGGGTGTTGATTTTATTACACGATATTCTGTTGACAGAGGTAATTATACTGCTGAAACCTGGAAGGAACTTTATAAGCATCTATTTACCAAATTTCTGGATGGCAATAAAAAAGAAGCGCGCCCGGTACCTGAAGGTTATAAATATATAACTCCTAAAATTGAATATCCGGGTTATTCGGAAGATTGGTATCGTTTAATTATTGAAAAAACAGACGATAAATTCAAATATAAAGGAGGACATTAATAGCTAATCCTTTCAAAATAATTAAAAACCGTCAATTCTGACGGTTTTTTTATTCCCATACTATTAGAGAACAACTTCCAATCCTATAAAAAGAAAGACTATTCGCAAATAAACTCTCAACCAATAAGAATCTAATTATAAGAAAAATAAATAATTACAATCTTTACTAAAGAGGAAGTTTGTAATTTACAGATTTTTTTAGATATTTGCAGCCGCAAAAAGGCAATAAACATTTATTTTTTAATCCTAAAAAATTATTAGTTGTCAAAAAATATTTGTAATATTGCGCTCTGTTAAAAACGAATACAAAAATTTAAAATAGTATATCAGGATGGATTTAATGAAAGTTGCTGAAAAAGAATTCGCTGTTAAAAAGGATTTTCCTGAATTTAAAGCAGGCGATACAATTACCGTACATTACAAGATTAAAGAAGGTAATAAAGAAAGAATACAGAACTTTAGAGGAGTTGTGCTACAAAGAAGAGGCTCAGGACAAAATGAATCTTTCACTGTAAGAAAGATGTCAAGCGGAGTAGGTGTAGAAAGAATATTCCCTTTAAACTCACCTTTTATCGATGCTATCGATATTAATAAAAAAGGACGTGTACGTAGAGCAAGAATCTTTTACTTACGTAATTTAACCGGTAAAAAAGCCAGAATTAAAGAAAAAAGATTTTAAAAAATTTTTATCATATAAAAAAAGCCTTCCTCATTGGGAAGGCTTTTTTTATTTAGGCATAATCGGTCTTTACTTATTCTTTATTTTTTTAGCTTCTTCTTTGGCATTTTCAACCAACTTATCAGCTCTTACATCTGCTTCTTCAATCATTTTATCTGCTTTTTCTTTTGCTTTTTTCTCTAACTCATCAGCGGCTTTTTGTGCTGCAATTTTAGCGAGTGGTCCTTCTTTGGCAGCTCTTTCTACCAGTGCGTCAGCTTCTTTTTTCCCTTTTGCTAATATTTTATCTGCAGCATCCCGTGCTTCCTGCTTAATCTTTGCCGCTTTTGCCTCTGCTTCGGCTATAATCTGCTGAGCTTTTTCTTCTGCTTCTTGTCGTACTTCTTCTTTTTTCTTATCAATTTCCTGGGTAACTTTTTCCTTTATTGCTTTTTTGGTATCCGTCTTGCTATCTTTTAAATCCAATGTTATTTTTGGTTCTGTTGTAGTTCCAATGATTTTGGCTTTCACATTAATATAATCTCCAGCTTCAATATTTACACCCTTAGCTGCTGCTTGCGACAACAGTCCGTCAACTACTTTATTCGCAGCAGACCCAATATATTCTCTGGGTACGGATAAAGCCATATCATAATCCAGTGTTTGATCAATACCATGAGAACCTCCCAATTCCATTTTAATATCACCCATGTTAGTTTCAAAAGGTTCAATAGATATCCTGCCATCTGAAATTGTAAAACTTATATTTACATCATTAAATTCATTATCAAGTTTGTTTTTAAAATTAAGCAAATCTCCTAACTTATTTAATGTTTCAGAATCAATAACCTGTACTTGTTCTGACTGTAAACGCCCATAGCCGTTTATTGTGCTCAATACAGGGCTCATGGTTGAATCGATTAAGCTACTATAATCAAACTTAATGGAAACTTTCCCTTTACACTTTTTAAGAATGGGAGCCAATGACTCTAACATACTAAATGAACCTATAGCCCTGTTAATTTCAATATCACGGATATCCAATCCCATAGTAGCAGATGGTTCATTAATATTCTGTGTATTATATTCACCATCAACCCTAAATTCCCCATCCAGCAAATTCATATTCAAATTATCCATCAACAATTTTTTATCTTTTATAAAAAAGGTTCCGGTTAAGTTGGTAATATCCAATTTATCATAAAGTATATGATCGAGTTTAGAATCCAACTTCACATCTATATTCGCAGGGATATCAACAACTGTAGCATTAGTCTCTAAACTATCTGTAACAACAGGTTCTTCAGCTAAAGAATCATCACTCTCTTCTGTAGACATAAACTCATTTACATTAATATACGAGGAATAAAAAGTAAAATCTCCACGCAAAATACCATCGCTTAGGGCATAGGGAATATAGTTTTCAATTTTACCCTGTAGTTTAAAATCGCTCTCTCCCACGGCTGCATTAAAAGAATGTAATTCTAAATATTGAGGAGTAAAATTAAAGGTTGTTTCAATGATTTTAATCGTTGCAGGCAAATCATCCCCTTCCAAAAGAAAGTCTTGGACCTGTAATTTTCCAGCGGCTTTAAAATCTTCATATTGTTCTTTTTCAATGGTTGACATATTTCCTTCCATATCAATATCTGCTGTAATTTCACCGTCAAGGTTCATCGCTTCTAAGGGCAAAGCATCTGCTAAAGTACTAAGAACAATATATCCATCAACATTTGCCTGGATAAAAGGATCACTAAAAGGAGTTCTTAAATGTAATCCAATATCGAATGGATTATCGGCCATCTCGACATGGAAACGGTTTAAATCCACGGTGGTTTGATCATTATTGACTCCGTTATAAAATACATCCAGGTCAATATTGATATTATCAACAGATTTTGGCAAATCGGGATATTGAAACATCGCATCTTCAACTAAAAGTTTAAGATTCACTAAAGGCATTTGATTTTCGTTATATGTTCCATTAATATCTCCTGTTAATGCAAGCTTCCCTTCTGTCTTAAGCGTTTCAAAACCTTGCATATATATAGCAGGAACCATAGAAAGTAAAGATTTAAAATCTGTCTTTTGGGTATTAAATTTAACATCTATATTAATATCATCATCAGGCATTTCAACAACACCATCAAAACCAAGAACAATAGCATTTAAAGCTAAACGGTTCTCCTTAAAAGTAAAAATCATATTTTCTAAATCAGCTCCTATTGCTGCATCAAAACTAAATGTTGAATTTTTCAGGTATTGGACACCATCCATATTAACATTCATAGCATCAATAGAGGTTTCAATGGTTAAGTCGGAATAATCCATCCCCAAATCGCCCGCTAATAAAAAGTTTAATTGTTCAATAGATGCTATCATATCAGATGTTTCATCGGTATATTTTATTCGTGCATCATTTATTTGAAATTTTTGTAAATCAACCTTATATTCAACAGGTTCAGTTGTTGTAAGGGTATCTTCTTCAACATATAATGTATCATCCGGCTCTTCGGCTGGCTTGGTAATATCCCAACTTGCTGAACTATCAGCCAGAACAGTAGCATTAATAAAAGGTTGGTCTAATATAATCCCTTCAACTACAATATCTTTTTTTAATGCACTCATTAAATCAACCTGAACGTTAAAAGATTGAAAGAAAATTAATGTATCATTTTCAAATTTATCAATTCCGATAACTGACATTTCATGTAAACCCAGATTAAAATCGGGGAAAGATTTAAATAAGGATAACTTAAAATCAACAAATTCAACTTTAGCATTTACATTTTTATTGATCTCCTTCTTTACTTTTGCCAGCATATCATCTTTAAAAAATAATGGCAAAACAATTAACACAATAATAATAAATAATAGAAGCGAAAGGAGGATTCGGAGAAACCATTGGATAAATTTTTTCATGATCTAATATTTAAAAATTTAATACTAAAATATTCAATTTATTAATTACTAACCAAATTTAGTAAATAATTGGATTGTAAAATATTATTTAGATAGTTAACCTCATATTTTTTTTAATTTAAATAAGAAGCGACAAAGAATGGAATGAAAAATATACGAATTGAAGATATTTTTATATATTTGCACCTCAATTGATAAATGTAAAGTATTATAAATTGCAATACATTTGTAATACACATTGAACCTGTAGCATAACGGATAGTGCACCTGACTACGGATCAGGAGGTTGGGGGTTCGAATCCCTCCAGGTTCGCAACATAGAGGAAGCTTATCATTTTTGATAAGCTTTTTTTATATCCTATATTGTAGGGATGAGAACCGCCAATGGGGGTTCGAACTTTCTCATGAGGCTCTTGTAAACGAGACGAATAATCCCTCCAGATTTGCTAAGCGGCTTTTTCACAAAGCCACTTTTTTATTTAAATTTCAACTAAAAAACCGCTATTATTCCTATAAAAAATTGTAAATTCATCATTTAAATACTCAGATAGTTCTAAATGATAAAGACTTTCTTACATAAAATATATATTGATCAATATGTTACCACCCATATTTCAAAACATTTATGTTTTAAGAACAACCTAAGAGCCCGATTAATATGTATTTTATTTTTGTTTATTGCTCTGCTTTCTTCAGTTTTCGATTTTTTAATCTTTAAACATACAGTAATTCATCAATTATTTATTTTACATTTCAAAACTGACATTATCTTTTTGATATGCACTATGCTTTTTTTATTATATATTTTTTATAATCAGGTAAAAAAGGTCAAAGAAATAACAAAATATCATCGCATTATACATGGAGCAATTTCATTAATTATTATCTTGTGGGGTACCATAAAGTCAAGCCTGACGATTTTAACCCATGATGTTAATTATTACATTTATTTTATTACTGTTTTAATCACGGCTGTTATTTTTTATTTTCCATTTTTCATGTATCTATCCCAGGTAATATTCAGTTATATATTATTATGGTTAACTCATATACTCTTAAACATTTCTTTCAAAGATTTCCTTTATAATCTGGGATTTATGTTTATTCTATTAATGATAGCTTTTATCATTTCAAGAATTCTCTATTATTATAAAGTACAATCCTTGCTTAAAGAGAGAGAAATGACCAAACTTAAACAACATATCAATAATAACAGAAAAGAAAAACCGGAATCTTAAGAGATACCGGTTTAATGTTTTTAATAGTACTATTTATTTTACACCCTCACTCCCATAACAATGATATCATCAACCTGTTCCCATCTGCCCCGCCAGTCGTCAATAGTTTCCTCAAGTAGTTTATGTTGTTCTTCCATGGGTTTTTGATGTATTTCTAATAAAAGTTTTTTAAAATTTTTCGTTTTAAATTTAGAGCCATCTTCTCCTCCAAATTGATCCTGAAAACCATCGGAAAAGATATAAAATACATCGCCTTTTTGAAGCTCTATTTCATGATTAGAAAAGGTTTCTTTTTCATTAATATAAATACCAATGGGCATTCTGTCAGCTTTTATCTCTATTAGTTCATTGTTTCTATATAAATAGAACGGATTATATGCTCCTGCATATTGCAATTTCAGCTTTTCAAGATCAACTATACAAAGAGCCAAATCCATTCCATCTTTTGCCTCTCCTTCTTTTCCCTCCTGACCTAACGTTTTTTTAACATCAGTGCGTAATTGATTTAATATAGCATTGGCTGAAGTAATATCATGTCTGTTAACAATTTCATTTAGAAAAGAAACGCCTAACATGCTCATAAAAGCACCAGGAACACCATGCCCTGTACAGTCGGCTGCAATTAGCACAAGCAGGTTGTCTTTTTGAGTCATCCAATAAAAATCGCCACTGACAATATCTCTGGGTCTAAAGAATATAAAATGTTCGGGCAATATTTCCCGGGCATACTCATGGGAGGGTAAAACAGCTGTTTGAATCCGGCTGGCATATTCAATACTATCTGTTATACTGCGATTTTTATCGGCAATTTCATCTCTTTGTTTTTCTATTTCATCTTTTTGCTTAACTACTTCTTCGGTACGTTCCTTTACAATTTGCTCCAGTCTGATTTTCTCAAGTTCTAACCGACGGGTATAAATTTTAACAATAACCACAACAATTAACATGGCTAAAATAAAATATATAAAATAAGCAAGAATGGTCCTATACCACGGAGGTTTTATAGAAAATTCATAGGTAGCAACATCACTTTCTATACCATAAATATTTTGGGCTTTTACTTTAAATGTATATTTCCCTTCGGGTAAATTAGTATAATTATTATCTGTTTTTGCATTCCAGGGCGACCAATTTTCATCAAAGCCATCGAGCATATAACTATATTTAAGATCCTCAACAGGATAATAAGCGGATGAAAAGTCAAACTTTATAAAATTATGTTTATAATCATAAGTATATTCAAGATTATCAGGTTGTTTACAAGAAATAACCATTTTGGATGTATCAGCATAATTTGTTCCCCAAAAAGTTACAGAGTCTATTTGAATACTTACTTTCCGTACCAGACTCTTATAAAATTTTTTATACTTTTGCTCTTCCGTTGCTTCGTAACATATTGCAGCACTAAGTGTTGCAAACCAAATATGCTCATTAGAATCAAACGATACATTTAAAAAAGTATATTTATTAAGTCGCTTAAAAGGAATATCAATAATCTTTACGATAGTATCTTTTACAACTATTTTTTCAACATATTCCTTCTTTTCTTCCCGAACACCTTCCTGCACTTTTTGTGAGAAAACCCATAGAACTGAATCGTTTTGGCTTATAATATTACTAATACGGTCTGTTCGATTTAAATATCTTTGATTCAAACCAGAATACTTAACTATTGTATCATTCTGTTTATTAAAATAATACAACCCCTTATTCGTAGTAATAACTATATCATTAAGAATAAATTTTGCCTTATTTCTATCCATTGAAGGCAATCCTTTATCAACACCATATCGTTTTATCTTATTTTCACTTATATCAAATTGGATAATACCATTAAGAGTAGTACTTAACCATAATATACCCTCATTATCCTGAGTTATGGTTTCAACTTGGTCAGTAATTCCGCTATATTTATCATGAACTTCCCAATTCCCATCAGTATAACTAAGTGAGCCTAAACCATCTTTAGTGCCTACATATATTGTATCCAACTCTTTCTTAGATTGGTAAAGTGCAGCACAATTAATCCACTCATTGCTGTTAATATTTAGATTTTTAGCTTTGTTCGAATGAACGATTTCAAAAACATTGAGTCTTGTTCCAGCGAGTAACCGGGTCGTATTATCTTTAAACCTGAACTTGTTTAATGTCCAGACCATGCCATCAATTCCTTTCACCATTTTAAATTTAGGCAATCCGTTTTCATCAAAATATTGATAAAAAAGTCCCAGGCTTGTTGCAATATACAAGGTCCCTTCATATCGTTCCACATCCATAATCATCCCTTCAAGGCCCTGTTTTTCGTCAAATTTTGTAAATGGTGCGTTTAACTCAACATAAGATAAACTATTAAATAAGCTCAACCATAATATCCCGTTTTTACTTTCATAAGCAGAAGTAACAGTTACATCACCCAGTCCATTTTCTTTTGTAAAATGATAAACAATTTCACCCTCTTTGTTAATGATAATACATCCATTACTAACGGTTGTTAAAACTAAATCCCCATTATTTAAACGAATTCCATTATACAATAATGCTTCATTTAAAAATTTCGATAATTTTTTAAAAGTCTTATTTATAGTAGCAATATCTCTTGATTCACCTGTTTGAATATTATACAGATAATGACCATGCTCCATAGTCCCCACAAATAATTCTTTTTCATTGATAGGTAACAGAACGAAGATATCTTTTTCGCGATAATATTCTCCACCTTTGACCACGCTGATTGAATCATTCTGCAGCTCCTTTAAACCATTCCAATAATTACCTACATATAAATGATTATCAATAAAGAAACTAATAAATGCTCCTGAAGTATCCTGATATACTTTTTGTAATTCTAAATCTTTAAACTTGATAATATTTTTCCCGGCACAAAAATAAACCTCATTATTTTTAGTATAAGTTTTCCATACATCTCCAATATTTAATGAATCGGGTGTATTATTTATTAATGAATTGTACTGCATTTTCCCTTTAATATCAGGGGCCAGATAACCAAACTCCCCAACAGCTCCTACATATATTATTCCGGTGGTATCTACAGACAAGGACCTCACAATTGAATTATTCGTAATAGGAATTTTATTCCAGCTTGTACCATCAAATTCTAATACCCCATCTTCATTATTGCCAAAATAAACAACTCCTCTTTTATCCATACAAATAGCCCAATTTTGTTCTGCGGCTTTATACTCTTCACTTGTAAAGTTTCTAATAAAAGGAACTCCATATTGGTTTATCTGGCCGAATGAGCTATATATTATAATTGTAAGAAAGCAGGAAAGAAAAAGTTTCTTTATCATAATAAAATCTTTAAAATTAAAAAGTATATAAATATAAAAAACAAAAAGACAAAATGCTAAAAAATAACATTTTGTCTTTCAGTTAAATATTAATGAAAAATTAATTAATGAATGAAAACCTTTTTGGTGTAAGGCTTATCATCAATAATAACTTTAACAATATATAATCCTGAGGTATTACTAACCCATGTTCTGGATTTGGTAAAGTTATTTATTTTTTTGCTGACAATTTTTTGTCCAATTGAATTATAAATCTCAATTTGTCCATTATTAAACGGGTAATTACTACTATTTAAAAACTCAACAATAACATATTTATCAACCGTATAAACAGATAATTCATAAGACATTACCTTATCAATATCCACGGATGGATCATAATATACTTTAAATTGTTCTGCAGCAGTATTACCATTTCCTGCGATATCGGTTACAGTATTTGCTGCTAAATCAATTGTAATATCACCCTGAGAGGTTGCGGAAATGGACGCAGTAAACTCAATATTATCAGTAGAAGTAAGGTTTTCTAATGTACCGTTTACAATAGTTAAATCGGCATCTTCGAAGCCAGTAATTTCTTCACTGAATAGTACAGATACATCAAAATTTTCATTACTAATTGTATCCGCTACACTAGAGTAAATTGATACAGTTGGGCTTGTTCCATCATATGTAACTATAAACTGAGTTGCTGCTTCATTATCATTTCCTGCTAAATCAGCTGCAACAGCTGATGCTACATCAACAGTAACATCGCCATCGGATGCAGGAGTGATAGCAGCATTATAAACTATATTATCGGCTGTACTAAGGTCAGATACAGTTCCATTTCCTATGGAAATATCTGTAATTTCAAATCCAGTAACTTCCTCGTTAAATGTTATCGTAATATTAAAAGGACTAACATTCGTAATGGTAGATACTGTTGATGCTATATCAACAGTTGGTGATGTAATATCATAAACTATACTAAATACATTAGAAGCTGTATTTGTATTTCCTATTGAGTTGGTTACCACACCAGCAGAAACCTGAATTGTTATTTCACCTTCATCTGCAGGACTAACCTCAGCAGTAAAACTGATACTATCTGTTGTAACTAAATTAGCTCCGGTACCATTAGTTATAGTTATATCTGATATATCAAAACCACTCACTTTTTCTGTAAAGACAAGATCTATAGATATTGGAGAAGCATTTACATAATCAGATTCAGCACTTG
>Ga0209949_1000760_pt1 | contig 16511 bp, 16 predicted proteins | sample SalPonC_black_MG_FD_185711 | JGI IMG/M metagenome (GOLD analysis project Ga0209949, IMG submission 185711) | Salt pond soil microbial communities from South San Francisco under conditions of wetland restoration - Salt Pond MetaG... | ecosystem: Environmental > Aquatic > Marine > Intertidal zone... | reverse complement strand
AGCGATTCGATCTCGGTGACCTTCTCGGACGTGTGTTCCAGCGACGATCCGACGGGCGTGTCGACGTAGACCACGAACGAGTCGGCCGAAGTGGCGGGGAACAGGATGAAGCGCATGTGCGTGGTGGCGTACCACAGGGCAATGGCGAGCAGAGCGGCCGACAGCACCACGAAGACGTACCGCCCCCACAGCACACCCCGCATGAAGCGCACGAAGAGGCCTCGGATGGGGTCGAACCACGGCCGGGTACTGCGTTTCTTCTCGTCGAGGCGATCCAGACCGCCGGCCAGGTGCGCGGGCAGTGCGAACACGATCTCGGCCAGGGACAGGGCCAGGGCCAGACTGACCACCAGCGGGATCACGGTGATGAACTGGCCCGTCACTCCGGGCATGAAGAAGATCGGCGCGAAGGCAAGAAACGTGGTCAGCAGCGTGGTCAGCACCGGCCGGAAGACCTCGGCGATGCCCTCGGCCGCGGCCTCCGGTCCCGATCCCACCCCGAGGGCGTGCCGACGCACGGTGTTCTCGCTCACGATGATCGCGTCGTCGACGATCAGACCGATCACCAGGAGCATGGCGGCCAGCGTGATGATGTCGAGGTACCGACCGAAGGCCGGCAACAGGAACACCACTCCGAGCAGAACCACTGGGATCCCGATCGCCACCCAGAAGGCAGTGCGCATGTTCAGGAACACGGTCAGCACCACCAGCACCAGCGCCAGGCCGATCAACCCGTTGGCGATCACCACCGCGAAGCGGTTGCGCACGTAGGTGCTCTGATCGTTGCTGAACAGGATGCGCGCGCCGTCGGGCAGTTCCTCGAGTTCGAAGCGTTCGGCCAGATCGCGGATCCGGTCGGCCACCCGGATCACATCGGCGTCGTCGTCCTTGACCACGGCGAAGGTCACCGCGGGAAGGCCGTCGATGCGCGACATCGTGCGCGCCTCCTCGTAGCCGTCGACGATCTCCGCGACGTCGCCCACGCGCACGACCGGTCCCGAGAACACCGCGCGCACCGGCACGCGCGCGATCTCCTCGGGCGACTCGAAACGCGCCTGGGTGACCACGCTCTCCTCGCGGTCACCGGTCTGCAGTTCGCCACCGGTCGAGCGTACGTTGCGGCCGGCCACGGCGCGGACCACTTCGTCGAGCGCCACCTGCAGACTGTCCATGCGGGCGGGCGACACCTCGATCCGCACCTCGCGGTCGAGGTACCAGATCTCGTCGAGCTCCGCGACGCCCGGGAGATCCTCGAGCGCGCGCTCGAAGCGCGCCGCGTGCGTACGCAGCGTCTCGTAGGGCAGGTCGCCCGCCACGCCCACCTCGAGGATCGGAAGGTCCTGGCTCTCGATCGTCTCCACCCGCGGTTCCTCGTCGACCTCCGGCGGCAGGTCTACCACGCGGTCCACGGCCCGACGCACCTCGTCCTCGATCTGCTGCTCGTCGTCGGCGTCGATGTCGATGGTCACGGTGATCACCGACAGGTTCTCCATGGAGTACGACGAAATCTCCTCGATCCCGGCCACGCCCTCGATCTCGTCCTCGATCTCGTCGGTCACGTTCAGCTCGACGTCGCGGGGCGAGGCTCCCGGGTAGCGGGTGGTGATGATCATCTCGCCCAGGTTGACCTCGGGGAACACGTCGCGCTGGATGCGCATCCCTTGCACCACGCCGAGCACCAGCACCATCAGCGTGAACAGGTTCGCGGCCAGATGACGGCGCGAGAACACGAGGAAGACCTTGCGCGCCGTCTCGCCGACGGGCAGGGCCTTCGAGTCCTGTTGCTCACCGGTGCGTTCGGTGGTGTCGGTCACGATCCGTCTCCATGGGATGGTTCGTCGAGTAGACGGTCGATCACCGCGCGGTAGGCCAGCAGCGCGCGGCGGTACTGTGCCCCCGTGCGGATCCAGGCCTCGCGCGCCGCCTGTTCGGCGTCCTGGGCCTGGAGCACGAAAGTCAGTGGATTGCGGCCCTCGCGGTACAGGTCGCGCTCGGCGGCGGCCTTGCGCTCGGCGATCTCGACCTGCCGCTCGTGCAGGGCCAGAGCGTCGGCCAGCCCGCCCAGCCGCGCACGTTGGCGGGCCACCTGTGAGCGCAGGTCGAGTTCGGTCTGCTGCCGGCGATGGTCGAGACGGCGGAGTTCGAGGTCGGCCTGTTCACGCGCGGCCTCGGCCCGGCCGGCGCCGAGCTGCTGGCGGAACACCAGCGCCGCGCCCACGTCCGGCGAGTCGAGCGCCCACGCCGAACCGTAGGAGTCGCGGTCGCCGCCGGCGATGCCGACGTCGAGGTCCAGGTCGAGCGTGGGATCCTCCGACTCGGCGGCACCGTCCCGGCGCAGCTGCACCGCGCGGCGGCGCTGGTCGACGACCTGCAGCCGTCTCGCACGGCCTCGCAATTCGGCGAGCACGGTCTGCAGATCGTCGAGCGCCACGGTGTCGGTCAGTGCGATCGACGGCGCGCGGCGGGTCAGGTCCTCGATCTGCGCGAGTTCGGCCAGCGCCGCGCGCTGCCCGCGCAACTCGGCCTCGACCGTCGACAGGCCGCGTCGGGCCGCGGCCAACGACTCCTCGGCCCGTAGGACGTCGACGCGATCCACGAGATTGCTCTCGCGCAGATCGCGCACGAGGTCGAGCTGCTCCTCGGCCACGTCCACGCGGTCGGCGGACACGTCGCGCAGGCGGTGCCACTGCGCCCAGCCGACGAACATGCTCCCGAGTTCGAGCAGGAAGGCCTCCTGCCGCTCGCGTGCCTGCAGGCCGGCCGCGTCGATCCCGTACTCCGCGACGTCGTACTCGAGTCGATCGAGTGTCCCCCCGCGATTGCGCAGCAGTGGTTGCGAGAACCGCAGCGACAGGCCGGTGCGGAAGAGCGTCCCCGCGCCCGTTTCGATGGACTGCACACCCTGCGGTGAGGGGACCTCGATCGAGGGCAACTGCTGTTCGGTCCAGCGCGAGGTCCAATCCACGGCGAAGCGGCCACCGGTGGACCACACCGCGCGCTCCACCGACGAGTTCAGGTCGAAGACCTCGGTCCAGCGCGGCGCGAAGGTCGACGTGCTGATCGGCTCACGGTAGGTCCAGCCGCCGCGGGCACCCAGTCGCCAGTCACGGGCGCTGCCCAGTTCCTCGCGCCGCGCGCTCTCGATGCGCGGTGCGAGGTCCTCGGCCGGGAACAGAGGGTGCGTCGAGCGCACCGCGGCCAGGAAGGAATCGAGGTCGATGGGCGGCGCGTCGTCGGTCGCGGCGGCCACCGATGTGATCAGCAGCCCCGCGATCAGGATCGAGAGCAGGGCCGGACGGATCCCGGCCTGCCCGCGGCGTTCCGGGGACGACTCGAGTTGCATGATCCCACCGCCCCGATCAGTGCGCGACGTGGGTGGCGACGCCGTGGAACGACGCGGCCGCCTCGCCGATCGTCTCCGACAACGTGGGATGCGGATGGATGCTCATCTCGAGATCGCGGGCGACCGCGCCCATCTCGATCGCGACCACGGCTTCGGCCACCAGCGCCTCGGCCTGACGCCCGACGATGCCGGCGCCCAGGAGACGGCCGTCGTCGGGATCGAAGAGCAGCTTGGTGAAACCGGCACTCGCCCCGAGCGTGTGCGCGCGCCCGCTCGCCGACCACGGGAACCGCTCGACCTTCACCTCACGCTCCTGGCGTTCGGCCTCGGCCTCGGTCAGTCCGCACCAGGCGACCTGCGGATCGGTGTAGACGACGGCCGGGATCGCGCGGGCGTCGAAGGCGTCGGCCTCGCCCGCGATCACGTCGGCGGCGACCTCTCCCTCGCGCATGGCCTCGTGGGCCAGCCAGGCGCCACCGGCCACGTCGCCGAGCGCGAGCACACGCGGGTTCGACGTCCGCCGGTGCTCGTCGACGTCGACCGTCCCGTCGTCGCGGGTCTCGATGCCCGCGGCGTCGAGGCCCAGGTCCTCGACGTTCGGTACGCGTCCGATGGCCACGAGCGCACGGTCGAAGGTCAGCGTCTCGTCGTCGATCCGCGCTTCGACCGCGCCGTCCGCTTCGGTGAGTTCCTCGACCCGTGTGCCGAGGCGGACGTCGTGGACCATGGCCGCGACGGCGTCCGACAGCGGTCCGACCAGGTCTTCGTCGGTTCCCGGCAGCAGCGAGTCGGTCATCTCGACCACCGTGACCTCGCTACCGAGCGTGGCGTAGACCTGGCCCAGTTCCAGACCGACGTAGCCGCCGCCGACGACCAGCAACGAGCCCGGGAGGTCGGGCAACGCGAGGGCACGGGCCGAGTCCATGATGCGTTCGCCGAACTCCACGCCCGGCAGCGGCCGTGGACGGGAGCCGGTGGCGAGCACCACGTGGTCGAAGGACCGGCGTTCGTCGCCGTCGATCTCGACCGTGTCGGTGTCGACGAAGCGTGCGCGTCCGTGCACGTGTTCGATGTCGCGGCGTTCGGCCAGCGAATCGAGACCGCCGACCAGGCGATCCACGATCTCGTCCTTCCACGTGCGAAGGGCGTCGAGATCGATCGACGGGTCGTCGAAGTGGACCCCGGCCTCGCTCGCCTCGCGGGCGCGCAGGATGGTCTCCATGATCGTCAGCAGTGCCTTCGATGGGATGCAACCGCGGTCGACGCAGACTCCGCCGAGACCATCGCCCTCGTCGACCACGGTCACCGAGAGTCCGCGGTCGGCGGCGCGGAAGGCGGCCGCGTAGCCGCCCGGACCGCCCCCGATCACGATCACGCGCCCAGCCTCGTCGTCACTCATCGGTGTCCTCCGTTCAGGCGTCGAGCATGAGGGATTCGGGATCGCGGAGCAGATCGACCACGCGGCGCACGAAGCGGGCAGCCTCGGCGCCGTCGACCACGCGATGGTCGAAGGTCAGGGACAGCGGGAGCCTTAGTCGCGTGGCACTCTCGTGGTCGTCGAGATCACCCTCGACCACGGTCTCCAGCCGGGCCTGGCCCATTCCCAGGATCGCCACCTCGGGCCAGTTGACGATCGGCGTGAAGCCGGTCCCCCCGATCGCTCCGGGATTGGTGATGGTGAAGGTTCCTCCGGTCAGGTCGTCGCGCGTGGCGTCGCCGTTGCGCGTGCGCTCGGCCAGTTCGGTGAACTCGACGGCCAGGTCGCGCAGGGACTTGCGATCGACGTCGCGGATCACCGGCACCAGCAGACCCCGCCCGGTGTCGACGGCGATGCCCAGGTGGTAGTGCTGCTTGAGCACGATCTCCTCGGCCTCGACGTCGAGCGAGGCGTTGAACCGTGGGAACTCCTGCAGCGCGGTCACCACCGCCTTCATCGCGAAGATCGTCGGGGTGAGCTTGCCGCCCATCTCCTCGACGTCGTCTCGCCACCGCCGACGCAGGCGTTCGAGATCGGTGACGTCGGCCACGTCGTGGTGGGTGACGGCGGCCACCTGCGACGTGGCCAGCGCCATGCGCTTGGCGGTCACGCGGCGCACACCGCGCAGGGGCATGCGTTCGGTCGGGCCGAAGCGATCGAAGTCGGGAAGTCCTGGGGTGTCGAGGCGCGGGAGCTCGAAGTCGGCGCGGTCGGCCGACGCGGCAGGCTCGCGGGTGGGCTCGGCGGCTCGCTCGCGCCCTTCGCCGTCCTCTCCGGCCGCGGCCCGGACGTCGTCGGCGGTGACGCGCCCCTCGGGTCCGCTCGCTTCCACTGCGTGCAGATCCACGTCGAGTTCGCGGGCGATCCGGCGGGTCGCGGGCGAGGCGGGCACGGGACGGCGGCGGTCGTGCGCGTCACGCGTCGTTTCCGCCGTCTCCTTCTCGGTGCGCTTCGTCGTCGCCTCCGTCTCCGCACCCGCATCGCCACGACGGGAGGACTCGTCGTCCTCCTCCTCGGCGCTCGACTCACCACGTTCCAACTCGGTCGGTTCTTCGTCGGGCGTCTCCGCCTGGTCGGTTTCCTGGTCGGACTCCTGCTCGGACTCCGCGCCCGCCGTCTTCTCGTCCGATTCCTCGGTCTTCTGCGCCGCGCCGTCGTCGCCCGCCTCGTCGTACGTCAACAGCACCTCGCCCACGCGGACCTGGTCGCCTTCGCCCACGCGCAGGTCCTCGATGGTTCCGCTGAACGGTGCGGGGATCTCGACCGACACCTTGTCGGTCTCCACGGTCAACAGGACGTCGTCCTCCTCGACCGTGTCGCCCTCGCCCACGTGCACTTCGCTGATCTCGGCCTCGTGCAGGCCCTCACCGGGATCCTGCAGCACGAATTCCTTGGTCATGCCGACGCGACCTCCAGGCTGCGCCGGGCGGCGGCGACGATGCGATCGACGCTCGGCAGGTAGTCCTGCTCGCGGGCGAAGTACGGAACCGGCACGTCGTAGCCGGTCACGCGTTCGACCGGGGTCTCGAGCCACCAGAAGGCGTCCTCGATCAGGCGCGCCATGATCTCGCCGGCCGGCCCGAAGGTCCGATGGGCCTCGTGGACGATCACGGCGTGGCCGGTGCGGCGGACCGACTCCGAGACCGTTTCGTGGTCGAGCGGCGACAGCGACAGCAGGTCGATCAGGTCGACCTCGATGCCGTCGTCGTCGGCGAGGCGATCGGCGGCTTCCTGCGCGCGAGGGACCATGGCTCCCCAGGCGACCAGCGTCATGTCGTCACCCTCGCGGAGCGTGCGTGCGCGGCCGATCTCGATCTCCTGCTCGTCGGGGTCGACCTCTTCGCGGAAGGAGCGGTACAGGGCCTTGGGCTCGAAGTAGACCACCGGGTCGGGGTCGCGAACCGCGCTGCGGAGCAGGCCGGCGGCGGTGGCCGGACTCGACGGCACCACCATCTTCAGGCCCGGCGTGTGCGCGAAGTACACTTCCTTGCTCTCGGAGTGGTGCTCGAGCGCGTGCACACCGGCGCCGTAGGGCATGCGGACGACGAGCGGCACCGTGAAGCGCCCGCGGGTGCGCCAGCGCATGCGCGCGGCGTGGCTCTCGAGCTGGTGCAGGGCCAGGTAGCTGAAGCCGGAGAACTGCATCTCGCACACCGGACGCAGGCCGTGTGCGGCCATGCCCACCGCCGAGCCCAGGATGAGCGACTCGGCCAGCGGCGTGTCGATCACGCGCTGCTCGCCGAAGGTGTCGAGCAGTCCGTCGGTCACGCGGAACACCCCGCCGTCCACACCCACGTCCTGACCGCTGACGATCATCGTGTCGTCGTGATCCATCTCGGTGTGCAGGGTGCGGTTGATGGCGTCGACCATGGTGAGTTCGCTCACGATGCGTCCTCCTCGTCGCCGGCGGTGCCGCCGCGCTGCTCCACCTGCTCGCGCTGGCGGAGCATCTCTTCGGTCGGCTCGGCGTAGACGTGCTCGAACATGACCGCCGGGTCGCCGAGCGACTCCATGCGCTCCTCGGCGTCCTTCCAGGTCTGGGAGACCTCGTCGTCGATCTCCTGTTCGAGCTCGTCGATGGCGTCGTCGTCGATCAGTTCACGGTTCTTCAGATGGATGCGCAGGCGTTCGATCGGATCGCGCTCCTTCCACTCCTCCACTTCTTCCTCGTCGCGGTACTTGCTCGGATCGTCGACGGTGGTGTGCACGCCCATGCGGTAGGTCACCGCCTCGATCAGCGTGGGACCGTCGCCGGCGCGCGCGGTGGCGACCGCTTCGTCGGTGGCGCGGCGCACGGCCAGGACGTCGTTGCCGTCGACCTGAACGCCCGGCATGCCGTAGGCCAGCGCCTTCTGCGCGATCGACTTCGAGCCCGTCTGTTCCTCGCGCGGCGTCGAGATCGCGTACTGGTTGTTCTGGCAGAGGAAGATCACCGGCAGGTCGTGCAGGGCCGCGAAGTTCAGGGCCTCGTGGAAGTCGCCTTCCGACGTGGCACCGTCGCCGAAGTACGTGAGGACGACCTCGTCGGTCTCCTGCAGGCGCGCGGCGTAGGCGATGCCGGTGGCGTGCGGGATCTGCGTGGCCACCGGCACGGCGATCGGCAGGTCGCGCGCGTCTTCGGGGATCGCGCCGCCCTCGTTGTAGCCCGCGTTGTAGAGGATCAACGAGACGGGATCGAGTCCGCGCCACAGCGAGGCCGCCGTCTCACGGAACGACGGCACCATCCAGTCGTCGTCGCGCAGGGACGAGACCGAACCGACCTGCGCGGCCTCCTGGCCGCGGATCGGCGCGAAGGTCCCGATCCGTCCCTGGCGCTGGAGCTTGAGCAGCTGCGCATCGTATCGCCGCGCGAAGACCATCGCGCGGTGCAGCTGCAGGAGTTCGTCGTCGTCGACGTCGGGCAGCAGCTCGTCGTCGACGTTGCCGTCGGCGTCGAGCACCTGCAGGCGTTCGACCGACCACGGGAGTTCGATCGTTTCGCGGGTCACGGGTCCTCCACGAGGTCGAGGTACGGGGGCGTGCGGCGTGGACCCGGAAGATGCCGCGTCCGGCGTCGTCCGGGCATGGGCCCGCCCGCCTCCGGCCGAGCACGGTGGTCCCGGACCGGCCGGTCGGTGGGTCCGCGAGGGATCCGTGGGGCCTGGCCCGACCCTCAGGCGCTGCGCTCGGAGGCCTGCTCCGACAGACCGTGTTCGCGCACGTGGTTGATCAGCCCACCCGCGCGCACGATCGCGCACTCCCGTCCGCACAGGTCGCTGCGGAGTTCGAGGTCGATGTCCTGCGTCCGGTCGTGCGCGGTGAGCGTGTCCGCCTCGATCGCCCGGCGCAGGTCGGCCAGCTCGATCTCGTCGCCGCGTTCGATGCGGTCGTGATCGTCGGGATCGACGAAGGTCAGCGGCAGGATCCCGTAGTTGATCAGGTTCTGCCGGTGGATCCGCGCGAAGCTCTTCGCGATCACGACCCGCAGGCCCAGGTAGCGGGGAGCGAGCGCCGCGTGCTCACGGCTCGAGCCCTGGCCGTAGTTGTCGCCGGCGACCACGAGGTGACTCTTCTCCATCTCCTCGCTCACGCGATCCACGTACTCCGGGTCGATCGCTTCGAAGGTGTAGCCGCTGATCTCGGGGATGTCGCTGCGCAGCGGCAGGACCCGCGTGCCCGCCGGCATGATCTCGTCGGTCGACACGTCGTCGCCCATGGTGAGCTGGACCGGCCCCTCGATCCGATCGGGCAGGCGGTCGAAGGGCGGCAGGGGCTCGATGCCCGGCCCCTTCACGAGTTCGACGTCCGAACCGTCCTCTGGCGGTTCCTCGAGCAGCGAGGTCTCGACGATCACGCGGTCGGGTTCCTCGAAGACGGGACAGTCCGTGTCGAGATCGCGCGGGTCGGTGATCTCGCCCCGCAACGCCGAGGCCGTGGCCGTCTCGGGACTGCACAGGTGGACCGCGTCCTCGCGCGTGCCCGAACGGCCCGGGAAGTTCCGCGGCACCGTGCGCAGGCTGATGGTGTCGGTGGCCGGGGCCTGGCCCATGCCGATGCAGCCATTGCACCCAGCCTGGTGGATGCGCGCGCCCGCGGCGACCAGCGTCTCGATGTGGCCCATGCGGTCGAGATTCGCGAGCACCTGCCGCGACGTGGGATTCACGTCGAAGGACACGTCGGCGGGAATCGTGCGGCCCTCCACCATCATCGCCGGCACCGCGAAGTCGCGCAGCCCGGGATTGGCCGACGATCCCACGTAGGCCTGGCCGATCGGCCGGCCCGCGACCTCGCGCACCGGCACCACGTTGCCCGGACTCGTGGGCAGCGCGATCAGCGGCTCGAGTTCGTCGAGCCGAATGCGTTCGTATTCGTCGAAGTCCGGATCGGGGTCGGCGGCGAGCTCGCGGTAGGCGGCACCGCGCTCCTGCTGCTCGAGGAATTCGCGCGTGCGCTCGTCCGACGGAAAGATCGACGTCGTGGCGCCGAGTTCGGCGCCCATGTTGGCGATCACGTGGCGGTCCATCGCGCTGAGCGTGGCCACGCCCGGGCCGTGGTACTCGATCACGAAGCCCTTGCCGCCATCGACGCCGCGGCGTCGCAGCATCTCGAGGATCACGTCCTTGGCGCTGACCCAGTCGGGGAGTTCGCCGCGCAGCTCCACGCCGAGTACCTGCGGCATGCCCACACGGAAGGGCTCGCCGGCCATGGCCATGGCCACGTCCATGCCCCCGGCCCCGATCGCCAGCATCCCGAGCGAACCCGCCGCACAGGTGTGGCTGTCCGAACCGAGCAGCGTCTGGCCCGGCACCCCGAAACGCTCCATGTGCACCGGATGGCTCACGCCGTTGCCCGGGCGGCTGTACCACACGCCGAAGCGGCGGCAGGCGCTCAACAGGAAGCGGTGGTCGTCGGGGTTGCGGAAGTCCGACTGGATGAGGTTGTGGTCGACGTACTGGGCGGAGAGCTGCGTGCGCACCCGATCGAGTTCGAGCGCCTCCAGTTCCAGCATGACCAGCGTGCCCGTGGCGTCCTGGGTGAGCGTCTGGTCGATCGTCAGGGCGATCTCTTCGCCGGGTTTCCTCTCGCCGCCGGCGAGATGGGATTCGATGAGCTTCTGCGTGAGCGGGCGGCCCATGGGAGCTCCTTACGGGCGGGGGTCCAGTCACGCCTGCAAGGTGGGGCTCACTCGAGGCGTCCGGCATCGTGGAGCAGGTCCACGCTGGGCGCGGGGGTCTGGGGAGGCTCGGCGCCGGGTGGTGGCCCGGGGCGGGGTCCGGTCGGCCCCGATGGGTGCCGGCACGACGCGCTCGAGCCGGCGCGGAACCGGGGATCGTCGGTGGGACGTTTCGCCCCGCCCGGCTACTGCGACCCCGACGTCGACCGCAGCACCATGCACAGATACCCGTAGTCGTCGCCGCAGGCTTCGTACGTGGCCATCTCCGTCCGGATGTCCTCGTAGATCTCCAGCGCACCGTGCCGCGCGGTCGCCTCGCGCAGCGGCGCATCGAGGCCGGCGTAGTACGCACGCCAGTCGTCCGACGAGAGGCGGAACGAACCGAGCAGGTCGTAGCCCCTTGCGCGTGCCTGGTCGATGCGGGTCGTCTCGTCCTGCACGTCGGGATACTCCGTCGTGAGGAAGGCCTTCGCCCGGTCGGACGGCTCGGCCGTGAACCACACCAGCTCGGACACGACCAGGCAGCCACCGGGGCGGAGCAGCGAGCACCAGCGCTCGAGTGCATTCTCGAAACCGATCGAGTACGCGCTCCCCTCGGACCAGACCAGATCGAAGCCGGTGCCGAGGAACGGTGTGGCGGCCATGTCCGCCGCGACCGTCGTGATGCGATCGGCCACGCCGCGCTCGGCGGCCAGGTCCCGCAGCGTGGCGAGGAAGGGCGGATGGATGTCGACGGCCGTGATCGCGGCGTTCGTCTCCTCGGCGAGCACGAGGGTCGACGCCCCGGTGCCGCAGCCGAGGTCCAGCACCCGTTCGATCCGCAGGTCGGCGGGCAGCATCCGGAGTGCGCGGCGGGTGCTCTCGGCACTGCCGGGTCCCTGGCGCGGCGTGGTCTCGAACAGTTCGAAGAGCAGGGCGAGGTCGTCGGTGGACACGGGGGTTCCTGGTGCGTGAGGGTCGTTGGTGGATCGTCGTGAGACGGTCTCGGACTGCCCGTGCAGCGATTCCGCAGAATCGACGTCCGGCCCGGTCAGTCTACGACGAGTTCCCCGGGAAGTCCGTTCCATGCGAAGGGACCGATGGGCGCCAGCCAGCCCACCCTACGACCCAGATCTCTTGCTGGAAACTGCCGCGAGCCCGTCGTAGAGCTCGAGCCCTTCGTAGGGCTGCTCCTCGAGCGCGGCCAGGCGGCTCTTCAGATCGCCGGCATGGAGCTCGAGTTTGTGGCCATCGGGGTCGAGGAAGTACAGCGAGGGACCTTCGCTCTGGTTCTCCTTCCAGACCGATACACCGTGCGCCAGCACGCGTTCCGCACATTCTGCGTGGTCCTCTGCTGGCACGGAGAACGCGATGTGCGTGGTCTCGGGCTGTGGACCGCGACGTGTCGACGGATCGACCGACAGACAGACCCAGTGGTCGCCGGCGACCAGGTACGCACCGCGTACCCACTTCGCGACGGGCTTCAGCCCGACGACTTCGGTGTAGAACTCGAACGATCGATCGAGATCGCTGACCGCCAGGGTGATGTGGTTGATGCCCGTGATCAATCGTCGACCTGCTTTCTTCGTGGCGGGCGACGGAGTGACGGGCCGCGACATGCCCGCGCTGCGAAGCTCACTTCGCAGAATCGAAGCGGGTGTCCGAACACTGCACCAGAGGATCGCAATGCCATGACGCGCAACCCAGGACTCGATCACTCTCGCGGGAGATCGACACCCCTCTTTCGACTGCCGCCGACAACGGCCGCCACCACCGCTGCACACACGGCAATCGTGGCACCGAAGACGAACGGAGTGCTGGGTATCGTCGAAGACATGGCGATCCCGAGGACGACCCCTGCTCCGCTCGATGCGACACCTGCGATGACGAAGCTTCTGTTCTTCATTCTCGGATTCCTCCACAGACATTGCAGCAGTGCAAGAACGCCGGCTCCAGCATGTTGCGGACGCGACCAGCCGCGGGGCGCGTTCGAACGGTGCCGCACGAGACCGCCGCGCCCGGACAACTGATCGTGAAGCCGACGACCCGTAATCGATTCCCCGTCCGCGTGTACCACCCGCGACGGGCGAAAGGGTTGTCGAGCGGGTCACGATGGATGGGAGGCGCTTCCGCACGGCGGCACTTCGTGTGCCCCAGCCACATGAGGAACAGGCCGAGCAGGACGAGAACACCGCTCCACTCGATGGGTTCGCTGAGCGTCATTTCTCTGCCTCACGTGGATGATTCCGAGGGGCGGTCTGTGCATCCTGCGTGATGGGGCTTGCTGGTCGTGACTCGGGTACGCCCGCGAAGCCGCGGTGTGACAAGCGCTCCTCGTCGGACGGCACGCGACCCGCAGGGCGGTCGGCCAGCAAGAGCCGTGGATCCTCCCCATTTACGAAACACGGGTCGCTCGAACGGCCCTCCAGCCCAGCGACGCACGCGTTCGAAATCGCTACTGCACAGGTACGCGCATCAAGGGTCGGATAGCACGGCTCTCTTCCACCTCACCAATCACCACAGCCCTGCCGATCACCGTCAACGCCTCTTGCTTGGACTCGCGATCGGCAACGACGGACCCTCCACCAGAACAGGACACTGCGACGCCCCTGACCTCCATCGCTCCCTCTTCTGCAGCACGTGAGCGCATGTCCTCGAGAACCTCCGCCAAATCCTGCCTGCCGTCCGCCGTCAATCGCTTCCACGCCACACCGCGCACAGTGGAAGAGTCGGTCTCCACCGATCGGAAGAGATCTTCGCCGTAGATCGTCTTCGCGAAGTACCCGATCTCGAGCACTCCCGCGTCGTGCCCATCGGTTTGGGCACAATCCCCGGACAACTCGGCGACGCTCGAAGGAGGAATCAAGCTCACGTCGTCGGCGTACGGCACTGCGGGATGGAAGACGTCGATCCTGCCGTCCTGCCGCTTGACGAGAACCCGCCCCTCGAGCTGGTGCCTGTCAGCAATCCGCAAGCACACGTCCTGCGGGTCGGATTGGCCCACACCGTCGTAGTACGAAAAGTATCCGGCCTCCTGGTCGACGAGGCGACCCCGCTGCACATCCCACTCGACGCGTTCGACGGGCGCGCAGGCAGCTTGAAAGCCCACGGTGATGATCAATGCAGTGACTCGCCAGCGCCCGCGGCAACTCGAGCCACGCCTCCTGCCATTCATGCGATCCCCCTGGCATGGGCGGCTTCAGCAGTGAGGCGCATGGTCGGCACGCGAGGTATCCTCGCGGTTCCGGACTCGAGGATCACGCCGCACCGGCGCCTTGGCAAGCGCGCCTCGTCGGCTGAAACCGAAGTCAGCCCCCGCCCTTGGCAGCAAACGGCCCCACCCGTCTCAACAGCCGTTCGAAGCCGACATACAACACGACGAAGACACCGAGATCGATGGCCAGCTTCCCGAGGTCGAACGATTCATCGAACGGACGGTACTGGAACTCGAACAGGCCGAACACAACCCTGGAAGTGACGTAGGCCAGAACGACAGCGACGAGTCGTCTCAATCCAGTTCTCCTCCAGAAGCCAGTCCCATTCGAGGCGCGGCTGCCGTGGACGCGTTCGGCCATGCAGCGCATTCGGACGGACCTTTCCAGGGCCGCCCCGCTCGCTGACCGATGATGCACCCAAAGCTGGCGCCGTGGCAAGCACGCCTTGTCCCCTGTGCTGCGGAGTCGGGGCGCATGGTCCCCGCATCAGGATTGCCGGTCGACGCGCTCCTCGACCCATGTGCCTGGAGCGGCCCGCACTTCGAAGAGCCAGTAACAGACCAGTACAGAGAGAGCCAAGGTCGCGACGACGCCGAGCCACCAGACGGGATTGCGGAGCGCCTCGGCAACCACGAAGCCGAGCGGGACGGCCATGATCGCAAGCGCCAGCACGAAGCGCTCTGGTCTGGAGTGCAGTTCGGCACCGCACTGCCGGCACACCACACGATGCGAGGTGAGCCGAAGAAATCGACCCAGCGTGATGCGGTGACCGCAGCGGGGACAGCTCTTTCTGGACATCAGAAGTACCTCGGTGGCCGGCGGACTTGCCTCACGCACTTCGATCGTCGCCCCGACGTGGACGTGTTTCGCTGCGAGGCGCGCTGAACGGCGCCTCGCTGTTCGAAGCCTCCCTGCTCGTGCCCCCAAGAATGCACCCGAAGCCGCTGTCGGTGCAAGCGCGCCTCGTCGGCTGGAGGGCGGCGTTGGGGCCCGCCGCTGCACAGCTACGCCCGCCGCCGCCCAGAACCCCACGAAGCCAACTGCTCGAGAGCCGGGCCTCGTGGCGAAGCCGACACCAGCCGCCCTCGCCGCGACACTTTGCAGCTGTCATCGGTCACCGGCCGCCATGTCGCCGAATGGACATCGCCCGCCGACCTCGGCCTCGAACGGAACCGCAGAGCCAACGCCGGGCCGCAGCGCATCCGAAACCCGACAGCGAACTCGAGGCCGCGATCGTCGACGTATCCGAAGGTGAAAGCCGCCGGGACCGGTTTGGAAGTGAGGTTACGGAGCATGAGAAAGCCGGGGCTCTCGCGAACCTCGGCTGACCTCTGAACCAAACACCACGTTTCCGTCTATCCGCGTGACTCCAACGTTCTGCTCAGTTGCGTGGCTCATAGCGAAGCTCGACCGCGGTTTCTGTAATCTTCGCTTCTATCGAGGTGCCTGACGTGAAGTACATCTCGTCGCTTGCCACTTCCTTACCGTTCTTGTACTTCGCCTCGAATGAGATTCCCGCTTCGTCATCGACCGTGAACTCTACTTCCTGACTCGGCCCAATGGTGCCGAGGCGCTTGCTTTCGTTCTTCCAGTAAGCGGTCACCTGAACAGGGCTCCTCGTCGCATTGAGCACGCTGAATCTTGGTGTCGCGAAATGCGGCGCTGCCAGATAGGCCAGCGCTCCAAGCCCGACCAAGAGCAACGCCGAGATACCCAGGAGCGCTTTCCTCTTCACGCGGGTGTACCCAACGTGGGCGCGTTCAGCTGCGAGGGGTGCTGTACGGCGCCTGTCGAAGCCTCGCTGCTCGTGAACCAATGATGCCCCCAAGGCCCCAGCCGTGGCAAGCGCGCCTCGTCGGCTGGAAGGCGGAGTTAGAGGTCGTCCGATGCCGCACAGATGCGGACCTTTGCACCGTCGACGATCCACAGCTGGCCGTCGAGGGACTCGTGAGCTTGGAGCTTAGGCAGAAGTTTGGCGGCAACATCGAGCACCGCCGCACGCGACTGGTCACGAATGCGTAGGATGATCACGCCCAGATGCTCATCGAGTGGATACGTAGTGATGTCCGAGAAGTCCAGATCGAGCGTCACGAGGACACGTGACTCGCGAACGCAGACCTGGAGCAGGTCGCGACCCGCGATGCCGGACATCTGCTGCTGTTGAACGGACATCGCGTCGAAGCCGTGACTCACGAAGAACTCCGAGAGAGTTCGCGGAAGATTCTCGTCACACTTGAATCGATGGGCCATGGGCTAGGCCGAGATATCCATGTAGCGCCCGTGCGCCAGATCCGCGGCGTAGGCCAAGCAAGCGCGGATGTGCTCCTCGGTGAGACCGGGGTACTGGTCGGCGATGTCCTCGTGTGTTTCGCCCGCCGCAAGGTTGTCCAAGACCGTAGAAACGAGGATCCGAGTGCCTCGGATACAGGGCTTCCCGTGGCAGACCTGCGGATCGACGGAGATGTGCTGTTGCCAGTTCATGGCACGACCTCGGGTCTTGGGGCCCCTCTAGTCTACAGGGAGACCATCGCGTCGGCCAGAGTACCTCTAACGTGGACGCGTCCAGCTGCGAGGCGCGCTCCACGACGCGTCACGGAGCCTCGCTGCTCTTGCTCCAATACTGCACCCAAAGACTGCCTTGGCAACCGCGCCTCGTCGGCTGGAAGGCGGAGTTAGGAATCGAGGCGAGACCGAAGCGGACGCATATCGCGCCGGCCATGGAGCACCGCAACGATGCGCACCTCGTCGGGCGAGGAAGAGTAGTAGACGCAGTAGGGAAAGCGTCGGAGAACAGCCCGCCGCAGTCCTCGGTATGTGACCGGAGCCATCTGCGGACTGTCGCCG
>Ga0209949_1000759_pt1 | contig 16539 bp, 10 predicted proteins | sample SalPonC_black_MG_FD_185711 | JGI IMG/M metagenome (GOLD analysis project Ga0209949, IMG submission 185711) | Salt pond soil microbial communities from South San Francisco under conditions of wetland restoration - Salt Pond MetaG... | ecosystem: Environmental > Aquatic > Marine > Intertidal zone... | reverse complement strand
GTCGGCGGACGCAGACTCATCCGACGGCACCCCGGAAACCGGAAACCGGAAACCGGAAACCGGGGGTTCAGAAACCGGAAAGCGGAAACCCGAAACCGGATCTTCAAGCACCGAATCGCCGGAAGGTGATTTCGATTTCGACCTGGTCGTGCTCGGCTCCGGGCCGGGCGGTTATTCGGCCGCGTTCCGCGCCGCCGACCTCGGTCTGAAGGTCGCGCTTGTCGAGCGCTACGATGCTCTCGGCGGTGTCTGCCTCAACGTCGGCTGCATTCCGTCCAAGGCCTTGCTGCACGTAGGGCAGGTGATCGACTCGGCCGCCGCGATGGCGGATCACGGGGTCAGCTTCGGCGAGCCGAAGATCGAGCTGGACGCGCTGCGGAATTTCAAGAACGATGCGGTGGAAAAGCTCACCGGCGGGCTTGCCAACATGGCGAACAAGCGCAAGGTCGAGGTCGTCACCGGCAACGGCAAATTCAGCGGTGCGCATGAACTGGCCGTCGACGACGGCGAAGATACCCGCAAGGTCACGTTCGCCAAGTGCATTATCGCCGCAGGTTCCCGGGTCATCGAGATTCCCGATCTGCCCTGGGACGACGACCGGGTGATGGATTCGACCGGCGCGCTGGAGCTCGAGGAGATTCCGGAGCGTCTGCTGGTGATCGGCGGCGGTATCATCGGACTGGAAATGGCCTGCGTCTACCGCGCGTTGGGTTCGAAGGTCACCGTGGTCGAAATGCTGGACCAGCTCATGGCCGGCGCGGACCCGGACCTGGTGAAGCCGCTGCACAAGCACATGAAGACGCTGGGCGTCGAGTTTTACCTGAAAACGAAGGTCGCCGAAGTCAGTGCCGGCGATGATGCGCTGAGCGTGGAATTCGAAGGCGACAATGCACCCGAATCGACCGAGTTCGACCGCGTGCTGGTGTGCGTCGGACGGCGTCCCAATGGTGATCTGATCGACGCGGACAAGGCCGGCGTCAAGGTGACCGACAAGGGCTTTGTCGAAGTCGACGGCCAGATGCGCACCAACGTTTCGCATATCTTCGCGATCGGCGACATCGTCGGCCAGCCGATGCTGGCGCACAAGGCCAGCTACGAGGGCAAGGTGGCCGCCGAGGTCGCCGCCGGCGAAAAGCGCGCCGCCGATGCGCGTGTCATACCGTCGGTGGCCTACACCGATCCCGAAGTCGCCTGGACCGGCATTACCGAGCGCGAGGCCAAGGACAAGGGCATGGATTTCGGCGTCGGCAAGTTCCCCTGGGCCGCCAGCGGTCGTGCGCTGGGAATGGATCGCGCCGAAGGGTTCACGAAATTGATCTTCGACGAAAAAACCGGCCGAATCATCGGCGGCGGCGTCGTCGGCATGCACGCCGGAGATCTCATCGGCGAAATTGGTCTGGCCATCGAGATGGGTGCGACCGCCGAGGACATCGGCCTGACCATCCACCCGCACCCGACCCTGAGCGAATCGGTGATGATGGCCGCCGAAATGTTCGAGGGCACGATTACAGATCTGTACGCACCGAAGAAGAAATGAGCGCCGGGCAGGTCCCGATTTTGCGGGCCCGTCAGGGTCGTGTTTATCGCGGCCTGGAGACCGCTCCTGCGGCTGGACCGTTTTCGTAGGAGGCGTCTCTGGCGCCGATGGTTTTTCATGGGAATCCCTCGCTGGAAGTCGCTGATTGGAGGCGGGTAGAATATTGGATTGATGCAGTCTTCCTTCTGCCACACGATCCACAGGAGCCTGGAAGATTCCCGTAAAGACTTCAATGCGATTACTCGACCGCGGCGTACGATCTTCCAGCCAGCGCGCGACCTTTTTCCGTTTTGCCTGCGTTGGCGGCACGATCGCGCTGATCGATGCCGGGCTGCTGTATCTGCTCAAGGATCTGCCGGGGTTCAACGCCTACATCGCCCGGGTGTTTTCCTACACGGCTGCGATGTCGACGGGCTATGTGCTGAACCGGTATTTCACCTTTCATCACATCGACAAGGGCCGGGCGCTGCTGGATGAACTGATTCGGTTCTTCAGCGTGCACGCATTGGGCGGGGTGCTGAATTTCGGCGTTTTCGCGCTGGTGGTATTTTTCGGCGAACAGGCTGATCTGCCGCGGTTCTGGAATGCCGTCATACCGCTGATCGGCGTCTGGGTCGGCGGCCTGGTCGGCATGACCTTCAATTTTCTGTTTTCCAGCAAGTTCGTGTTCAATGAACGTTGAATGTGCGCCAGGCGGGACCGGAATTCCCGGCAGCGTCCCCGTTCCCGGGGCCGAGGCCTTGCCATGATTGAAGACCGGGCCGAACTGGAGGCGCTGCGGCGGGCATACGATCTGCTCGAGCATCCCGGCCTGGCTGCGCGAATCAGCGACCTGGTCGGTACCCCCATCGAACGCGGATTCGATTTGCTGCCGGAGCGCTGGGGCCAGGTCGTCAACGAGGCGTCGCGCAAGGCGATCGAGTCTTCTCTTTCTGTTGCGTTGGGCACCATGAATGCCGGATATGCCGGCGCCGCATCCAATTTCTGGCACAAGGCGGCCGCAACCGCATCCGGCGCCACGGGCGGCGCATTCGGACTGGGCGCGCTGGCGATCGAATTGCCGATATCCACCGCTATCATGCTGCGGTCGATCGCCGATATCGCGCGAAGCGAGGGGGAGGATCTTGCCGGTCCCGAGGCGCGCATGCAGTGCCTTCAGGTATTGGCGCTGGGCGGGCGTTCGCGCGCCGACGACGCGGCTGAAATCGGCTATTTTGCCGCTCGCGCGACAATGGCTCGCGCGGTTTCCGAGGCGGCTTCGCACATCGCGCGCAAGGGGTTCGCGGAAAAATCGGCACCGGCCATCGTGCGCCTCATCTCCCAGGTTGCGGCGCGGTTCTCGATCGTGGTTTCCGAAAAGGCCGCGGCGCAGGCGGTGCCGCTGGTCGGTGCTTTCGGCGGTGCGGCGATCAACGCGGTATTCATCGACCATTTCCAGGATATGGCGCACGGGCACTTCACCATTCGGCGGCTGGAACGCGTTCACGGCACCGAGGCGGTGCGCCGGACGTACGCCCAGCTCGCGGGTGGGGCGCGGCTATCCATCGAATCGTCAGAAGCGCCGGCGGACGATGTCTAGCGGGCCACGACCCGGAGATTGTGCCGGGTCAAGTTTCGTTCTTCGGAAAGGACTACACTGCGGCTCGATCAAACACCCAGGCGGCACCCTCGACGATGGCACTGACCGCAACTACCCACAAGGTCTTTCTGGATATTTCCGACACCGATCGCGGCGTCTACGAAGCTGTCCACATGACCGTCGCGCGTCACCCGTCCGAGACCGAAGAGCGCATGGTGGCGCGAATCCTGGCCTACGGGCTCTGGTACGACGAGGGCCTCGAGTTCGGGCGCGGTCTTTCCGACCCGGACGAGCCTGCACTGCGCCGGCGCGGTCTGGACGGCAGGACTTGCCACTGGATCGATGTCGGCCGCCCGGACTCGGATCGACTGACCTGGTGTGCACGGCGCTGTCCACGAACCTCGTTGCTGGCCTACGGCAACATCGAGCAGTGGGCCGAGCAGGTGCTGCACCGGGTGGCGACGCTGGATAATCTCGAGATCGCTGTGTTGCCGCGCGAGCCGATGAACGCGCTGGCCGTGGATTTGCCGCGCAAGATCGAATGGGGCCTGATGATTACCGACGGCGTGCTCTACGTAAGTGACGGCGACCGCCAGCACGAACTGCCCCTGACCTGGCTGATGCGCCAGCGCGAATCCGCCGGCGCTTGAAGCAATCGGCCGGGGAACCTCTGAATGACTCTGCACATAGCGCTTTTCAGCCGGGCTTGATCACCACCCTTCCGTATCACGAGTGTTGACGTGGCCGCAGCAGGCCAGTTGGAGTCAGCCCAGCGTGGCGTCGAGATACATCATCAGCGCGAATCCGATCATCAGTGAAAACGTGGCCACGGTCTGGTAGCCGCGGCGATGGGTTTCGGGAATGATTTCGTCGCTGATGATGAACAGCATCGCCCCGGCGGCAAAGCCCAGCGTCCACGGCATCATGGGCCCCGCGACCGCAACGGCGGCTGCGCCGAACAGGCCGCCGACGGGTTCGGCCAGGCCGCTGACCGCACCGATCAGGAAGGCGCGGCCGCGGCTGTAGCCGACCGTCAGCAGGGCGACCGAGACGGCAAGCCCCTCCGGGATGTTCTGCAAGCCTATGCCGGTGGCCAGCGCAATGCCGTTGTCGACGTTACCGCCCGCGAAACCGACCCCGACCGCCATGCCTTCGGGAAAGTTGTGCAGCGTGATGGCGATGACGAAAAGCCATATCCGGCCCAGGGCTGCGGCGTCGGGCCCTTCGCGCCCGGTGATGAAGTGCTCGTGCGGCGCGTAGCGATGGATCAGCTGAAGTACGACGGCGCCGGAAAGAAGGCCGAAGATCACCATCGCAACCGCGGCCGGGCGCGTTGAAAAGTACAGCTCGCCGTATTCGATCGCCGGCAACAGCAGCGAAAAGAACACGGCGGCGAGCATGATCCCCGCCGCGGCACTGAGCAGGCCGTCCTCGACGCGCGGTGAGAGCCGGCGCAGGAACAACACGCCCAGCGCGCCGACCGCGGTTCCCAGCCCGGCGAGCAGGCTGGCCAGCGTGCCCAGCGCGACGATTTCCAGGTTTGTCATCGGACGTTACCGACTCTGCCGCCGAATGGAACTCAACGGTAGCGCACTCGGCCGCGGAATAGTCCGGCCGTTCGGGCGTCGGTTGCCGGATCAGGCGAGCAGTGCGGCTGCCGCGAAGCCGCCGCAGATCAAGACAAGCGCAAGCATGCGCCTGAGCGTAAGCCGGTCGTTGTTCGGAGGAATCATCATGTCCTGTCGCATGATGGCGTTATTATTTGAAATCGCTGAATAGATTTTAAAATAAAACCTTATTTCGATATACGGTTGTAAGTCGCGATATACGGTTTTAAGTTGCAAAATGCAACCTAAAATGAGAAAATGTCGTCCATGACGCAAAACAACGTATTCAAATGCAATTGCCCGCTGGCCCGCGTGACAGAGGTCATCGGTGAACCGTGGACCCTGATGGTGCTGCGCGAGGCCTTTCTCGGCACGCGTCATTTCAATGCGTTCGAGCGCGAACTGGGGATCGCGCGCAACGTCCTGTCGGTCAGGCTGAAGAAGCTTGTGGATCTTGACCTGCTCGACCGGGTGCGCTCGGAAAGCGACAAGCGCGTGGTCGAGTACCGGCTGACCGATGCCAGCCGAGATCTGCTTCCAGTGCTGGTGGGACTGGCGCAGTGGTCTGGAAAATGGCTTTGCGATGGACGCTCGGCGACTCGCTTCATCGAGCGCGAGACCGGCCGCGAAATTCCGCGGATTGCGGTGCGCGGGATGGACGGCCGTGAACTCGAGGCGCGCGAGGTGGCGATGGCCCCCGGCCCGGACGCCGACCCTGATCTGTTCGCACGATTCGAACGCGCCGCCGCAGTGGCCGCGGATGTGCCACGTGGTTGAACGGACAGCGGCAGCGTCCTCGGAGAAAGCGCCCGAGCCGGTCGCTTTGCGGCTGAATTTCGATCGCCGAGAGGTGGTCGAGACCTCGGCCCAGGACTGGATTCCAAGCCCCGCCGGCGGCGTGCTGCGCAAGCCGCTTGCACGCGAACACGCCGAGCACGGACACGCGACCAGCATCGTGCGCTACGAACCGGGCGCCCGCTTCGCGCGCCACGAACACCCGCTGGGCGAGGAGATTCTGGTTCTCGACGGCGTGTTTTCGGATGAAACCGGCGATTTCGGACCCGGGACTTATATCCGCAACCCACCCGGCAGCGGTCACGCACCGTTCAGCGAAGGCGGATGCACGTTGTTCGTCAAGCTTCACCAGATGAGTTCAGGCGATCAGGCGCGGGTGCAAATCGATACCTCGAGCACGCCGTGGCAGCCGGGCATCGGCGGTCTGCAGGTGATGCCATTGCACGAGTTCGAGAGCGAGCACGTTGCCCTGGTGAAGTGGCCGGCCGGTGAACGGTTCCAGCCGCACCGGCACTACGGCGGCGAGGAAATCCTGGTGCTGTCGGGGGAATTCGCCGACGAACACGGTCGGTATCCAAAGGGCACCTGGATCCGTTCACCGCACTTGAGCCAGCATCATCCCTTCGTCGATCGCGAAACCGTCATCTGGGTCAAGACCGGCCACCTGGGCTGAACCGCATGGCCCACTAGCCCTGTTCCAGCAACCGCCGGAGGTCGATCACCGCGGCGTTGGCGCGGGCGACGTAGTTGGCCATCACCAGCGAGTGGTTGGCAAACAGGGTAAATCCGCCGCCGTTGAGCACCATCGGGCTGCGCAACGGTTTCTGGCTGGCTTCGAGCTCGCGGATGATCTGGGCAAAGCCGGTGCGGGCGTTCTTGTTGTCGAGCACGCTGGCGAAGTCGACCTCCAGCGCGCGCAGGAAATGGATCAGTGCCCAGGTCGTCCCACGGGCCTGGTAGAACACGTCGTCGATCTCCAGCCACGGCGTCCTGACGTTGATTTCGCCGCGCCCGGCGCTGGAGGCGTGGGGGTTCGGATCGCCGCTGAGGTCGGTATTGATCCGGCGCTCGCCGACGCTGGCCGACAGTTCCTGGCCGACGCTGCCAAGCCGCTTCTCGACCAGCGAAAGATACTCTCTCAGGTTGTCGGCCCGATCGTAGAAGCGCGCCTCGCCGCTTTCGCTGCCGAGACGGTCGAGATAGCCTTCCAGCGCGCGGATGCCCTTGCGATACTCGCCCTCGGTCGACGGCAGGATCCACGAGTCGTAGTCGAAACTGAACTGCGGGTCGGCGACCGCCAGGTCGGAATCTTCCCCGGATTGGGTCTGCGAGCGGCTGAAGTCGTTACGCATGGCCCGGGACAGATCGCGCGCCTGGATGATCACGCCGGTCTCCCAGTTCGGGATATTGTCGAGCAGGCTCCAGGGCGGCAGGACGTCGTTGGTGAGATAACCGCCGCGCTTGTTCAGCAGCGTATCCATCACCTCGATCAGTGTTGCGGTCGTGACATAGCCGATGACGACTTCGTGGCCTTCGCGCTGGGCCAGGGACTCGGCTCGCGCAGTCACGTCGAATGTTTCGGGCTCGTGATCGAGCCAGAACATGAGCACGCCGCCGAGTACCAGCAATGCGAGCAGCGCCAGCGTGATGACCCGGCGGCGCCCGGTTCCGATCAGTCGATTCAGCATGTTCATGGAAACAGTCTCTTGCAGGATGACAACAGGATATTTCTACATGGGGGCTTGCATGCTTCGGGGCAAATGCGACGGATGCAGGGACCACCGGGGCGTGATGCGCGTCACATGGGGTATGATTCAGGCAAAGGGAATTCCAGCGCGACAGCCGAACATATCGTCTCGAACCCGAAAGCGGGTCGAACGCGCCCCCCTCGCGGCCAGGCGATTGGAAAGGTGCGCCTGGCGGAAACAAGAAAATGGCCACAATCGAAGGGAGTCATGGACAACGATCCGCGCCAGATCACGCAGCTTCTCAAGCAATGGGGCAACGACCAGGAGGGTGTCCGCGAGGCCCTCATGCCGATGGTCTACGAGCAGCTCAGGCGCATCGCCGCGCGCCAGTTTGCCGGCGAGGGCGGCGGACACACGCTGCAGCCGACGGCGTTGGTCAATGAAGCGTTCCTGCAGCTTGAAGGCAGCACACTGGATTTCAACGACAGGCGTCACTTCTATGCCGTCGCGTCGCGCACCATGCGCCGGATCCTTGTCGATCATGCTCGTGCCCGGAAACGCGAAAAGCGCGGCGGTGACCGATTGCGCGTCACGCTATCGGACGGCAACGCTGTCAGCGACGCGCCGAGCGCGGACCTGCTGGATCTCGACCAGGCCATGTCCGAACTCGAGCAGCACGACGAGCGCGTCGCACACACGCTTGAATTGAGTTACTTCGCCGGGCTGACGCGCGAACAAGCCGCCGAGCAGCTGGATGTCTCGGTGCGCACACTCGACCGCGATCTGCGCATGGGCCGCGCCTGGCTCAAGGCGAGACTGGCATGAGCGCCGGCGACTGGAAGCGCCTTGCGGCGTTGTTTCACGGCGCATTGGAGCAAATTGAGGACGCGCGCGACGCCTGGTTGGCGAGCGAATGCGAAGACGATGAGATATTGCAGCAGGTGCAGGCAATGCTGGCCGCCGATGCCGAAGCGGGCGATCCGGCCGAGGAACTGGTCGCCGCCACGCTGCATGACCTGACCTCGGGTGGGCCGGGCGTGGCCGGCAAAAGCCTGGGCCCGTGGCGGATCATCGACGAACTCGGCAGCGGCGGCATGGGCAGTGTGTTCCTGGCCGAACGCGCCGACGACGAGTACCGGCGGCGGGTCGCCCTGAAGCTGATTCGAGGTTTTCCGGATCCGGCCAGCCTGGATCGTCTCAGGGCCGAACGACAGATCCTGGCCGACCTCAACCATCCCAACATCGCCGCGATGATCGACGGTGGGACCACCGACGACGGTCAGCCTTACCTGGTGATGGAATACATCGAGGGCGTGCCGGTCGACCAATGGTGCAAGGAAACGCTGCCGTCGCTCAGACAGCGCGTGGCGCTGTTTCGCCTGATCTGCGACGCCGTTCAATACGCGCATCGAAACCTCGTGATACATCGCGATCTCAAGCCGAACAACGTGCTGGTGACGGCGGAAGGGCGGCCGGTGCTGCTCGATTTCGGGATCGCCAAGCTGATGCAGCCCGATTCGAACGAACCCGACCAGGTCACCCGGGGTGCGCGCTATTACACGCCGGGCTTTTCGTCGCCGGAACAGCTTGCCGGCGCGCCGGTTTCGACCGCCAGCGACGTCTACAGCCTGGGCAAGCTGTTCGAGCTGATGCTTGCCGCCGGGCGCGGCGCCACCGAGGCCGCGCCGCAGGATCTCCAGGCGATCGTTGCACGCGCGACGGCCGATGATCCCGTCGATCGGTACTCCAGCGTCGAGGCGCTGGCTGCCGACGTGGCCAATTATCTCGACGGTCGGCCGGTCCAGGCGGCTTCGCGCCGCCTCGGGTACCGGGCCTGGAAATTCGTCAAGCGCAACCGGCTGGCGGTCGGTACGGCGGCTGTCGCGGCAGTGGCGATGCTCGGGCTGATCGGCCAGGTCGTGGTCGAAAGTCAGCGCTCGCGCGAAGCCGAAGCGCAGGCCAGGGTCGAGGCCGCGAACGCCAACCAGGTGCTTGAATTCCTGGTCGAACTGATCGAATCGGCCGCGCCCGGCGAGGCGCGCGGCGAGGACGTCACGGTCATGCAAGTGCTGGAGCAGGGTCGGGAACGCATCTCGGCCGAAGCCATCGCCGACCCGGCGCTGCGCGTCCGGACACTGTTTGCGCTGGGCAACGTCTACTCAGCGCTGGAAGTCCAGGCGCCGGCCCAGGAGTTGCTGGCCGAATCGGCGCGCCTGGCGCGCGAGCTGGGCGACGTCGAAGAAGAGGTGCGGGCGCTGAACGTGCTCGGCGTGAGCGCCGTACTCGTGGACGACCGTGAACTCGCCGACGAGGCGCTTCGACGGGCCGCCGCGTTGGCTCGTGCCTACCCTGACATCGAGGCCGGCGAGCGCGCCAGCGCGATCAACGACCTCGGGCTGATGATGATTTACTTCGAGGATCGCCAGCGGGGCCGCGAACTGATCGCCGAGGCGCTGACAATACGCGAGGAGGCAGGCCTGGCCGAGCGCCGCGTCGCGACTTCATACCACAACCTGGGCGTGGCCGAACGCCAGCTCGGCAATTATCGCGAAGCGATGCGATTTTATCGCAAGGCGCTGGAAATCAAGGCGCGCACGATCGGGCGGATTCACCCTTCCTACGCCATCAGCCTCCGCGGTCTCGGCAAGGTCGCGGCTAAAGTCGGCGAATGGGAGCTCCGGCGGGACTCGATCGACGAGGCGCTCGAAATCCGACTCGAACTGTTCGGACCCGATGCGCCGGCTCTTCATCGCGACTACAAGGATCTCGCGGATCTCCATTCCGACATGGGCCGATTCGAAAAGGCCATCGAGACCTATCGCCGTGCGATGGACCTCGATAGCGCGGCGGTCGGCGGCGGCAGCAACGAATGGCTTTTCGCCGACCACATCGGCACGGCCTACAAAGGTCTGGGTCTGCCCGAGCGCGCCGAGGAACGGTATCGGCATTCGATCGACCTCCGGGAAGCGCGCTTCGGTGACGACAGCGCCACGACCGCGCAGGCCCGGCACAACCTGGCCTGGGTCCTGTTGCAGCAGGGTCGTCTGGAAGAAGCCCGCTCGATCGCCGATCGGGTACTGGAAGTGCGCCTGCGCGAGCTCGGCGAAGCGCACCCGGATACGATTGCCTCGCTTTTGCTGTCCGAGAGGATCGATCACGCCGGGCAGCCGTCGCCGGATCGGCTGGACCGAATCGCCGAGCTGATTTCGCAACTGGCCGAAGCGCGCAGCGAGAACAGCAGCGGCGTACTGGCGGCGCGTTCGGCGTTTGTCCGGATGCTGCTCGATGACGGTCAGACCGAGCGCGCGCGGGCCGAAATGGAGACCACGATCGATCGCTATCGAACCCGGTTGGTCGAGGCCCACCCGCTGGCCGCCGCGCTGGAACTGGACCTGGTCCGGCTGGATCTGCTCGAAGATCGTACCGACTCGGCTCGCGCTCGGCTGGAGGCGCAGCGCGCAACGCTGCTGGAGGCCTTCCCCGAAGACTCCCGGCACCGAACCAAGCTCGCCTGCCTCGACGACGGCAACACCGACCCTGCCTGCTGGCGCTGATCCGCCCGATCTGCCGGTTTTCCGCATCCGGACGCCGCTCCGACAGCCTGATCACTCGCTTTCTTCTGGTCCACACGGATGCGGCGGCACCGTTCGTTTTGCCGCCCAAGGTGTGGCCCATCGGCTCGAACCGCGTTTTTATGAGCTGTTTATCTCGTTGTTCCGAATAAGCTTTTCGAATTTTTAGGTTTTGCACAGGACATTTTCCGGTTCGCGGGTCATGTTGATGGTTGTTCGCCGGATGGCAGGTTTTCTCGTCCCACGTCGCTTAACTGATAAGCAGCTCATGAAGGGCCCTTTGCAGAGGTTCAATATGCAACAAGTAAAACAAATGGCTTACCGCAACTTGGTATCAGCATGCATACAATTGCGGACAAGGTGTGAGATTGCATTGCTGGCCATGCTGTCAGCCTGCAAGTCTTTTGCTACTGTCTTGCAGCAAGCGCAACCATCGAAAATGCAGCCCGTGCTTGCTGCAGCGTATGGCATGTTGCCCATTGTATTGCTGGCATTGCTGACACAACAGCCTGCGCTAGCTCAAAGCGACGATGATGAAATTTTCTCCGCCGGCTTCGAAGATCCATGCGGCTTTCGTCCTTCCGGCCCGGGGCCTTCGCTCAGTTCAATCTCGCTGGGGGATGCCAGCGCCGGGTCCGCGATAACGATCAATGGTCAATGGCTGGAGGCATCGGCATTTCGTGTTTTTCTGGCCGGTCCGCTGCCTAACCGGGCTTTGCAGGTCGAGCTGATAATTCAGGATCGACAGCAGGATCACATCGTTGCCACGTTGAATGATCCACTGCGAATGGGCAGCTATGATGTGGTGTTGCAAACCTGTATTGATGACATCGTGCTCGCCGGGGCTTATGCAACGCCTGCCTTTGTGTCGGCTTTCGCCGAGCCTGGAGAGCAGGTGGTGATGGCCGGTGCTGCCTTCGGGGCTGAAACGGGATCCATTGTAGTGGACGAGACCGGTGATGCGCTGCAAGCGGGCATTGTCAATTGGCGCGACAACGAAATCGTTCTTGCCGTCGATCAGGGCCATGATTCGAATGGTGCGCAAGATGTCATGGTCTCTGCACAAAGTGGCATGCTGCGCCTGATCGATGCCCTGGTGATTCATGGCGTGGATAACGCCGACGATGACGAAGGTCCCAGCCTGGTCAGTGCCAATGCGACCAGCAACACATCGGTGATCGCGCAGTTCAGTGAAGCGATCGTGGGTGGCCCGGACGGCGCCGAGGACCCCACGCTGTACAGCATCACCGCGCCGGCGCGGTTCCCGACCGTCAACGTGCTTGCCGCCCAGGTGTTGCCGCCGGATTACACTCGTGTTCGTCTGACCACGATGTCGCAGTCAAACCTGATTTACACCCTGGAAGTTTCAGCGATCAAGGATCTCGCCGGCAACCCGCTGGCATCACCAGAACTGGGCAACGATCCGACGCAGACCGATTTCACCGGCATTCCGCCTGACGGGGGTGACGTGATCGATTCTGATGGGGACGGACTCACCGATGCTGCGGAACAAAGCGGCTGGACCGTGACTGTACGCAGGATCGACGGCTCGACGTTCTCGCAACATGTCACCTCGGATCCTGGCGACCCGAGATTTCCACTGGATGATCCAATCAACCTCGCCGCCCGGGACAGCGACAACGATGGTGTTCTGGATTTTGATGAAAAGACATTCTCTCTCAATCCCCGTGCTGCCGACACTGATGATGACGGCCTGAGCGACGACGCCGAACTGAACGAAATATTCTCCAATCCGGCGGAACAGGACAGTGATGATGACGGCCTGGGCGATGGACTGGAATTCAATTTCTTCAAGACTTCGCCCATCCTTGCCGATACCGACGGCGACCAGCTCACCGACGACGTCGAAATCAATCTCGGCAATCGCAATCCACTGATCGCCGATCTGCCTTCGCCGACCATCGAGGTGGGCGAGTCCAACCTGCAACTCGACGTGCGCTTTCTGGAATCAACTTCGCAGTCTACCGATGAGATCGAGACCCGTTCGGTGTCTTCCAGCCTGACCCAGGACAGCTCCAGAACCGTCAGCAATACCAACTCCAACACCCAGGAGGCCATGGCCAAGCTGTCGGTGGGCACCGAGTATTCGGTCGAGGCAAGCCTCACCGGTCCAAGTGCGTCAGTCACCTCGAGCGTCAACGCCGAAGCCGGCTGGACCGGAAGCTGGACCTCCTCGCACACCGCCGAGAGCACGCAGGCCACGCAGCAGGCTTACCAGGACTCGCTGGAAGAACAGGTCGCCGTCTCCGAAGGTGCCAGCGTTTCACGCGAGGTCGTCGGTGCCAGCATGCAGGTCACGCTGTCGCTGAAATCGACCACCAACCTGGCTTATTTCCTGCGCAATCTGCAGGTCACGGCGTTAAAGCAGGATCAACGCAATCCGTCGGTGCTGACGCCGATTGCCACGCTGCTGCCGGATCAGGAACCGCCCGAAGGATTCAGCCTGGGCCCGCTGAATCCGGAGCGTGGTCCGATCATTCTGTCCACCAGCACCATCTTTCCGCAGCAGATCGAGGATCTGATGCGCAGTCCACGCGGGCTGATCTTCAAGATCTCGAATTTCGACATCGTTGACGAGCTGGGCCGGAACTTTGTCTTCACCTCGCAGGACATTGTTGATCGCACCGCAACGCTGGTGATCGACAACGGCAGCTTCGACGAGGACGGCGACGGCGCCGGCGATCTGACCGAGTATGTGCGCGTCGCCACCGGTTCCGGGCGTGTGGTCGACACCAACGGCGACGGCGTCATCGACGACAACGACCGCCGCATCGTGTTTGACGCCTCGGGCCGCCAGGTCGGCGTCACGCTGGTTGACGCGCTGGACGCACTCGGGCTGCAGCGCTACCGGGAGAATTGCCCGCCGGGCGATGACGCACCAGACTGCCGCCCGACCGGCACATTGACCGATGCCGAGATCGAGAACAGCTATTCGGTCCAGCGCGAGGGCCCGAACGGCGAACGCGAGCGCATCTTCCGCATTCGCAACACGGCCATGGACAACATAAATCCCAAGGCCTGGGAAGTCATTACCCCCACCGGTATCGATACCACCAAGAATATTGACCAGTTGGTTCTGCAGACCGAAAGCGACCTCAAGCTGGCCTTTGTTCAGGATCTGGACCGGGATCGAATAACCGACGGTACAGAGTTTCTCAACGGCTGCAGCGACACCGTCGTCGACACCGACGGCGACGGCATGGACGATCGGTTCGAAGTGCTGATCGGCTGGGACGTCGAGACCGGCAGCGGCACGCGCCGGGTGTTCAGTCGCTGCAACAGTGAGGACTCCGACGGCGATGGTATTAGCGATCTCGAGGAGGCACCTGCCAACTTCACTTTCGAACAAGGCGATGCGGATGACCCGCAATTGATTGCCCAGGCCACACGGCTCAACGCCGACGATTTCGTCACTGACCCGTCGCGCCGTGACACCGATGGCGATGGCGTGGATGATTACGATGAGATCAACGGTTATGAAGTTGTGTTGCGTGGCCGCAATCCCGAATGTGAGAGTACGGTAACACTGTATTTCAATAACCTTCCGGATCCGCTTCCTGACTTGAGCAACACGGACTGTGTGTTCGTGACCACCAACCCAAACGATCCAGATACCGACAATGATGGCGCGTCAGACGGCCTGGAACTGGATTTGGGCGGTAACCCAACAGTTAGTGACATAGATGACTTCAGCGACGCCGATGGCGACGGGCTGGTCAACATTGTCGAGACGGAGGGCTGGGATGTCACCATCGAAGTAGTGAGCAGGTCTCCGTCACGCTGTATCACGGCATGTGAGCCCGGCTTACAGGTAACGATGACGGTGACTTCCGATCCGATGGTGGCCGACACCGATTTCGATGGCCTGCTTGATAGTGACGAATTTGTACTCCGTACCCATCCGGGTCTGGACGAGAACAGCTACCCGGTCGAATGCACGGAGCCGCCAGAACTGCCGGTACCCTGCGGCAAGGACAGCGACGGCGACGGCCTCACCGATGCGCAGGAGATCGACGGCATCGAGATCCGCGACCTGGGCATCATCACGCTTGATCCGCTCGATGCGGACACCGACAATGACAAGCGCTCCGATGGCGAAGAAGCCGAGCTGGTCGACGTCGAAGCCAATCGCTGGATCGTGCGCGTCGTCGGCGAGGCCCCCTATCGCGTGTTCAGCGACCCGACCCAGGCCGACGAAGACTTCGACACCCTGGTCGATGGTGATGAAAGAACTGCAGGTGGCACCGGCTCGGATCCCGCCATCGCCGATACTGACGGTGATGACCGCAGCGATGCCGAGGAAGTCGCCGGCAGTACGAACCCGCTGGCCGAGGATTTCCGGGTCACGGTGCGTTATCACAGGCTGAATATCTCGAGAGACTGTGATACCGGTAACCGGGGTGCAGGTGACATTGACTTCCGCCTAGGTGTAAGGCCACCACAGTCTTTTTTTGGTAGCACGTTGGTCGATTCCTTCAGCAATCAAGATGATTTGGGTATCGATGAAAGCTGTGATGACAACGGCGATGGAAGAATCGAGGGTGATGAGGTGCACAACACATTCTGTTATCGTCCAGCGATAGTCCGTGACCCGAACACCGGTCAGGAAGAAATCATTGAACGGACGCGTCTCATCCAGTTGCCCGACAACACGTCACTCGATTTCGAACGTTACTCGCGCAGCTTCGGCGTGACTGCAAATCAGGAGTTCAATCTGACTGGATTCTTGAGAGAGTTGGATGATGGTGCTGATTCCAGATTGGACCTCACGCTTGATGATCGCTTCAGCCAGGATCTGGAGATCGACGGCAACATGCGCAATGCGTTCTTCCTCGGCAGTGAGCTGCGTGACGGGCCGATCATTGGAACGTTCAAGAACGGGGCCGGAGATGGTGATTGCGAGGTCACTCTCGAAGTCTCGATCGTGCCGGAAAACTAGTCCGCTCGTAATGGTCATGCCCGCCGGACCTTGCTGTTTGGCGGGCGGATCCGAAGAGGTGCCACTTCGGAGAAGCCACAGACGCGAGAGGATTAAGTCCAGGTGCAGTTCGTACGTGATACCGATGGCGTTGATCTCCTGACCAGAGCCAGAACCAATCGGGCGTAAGATGCGTGAAGCGGCCCCGTTCGCCGGGGCGGTCTTGGTTTTGCTCCCGGCGTTTAGGTTCCTTAAAATTGGCCCAACGTCACGGAGTGCAGATGCATGTCGGATTACAGATCCTTTCGAGTCGAGCGCAACGACGAGTTTGTTGCTGAACTGGTGCTGACCGGTCCCGGGCAAGGCAACGCCGTCGGCCCCGATTTCTGGCGCGAGTTCCCCGGCGCGGTCGAGGCGCTAAATGCCGACGGGGACGTGCGCTGCCTGGTGATACGCGGCGAGGGTGAGCATTTCTGTTACGGGCTGGACCTGCAAAGCATGGTCGGCGAGGTCGGCGCCATGCTCAACGACGGCGCGGCCGGGCGGGTCGAGATCGTGCGCCAGGCCGCGAAGATGGTGGCCGGATTCGACGCGCTGGCGTCCGGCCGGATGCCGGTGGTCGCCGCGATCGACGGCTGGTGCATCGGCGCCGGCATCGAGCTGATCGCGGCCTGCGACATTCGGGTGGCGTCGAGCAGCGCGCAATTCGCGCTGCGCGAGGTCAAGGTGGGCATGGTGCCCGATCTGGGCGGCATCGCGCGCCTGCCGCACCTGGTCGGCGAAGGCTGGACCCGGGAGCTGGCGCTCACCGGCGACGCCATC
>Ga0209949_1000754_pt1 | contig 16577 bp, 12 predicted proteins | sample SalPonC_black_MG_FD_185711 | JGI IMG/M metagenome (GOLD analysis project Ga0209949, IMG submission 185711) | Salt pond soil microbial communities from South San Francisco under conditions of wetland restoration - Salt Pond MetaG... | ecosystem: Environmental > Aquatic > Marine > Intertidal zone... | reverse complement strand
GTCTTGGAGCTGTGGTCAGCGATATGGTTGATACACCTGATTGGCTAACGTACGCAAAGCTGAGAGTGTCTTATGCAGAAGTTGGAAAAGATGCCCCCCCCTACTCAACTGTGGGTGTGTTTGTAGCGCCGTCAATCTATCCTATACAGGGAACCACAGGATTTACGAAAGGTGCAACAATTGCATCACCAGACCTGAAGCCTGAACGCACCACTTCCCAGGAAGTTGGTTTTGACCTGAGATTCCTGAATAACAGATTGGGCCTTGACCTTACTCTATACAGGGCAAATAGTAAAGATATGATTATCCCTGTTCCCGTATCAAATGCAACAGGTTCGTCCCGGTTTATTACAAATGCCGGTGAAATTGAAAACCGGGGGATAGAACTTACTTTAAGGGCAACACCCGTTCAGATGCAAAATTTCCAATGGAATCTTACATCCAACTTTACTGTGAACAGAAATGAGGTAGTGTCTATCCGCGACGGAGTGGATGCCATTTCTCTTGGAAGTATCTCAGCATACGTAAACAGGCCGTTTATGCAGTTAGTGCCAGGTCAGTCCTACGGCGCCATCTGGGGTACAAGCTACGAGAGATTGGGAGCTGATCCGGACTCAGACGTGCTTGATGAAAGCCTTCCAATTGTGATTGGAGAAGACGGATTTCCTGTCATCAATGAAAATAGCCTGATAGTTGGTGATGCAACACCGGATTGGACTATGAACGTATCCAATACTTTCAATTATAAAAGTTGGGATTTCAACTTCAACGTTGATTTTGTAATGGGTGTTGATAAGTACAATAAACTCGATAACTGGGATGCCGCATTCGGGCATACCGAAAAAACCTTAAACCGGGAAGACCGGGTAGTTTTTGAAGGTGTACTGGCGGATGGGTCCACCAATACTCAGGAAGTATGGCTTGGACAAGGGGAAGATCCCGAAACAGGGCGTAATTATGGAGCAGGCTATCACAGGAATACCTACAGAGGTGTTATAGAGGAGTCCGTTGAAGACGCTTCATATATAAAGCTTCGAAATATCGGACTTGGGTACTCATTATCTGATAACATCCTCGAAAATCTGCCCTTTCGGTCTGTAAGAGCCGGAGTTACTGCCAATAACATCCTTCTTTGGACACCATTTTCGCAGTACGATCCGGAGGCATTTAACAGTTCGGGCAGTAACCTGATTGGCCTGGTAGATCTTGCCTATCCGGGTACCCAAAGCTTGATATTCTCCTTAAACTTCTCCTTTTAATCCATGAGGTATAATCCAATGAAATATTTAAACAAATTACTTTTAGTATCTGTTTTAAGCATCTTCATGGTATTGGGGTGTAGCGATTTTCTCGATATTAATGAGGATCCAAACAATCCGACATCGGCTCCAATTGAGGGGTTAATGACTAATACCACACTTGAAACCGGCCAAAACACAAACCGGGTTGCTTCAACTACGTCCTTCTTTGTGCAACACTTTGCTTCGCCAAATGAAGATTCTTCAACCGACACACACGAAAGTGTATCCTATGGCGGTACCTGGGCAAACCTATATTTTAACATCGGTGATCTACTAGTGCTCATCGATCAGGCTGATGAGCTGGGTGCTCCGCACTATTCGGGTACTGCCAAGGTGATGGTGGCATACAACCTGGGTATGTTGGTTAACATGTTTGGGGACGTACCATTTTCAGAAGGGTTTTCTGATGATATCCTGCAGCCGTCGTACGATAATTCTGCAGATATTTATAGTGCGATATTGAATTACCTGGAAGAGGCGAAAACAGAGCTCCAGGCATCTGAATCTGCTGCTTCACCCGGAAGTGATGATTTTATATACGGTGGTGACCTGGCAGCATGGACCCGAACTGCCCATGCACTCGAAGCCCGCTATCGAAATCATTACAGCAAGCTTGGAGAATACGACAGAACTGCCGTTTTATCAGCAGTTGAAAACTCTTTCTCCAGTAATGATGAAGATTTTCAAATCTCATTTTTTGATGAAGGAATCGCGACTGAAAATCCCTGGTACAGGCTTGCAGATAATAATGCCGGTCTCTTGCTTGGAGGCTGGTTATCCGATCAATTTGTGGATCAGCTTAACGGGGAAACTTTTGGGCTGGCAGACCCAAGGATCGAGTTTATCACAGAACCTGCTACTACTGAAGAGTTTGAAGGGGAATATATCGGCACACGAAATGGCGCCGGCCGGGGAGCTGCTCCTGAACAGGGTGAGCGGGCGGTTCTGGCAGTTGGTTCTTATTACGCTTCCGGACCCACAGCGCCTCTTTTGATGGCCACCTATGCCGAGATGAAGTTCATAGAGGCAGAAGCAGCACTTACTGTCGATGCTGCTCGTGCATACCAGGCTTATGAGGAAGGTATAAGATCGCATATGGAAAAACTCGGGGTTGCCCAGCAGGATATTGATGATTACTGGAATGATCCGTCTGTATCGGTTGGCAGTGCGAACCTTACAATTGATGAGATCATGAAGGAAAAATACGTTGCCATGTTCTTGAATCCTGAAGCCTGGAACGATGCCAGAAGATACGATTACGATTACTCCGGTTTTCAAATTCCAGCGAACCACAATCCAGAGCTGAATGGCCAGATGATACGCCTCGTTGCCTACCCCGACTCCGAAGAGCAGAGAAACCAAGCCAACGTGCCGGACAGAACTATGCTGGATCGCGTTTTCTGGGATCAGAATTAAACACTGATTATCATTTCTTACTTAAAAGCCGCGCACAACAGCGCGGCTTTTTTTATATCCGGAGTTGTTAAAAAATCTTTGCAACTTTTGAATTCACCCTAACTCTTGTACATTCAGTTTTAAAAATTTCATTCTTTTTTATGCCTCAGCTCATTACAGGAATTCAACAGGTTGGAATAGGCGTGGCCGATGTGGATGAGGCCTGGAGCTGGTACAGGCACAATTTTGGGATGGACGTACCTGTATTTGATGACGAGGCCGAAGCCACGCTTATGAAGCAGTTTACGGGCAATGAAGTCCACTCGCGGCGAGCAGTGCTGGCGCTGAATATGATGGGGGGCGGTGGTTTTGAAATCTGGCAGTTTAAGAACCGGCAACCTGCCGCAGCGTCTAAAACTCTTCGGTTCGGTGATCTGGGCATAAATGCGGTAAAAATTAAATGCACTAACCCTGAGGCTACACATAAAACTTTAAAAGCCAGGCACTCAAATGACGATTGTGTATCAGACCTATACCATCAGCCGTCAATTGGCTCAACGTTTTGGGTGACAGACCCCTATGGAAATGTTTTCCAGGTTGTGAAAGAAGACTCCTGGTTCAAAAAGCGTGCCGATAGCGATAGAGCCGGCGGCGTTTGTGGCGTGGTTATCGGCGTAAGCGACATAGACCGTTCCTCTTCTCTTTATACCGACGTTCTTGGATTTTCATCCTGCCTCTATGATGAGACCGGCTCATTCGACGACCTTCCCGGCGGTGAAACGTATCGCCGGGCATGCTTCCTGAAACCGCAAAAAGATGAGGGGGCGTTCAGCCGTCTGCTGGGCGGAATACAGGTGGAATTGATCCAGAACTTATCCGGCGAACCGCGAAAGATTTACAGAAACCGGTATTGGGGCGACCTTGGATTCATACACGTCTGTTTTGATGTAAACAATATGGACCGGCTTAAAGAGAGATGCGAAGAATTCGGGTTACCATTCATTATCGACAGCGCCAACTCATTTGACATGGGTGAAGCTGCGGGTCGTTTTTCGTATATTGAAGACCACGACGGCACGCTCATCGAGTTTGTCCAGACGCATAAACTACCCGTATTGAAGAAGTGGGGATGGTTTCTCAACCTTCAGAACAGAAAACGGCAAACGCCTCTGCCAAACTGGATGCTGCGGCTGATGTCCATGAACCGGGTTTCGTAACAATATAAATTTTTAGACTATGCATATTGATCATATAGGAATTGCAGTAAGCGACCTTAACAAAGCGATTTCAACCTACGAGAAAATTCTTAATAAAAAGCTCACCAAAACAGAGAGAGTTGAGAGTGAAAAGGTAGAAACAGCTTTTTTTGAAACCGGCGAATCCAAGGTGGAACTTCTTGGCCCCACCGACGCCTCATCGGTTATACAGAAATTTGTTGAAAAGAAGGGAGAAGGCATCCATCACGTGGCGTTCGAAGTCGACGACATTCAAAAAGAGATGGATCGTCTGGAAGCTGAAGGATTTACCCTGCTTAATGAAAAACCGAAGCAGGGAGCCGACAATAAGCTGGTGGCCTTTATTCACCCAAAAAACAATCACGGCGTTCTTATTGAACTTTGCCAGAGTCAGACGTAAACATTCCTAAACTTTCACTTCAACATTGATGCCTGTTTCATTTGCGGGAGCTACATAAGCTGAAGGCTCATGAGCCTCGGGATGCCGGATTTTACCACCTTCATAGGCTGTATAAATGAGCATTCCGACAGCCGCCAGGGCAGCAACCAGGAGAACCCCTGTAAGTACCTTTTCATACCTGGGGTTTTTTCCAGTAATGAATAACCCCAGCAGAGCTAAACCGCCGGTCACATATGAGAACCACATGGCAATTTCTGCGGCCTCTTCGTGATCATGAATTACATCGTGCGATAGCGAAGGCACATAATCCTCGATAATGTCTTCCGCTCCCTCTCCGGTCTCAACAGCAGCGTAGCTGCCCACAGCCCCAACGATAAAAAACACCATCGCCAGCTTCTTAAATGCTGTATTTGATTTGATGAGTCCCCAAATCAGAATCAGCAGACCAAAAAGCATACTAAAAACTGGAAGATGATTGATTATAAGATGAATAAATGCATCATTCATGTGATACCTCCGTTATGTCGGTTTTAAAATTCTTTCTCTTTTTTGACCAGCTTTTTGCCTTTTTCCATCCAGTGGTAAATCGTTGGCAGCACCAGGAGAGTAAGCATGGTGGATGTCACAAGTCCGCCCACAACAACCGATGCAAGCGGCCTCTGGACCTCTGATCCCGGTCCAACGTTAAACGCCATCGGTATAAACCCAAGACTTGCTACAAGTGCAGTCATTAACACCGGCCGAAGCCTGTCGCTTGACCCCTTCACAACTGCTGACTTAAGATCGGTCCCCTTCCGGCGCAGCTCGTTCAGGTGCGACACCAGAACAATCCCGTTGAGCACCGCAACACCAAACAAGGCCACAAACCCTATACTTGCTGAAACCGACAGGTAAAGCCCCCGGGCCCAAAGCATAAATACACCTCCGGACAGAGCAATTGGGAGGTTGAGCAGAATCAGGGCCGTAAACCTTAATTTCCCAAACATCATATACAGCAGTCCGATAATAATCAGTAGCGAAATCGGTACAACTATCAGGAGATGGTTCATGGCTCTTTGCTGATTTTCGAACGATCCTCCGTACTGAATAAAATAACCTGCAGGAATATCCACTCGCTGAGTAATCGCTTCGCGCAGATTCGAGACATAGGTTCCTACGTCAATATCTTCAATATTAATTCCAAGGATCGCCCGCCGCCATCCGTTTTCTCTTGATATCTGCCGCGGCCCCTCTTCAGCATAGATTCGGGCCACTTCTTTAAGCGGAATATATCCGCCACCCGGCAGCTGAATCTGAACATCCATGATGTCCTGGAAATCGCGCCGTAAATTTTCCGGCAGACGTACATTAATATCAAATCGCCGCTGGCCTTCGAATATCTGACCGGCATCGCTGCCCCCGATACCCGTTTCGATGACATCCTGCACGTCATTCACGTTCAAACCGTAAGACGCCAGGGCTTCACGATCGATATCTATATTATAGTAAGGCTGACCACTGCTCTGCTCAAGCAGATAATTGTCTGTTCCTTCAAGATCATTAAGAATTGCCGAAATACGCTGCCCCACAGCACTGAGTGTATCGAGCTCTTCACCAAAAACTTTTACTGCAATATCAGATTTTACGCCGCTTGTCAGCTCATCTACCCGCATGGCGATAGGCTGTGTAAAGTTGTATGACAGTCCGGGTTCTGTTTCAAGATATGGCCTGATTCTGTCAATAATGTCCTGCTTATTGAGGCCATCACGCCACTGCTCGCGTGGGTGCAGCATTACCCAGACATCTGTCTGGTGAACACCCATCCAGTCGTTCGCGAGATCCGAACGCCCGGTTTTGGGCACAACTGTTTTAATTTCAGGGATATTTTCAGTCAGCTTTCCGGCCAGCCAATCGGCATTCTCAACGGACTCGCTGAGGGTTACCGAGGGCATTCGAACTTGTTCTATCAAAATAGATCCTTCATCGAGTTCGGGAAGGAACTGCGTGCCAAGAAACGGCATCATAACCATAGATACGCCAAATATTACAACAGCTGTACTGAGAATAATGGCTTTCTTTTCGAGACTTTTTTCAAGAAACGATTCATAACGGGGTTTCAGCCAATTGATGATGTAGTTCTTTCGCGTTTTGACGCCATTCCTGAAAACAATCGCGGAGATCGCCGGTACATAAACAAGCGCTAGCAGAAGCGATCCGAAAACGGCCGCAGCTACAGTAATGGCCATCGGTCGGTACAAAATTCCTTCCATCCCTGAAAATGTCATAACGGGTACATATACCATCAGAATAATCAGCACCCCAAAAAATATTGGGCGCGCCACCTCGTGAGCTGCCTCCCGAATGATCACGATTTTCGATTTCCTGGATTTATCGCTGTTTAGCTTTTCAACGATATTTTCCACCATCACGACCGAACCGTCCACTACCATCCCAAAATCGATAGCACCCAGGCTCATCAGGTTAGCCGCCAGCCCAAGCTGATCCATTCCTATAAAAGCGAACAGCATAGAGAGCGGAATAACGGCTGCAACAATTATGGCGCCGGAAATCTCACCCAGAAGCAGAAGCAGTACGGCTATCACAAAAAACCCGCCTTCCACAAGATTGGTTACAATGGTATCGGTTGTCCGATCGATTAGATCAGACTGGTCATAAAATTTTTCAATCCGGACACCTTCAGGCAAACTCTGATTAACTTCATCTATTTTTTCATCCATTCGCTGAATAACATCCCGTCCGTTTGCCCCCCGAAGCATCATCACGATACCGGTCACAATTTCACCCCGGCCATCCTGGGTAACCGCTCCCTGCCGCAGTTCGCGCCCGACCGCAACCTCTGCCACATCCCGGATGTAGATAGGACGATCCCCTGTACGCTTGACAATAATATTTTCGATATTTGTTACATCTGCGATCTGGCCAAACCCACGGATAATGTACTGCTCCCTGTTATGCTCCATATAGTTTCCGCCGGACACACTGTTATTGTTCCTGATGGCGTTTGTCAGGTCTCTTAAACCAATCCCGAAATTTCGCAGCCTGTCCGGATCCACGGCAACTTCATACTGCTTTACAAACCCGCCGAATGAGTTAATTTCGGTGACGCCCTCTACTGTTTTCAGCTGGGGTGCGATCAGCCAGTCCTGGATGGTGCGGAGTTCGGTGAGCGACTGGGTATTTCCTCTCACCACGTACTGCACAATCTCTCCCATTGCCGTAGAAATGGGCCCCAAATTGGGCGTAGAGACACCATCGGGCAGTGTTTCGGCAATCCCCTGAACCCGCTGGCTTACCTGTTGCCTGGCAAAATAAATATCTGTACCCTCCTCAAACTGTACCGTCACAGCAGACAGGCCAAACTGCGAAATCGACCGCACTTCCTGCACATTGGGAAGTCCGTTCATCGTTGTTTCTATCGGGTAGCTTACAAGCCTCTCCACATCGTAAGGTGAATATTGTCCCGCCTTGGTGATAACCAGAACCTGAACCGGCGTAACATCTGGCTGGGAGTTGATGGGAATGTCAGCAAGCGAGAAAATGCCGCCTGCCGCCATTAGAACCACCAGCGACAGCGCTACAAATTTCTGTTTCAGACTAAAATCAATAATCCCTTTTAACATGGGTGGAGTATTTGGGGTTAATCAGCATATTGTTCAAACCGTTCGAGCGCTTTCAGGCTGAATACCTGGGTAATGGCAATCTCTTCCCCCGGCTGCAGCCCGGAGCTTATGACGGCGCGGGTATTGGTCATTCGCTCAATCTCAACTACACGCTTTTCATACCGGCGGGGCGACTGGCGAACAAATACTGCAGCGTCCTGTCCCTCAAACTGAATGGCTGAAAGAGGAATATTAAATGTTGAGTCTTGCGGCTGGGCGGCATACGTCATCCTTACATTCTGTCCAACTATGGGCCATCCATCTGCAGTTGGCAGGATTGTATTTAATACAATCGACCGGCTCTCTTCGTCCAGTGCCGGGTTCACGGTTGTTACTGTTCCCTCAACTTTTTTCATTTCCGCTGAACCGTCATCTGTCCGCTCTGTTATAACGACCGGGGTTCCAACTCTCACGAACATCGCATCCGACGGTGATACAAATCCCCTCACAAGAACTTCCGTATTATCGATGATATCGAGAAGTTTATCGTATGCATTCACAGCCTCTCCCAGGTCAATCAGGTGTTGATTAAGTACGCCGGATATAGGCGCTTGAAGCGTCAGTTCGGCTTCGGGTTCTGAGGTAAACGGGTCCCAGTTATTCATTTCATCCGGGGTAATTCCAACGGCACGCAACCGGGCCATGGAGGCACTCTGCCTTGTTTTGGCGCGTCTTAAATCTGCCTGTGCGCGTTCAAGTGTACGCTGTGGCGTGATGCCATCTTCGGCGAGAACCTGAAGCCGCTCCACCTGCTGCTGCTGGTAGGTAGCCTCGGCAGTTGCCTCGAGATAGTCGCCCACAAGATTCGCAAACTCCAGGCTTTCCAGGTCAAGCAGCGGATCACCCGCCTGAACCCTCTCGCCTTCGTGTGCATAAATTTTAGATACCCTGCCGTTGATAGGAGAACTCACAACTGAAATTCCTTCAGGGGCACCATAAACGCGTCCCGGTGCATTGATCTCAAAGCTGATCTGTTCCCGTTTCACTATATGATGCCGGATATTCAAATCCTCTGCCTGCTGCTCTGAAAGCTGAATGACAGGACTTTCCTGGCTAGATCTGAGGGATGGAGGCGTTCCCGGGTTGATGCCAGCCTGGCCATTATCCGTTTCGGAACTGCAGCTGACCGCCAATAGCATAAAACCGACGGCCAGAAGCGACCGGCTAAACAACGACGTTCTAAAGTTTATTGATGGGCTGTTTGTAATCATTTCTGCTCTGTGTTTACTTAAATATGATGTCTGTTTGCAGGAATTTTTCCAGCTCTATTACTCTCAGGTAGTAATCCCTTAGAGTTTCGTAGTACGACTGCTGTGTTCTCAGGTATGTTCGCTGAGCCTCAAGAAGTGTCAGGAGGTCGAGCTCTCCGAGCCTGTAGCCGCGCTGCGTCATATCAACCAGTTCACGTGATTTCTCCTGAATAGAGGCCTGAAACCGATCGATATTTGTCCTGGCTGTCTCGTACCCGTGCCACGCCTGTTCAGCCTGTTTTTTTACGAAAAGCTGTTCTTCGATATATCGCCACTCTAATGTGCGTTCCGATGCCTTTGACTGCTGCACCTCATTTGATTGATTAATACCAAACCAAAGCGGAACGGTGAACCCTATTTCAAAGCCATCAAAATCGAACCCGCTGCCGAAATCCTGGCGGTAATATTTCAGGTTGATGTCGGGCAGATACCCGCTTTTTGCCGCTTTTGTCCGGTATGATGCCGCAACTCTTTGTTCCCTTATCCGCTCGAGCTGCGGATGAATCTGCACACTGTTCATCACGTCGTCCTGATTAACCGCGATATTCACATATTGAAGTGTATCGGGAAAGCTGATGTCATACGTTTGCTGCTCTTCATCCAGTCCGATGGTTTCAAACAGGTTATACCGTTCGTCCATCAGCTCCTGGAGCGCACGATCTCTGCTGTTCAGGGCTTCATTGAGCTGAAGGTCTGCCTGCATGGCATCTATTCTTGATGATTCCCCCAGGTCTGACCGGGCCTGTGCGGCATTTCGAAGGCTCGTAAAAAGATCTACCCGTTCAGCTGCCAGGTGACTCGACTCAATTGCGTAGGCCAGGCGTGTGTAGGCCTTCTTTACATTCTCTTTAACCTGCAGTTTAAGCGACTCAAGCTCTTGAATAATCGATCGTGTGCCGGCCTTTTCCCCTTTGTATCTATAGAAGCCGGTGAGCGGAAAGTCCAGCGACTGAGAAATGACCCACCGCTGTTCGGCAAACGAACCGCCGGCTATGCCCTCTTTTGCGTAGCTCAGGTCAGGATCATCTACGCCGAGGCTGAGAGCTGGCTGCTGACGCTGCGCCTCGAGCTGATTTTGAAGCTGATTAATGCGCGGGTTGTGCGTGTAGGCAATCTGAAGTGCCTTACCCACGCTCAGATTATTGAGGCCGGTCGTATCAGAAGGTGAGGTCTGAAATGTAATCAGAAGTGCTGCGACGACAGTTAGAATCATTGCCATAAAATTTGATCGTTAATCTGCGATAGATCGCATGTGATTTACAATCAAAAACTATAGAAAGATTCTGTAGAGAATATGGATTCTGGTTTAGAACCGTATTGTCACTTCCGTTCCTGATCCCTTTCTGTTTTTTACTGAGTACTCGAACTGATGAAGCTTACAAATGCTTTTCACAATTGACAGACCCAGGCCGTTTCCGTTATTTTGTCCCAGCTTATTTGAATGACCATTGCTTTTTTTGAACCTGTCAAATAAGGAATCTCTAAGCTCCGCTGAAATACCCGGCCCCTCATCTATGATCTTCAACTCCTTCTGGCCGGATTCTCCGCCAATTTCAATTTTTATGCCTGAGTTTTCAGGAGTAAACTTAACCGCATTTTGCATAATATTGTAAACTGCAGACTGAATCAGCTCTTTATTTCCGCGCACAACAAAATCAGATGTTTCATTTGTTGAAACATGAATATTTTTCATGTCGATAAAATCCTTCATCTCATCCAGTACTTCCGACATTACACTACTGATGCGGACATCTTCATCCAAATTGAACTGCCTGTTTTCAACACGGCTGATAAGCAAAAGTGAGTTGCTGAGCCGGGATAACCGGACAGCTGTATGCTGAATATCAGACGCAGCTTTTACAGTATCTTCATCGAGTTGATCCGAATTTGACAGGATTTTTTCCGCCTTTTGCCGGATGATTGAAAGCGGTGTCAGCAGTTCATGTGACGCATTCTGTATAAATTTCTTCTGCTCTTCAAACGTTGAGCTGATTTGTTGCATCATTATATTCAGCGCCTGGTTCAGCACATTGATTTCATGTGTTTTGGATCCCGGGAATTTTTCATCAAAATCTGATGGTTTAGAAATTGTTTCAAGGGTATCCACCGTGTTGTAAAACGGTTTCAGAATCCGCTCAAATGCGACCTGGTTCAATAAGTAGAGAAGCAGAATCCAGATTAACAGGCCGGCAACCACACTCAAAAGAATCGTCATGCTGATGTTTTCCCAGGCAGCCACTTCTTCGTAGATTTTTAAGGAGTATGTGGTGTCGTTTACGGAAATCTGTGTTGACAGCCGCCGGTACGCTTCCGGTGTATCCTGGTACTCATATCGGGTTGTATCGATACTTGCGTAGCTGTTTTCGGTTTCATCTATCTGCCCGTCGATGCGCTCTATTTCCACCCACTCATAAGATCCCAGCCCTCCCAGTTCACGAATTGCGTTAAGACTGGCGGGATCAGACTGAACCTGGTTCATTATGTCGGTCTTGTGCTGAAGCAGGTGGTTATCAAGCTCGTCGTATACCGTGCTAAACACGAGGTAATACATGCCGATACCGCTCACCACGAAAACAACAGCAGAAAGCACCAGGTTGCCAAGAAGAATTTGGTTGTTAAGCTTCATTCGTCGTCAATTTATACCCCACTCCGTAAATTGTACTAATTAGTTCAGATATCCCCGCTTCCGAGAGTTTTTTTCTCAGATTTTTCATGTGGGAATTAATGAAATCAAACGAAAACCGATCGTCAATTTTACTTCCCCAGATATGTTCGGCAAGAGCAATCCGGGTTATTGTTTTGTTCTTGTTCAGTGCCAGGTATCGCAGAATTTTATACTCCGTTTCTGTAAGATCCAGCTGTTTACCACCAGATGTCACTTCCATGTGGTTCAGGTTTAGTGTTAGCTTACCGGCATAAATTTCATTATCGCTGATTTTAAAACGGCGTCTCATTACGGCGTGAATTCTTGCCCTTAATTCAGACATCGCAAACGGCTTGGCCAGGTAGTCATCACTCCCCATCTCCAGCCCTTCAACTTTTTCATCCACCTCGCCATGAGCCGTTAATATGACGACAGCCGTTTCGTCATAAAGTTTTTTAATCATCTTAAGCAGTTCAAGCCCGTTACCGTCTGGCAGCCCCAAATCAAGTAAAACCAGGTCATACTCATCAGCTGCTACCATATCTTTAGCTTCACGCAGGGTTGTGGTGCAATCTACATTAAACTGCTCATCTAAAAGCTGCTCCTGAAGTTCTTCATTAAGCAGTGGTTCGTCCTCAACAATTAGTGCGCGCATATCTTATTAGTCAGAGAATAATGGGTTTTGCTTATTTTAACGCATTCTACATATTAAAAAACAATTATGCAGAGAATATAAATGCCCGGCAGGATGAAGCTTTTCGATCTGTGTGGTTTTCACATACTTAAAGCCAACCATATAATAAGTGCTGAAAGTGGGACTCAATCCCTTTATCTTAACTTATTAATCTTGTTACAAACCGACCTGACGTTTACTTAAATATGCAAGACAGCGCCCGACTTTTCGCATACGCAACCTGGGTAATCATGATATCCCTGGGTATCATACTCGCCACTAATTCTTTTCTTGTTTACGTGTCTGATCCCGGCTGGGTTGGACTGGCCACGCTGCTTGGAATAGGGTTTTTATACCTGAACCTGTCGTATGCGGCTATCAAACGGTACATCACAAAAGTACCTGAGCCAACCAACAATCATATCGTGCTGGCGGTCATTATATTCATTCCTCCCGCTGCATGGGTTTATGCGATCAGCGAAAATGCCGGAGGGTCTGAGCTGGTATTGATACTCGTTATTGCCTTTGCCTGCGGACTCGGCGCATTTTATGGAAACCGGGCGGGCATCAAAGCCCGGTACGAGTACGTTCAAAAGGTTAAAGAGCGGCAGGCTGAATCCGGATCGACCAATAATCAGTGATTCCTGTAAGGTGACTGAGGGTCAATCACCACTTCAACATCACTCGAAAGCACCTCTTCCAGCAGGGCGCGTTTTCTCATAGCGCCCCAGATTTCAAGCTGCGGGTCGGTCTCGGTTGTGATAAACAACTTTGTTTTTTGACCGGCTCTCTCCACGCGTACATCGCGGACATTCTGATAGTGGCTCCTGTCAAGCCCATCAGCTACCCGAAGTATCGCCGCAAGCTTTTTGATGCGTTCTCTTACCGGTTTAGGTAGTTTTTTAAAGTATTTATGACGCATCTTAGGGGTCGATCGGCGATGGTAGCGCGATATATTCGCCATCATCTCGATTTCCACTTCTTTGAAGCCAAGCAGATCGGAGTGCCGTATGATATACAGCGCGTGTTTGTGATGTTTCCGGTGTGAAATAAAGTAACCGATATCGTGCATGAACGCCGAATACTTCAACAGTTCACGGTCCTCATCGGTCATTTTCAGTGCATCCCGGAACTCATCAAAAAGTACCATGGCAAGTTTCGAAACGTGTGCCGAATGGTCTTCATGCCAGTCGTACCGGTTTACGAGCTCCATCACGCTGCGAAGCCGTGGCTCATCATACATGGCCAGCCCCTTCAGCTCATCCATCTCTTTATTTATGTACTGAAGAATCATGCCTTCGCGAAGAGCCTGGGATGATATTTTCACTTTTTTGATGGAAAACTTACTCAGTAAAAACCGGACCAGTACCAGGCCGGGGGCAATCAGATCGATGCGTTTGTCATCAAGTTCAGAAAGCCTGGCTCTCTCCTTTCGGTTCATTCCGATGAGTTCATCATAAAGATCAAAAAACTGTTCATCTGTAAACTCAAGTTCATTAACAGACAGATTTTTCAGTTTCCCCTCCCGTTTCGCAATCATCAGCCCGATGTTCTCCATCGTTCCCGACGATCCGATCATAATCCCGGCACGGTGTGTTGCAAAGGCCTGTGCGACATCCCGTAGCTGCTCTTCATAAAAGGCCTCGAGCCTTTTGATTTCATCAGCCGAAATTGGATCTGAATCAACAAACGAGGCGGTCATTCGGGCCACGCCAATCTTTTTACTGGTAAGAAAATAGGACCGTTTTTTATCCCCGATGATAAACTCAACGCTGCCTCCACCAATATCTGTCATCAGCGCGGGCTGGTCGGGAAGCTGGATACCGTGACGCACGGCAAGACCGATCAGTTCCGCCTCCATCCGCCCCGGTATCGCGTTGATTTTAATGCCGATTTCATCAATTGCCCGCTGAATAAACTCGCCTCCGTTTTCCGCTTCACGGATCGCGCTGGTTGCGTAAGCCAGCACCTGTTCAGCATTTTGATGGTCGCACAGCGTTTTAATTTTATTGAGCGCATCAATAGCACGATCCATTGCTGCAGGCGACAAATTCTGCCCAAATCCTTTCTCTGCCAGCAGCACCATCTCTTTTAACTTGTCCACTGTTTGAAAACTTCCGTCAGGGAAGACGTCTACAATAACTGCGTGAAATGAGTTTGTACCAAGATCAATTGCTGCAATCCGACGCGAATTCTGTCTTTTATTTGTAATAGCCATAAGGGTTAAATATGCAGAACATTGGCGACGATTTCCTGTTTTTATCTAAACTGATTTTTTGATAAATATTGAATACTGAACAAGAAATGACGAGTACAGAATTAATTATTCATAATTCCTATATCCTTGTCCGATATTCTGCGGTTCTTGACGATTAGCACGTGACATCCACTCCTCTTTTTTTGATATTGTGGAAGTGCAGGCTATAACTATCAAAGCGCAGAAAACTTGTACACAGATATCATCAAATCTCAAAAGGCAGACTTCAAGCCTGCCCCGTGGTGCGTAAACGGACATGTTCACACAATTTGTGCATCCCTGTTTTTCAAACCGGCTGAGGTAGATTTCGAACGAAAAAAAATTGATACCCCCGACGGCGACTTTCTCAACATCGACTGCATTCATACCCAACGAGACAACCCGGTTCTGATTCTTCTGCACGGACTTGAAGGTTCATCGGGCCGATACTACATACAGAATCTTGCACATCAGATGTCGTACATGGGGTTTAACGTCGTTGCCCTGAACTTCAGAAGCTGCGGAGGAGAAATGAACAAAACGCGCCGGTTTTATCACTCAGGTGAATTTAAAGATCTGAAAACCGTATGCCGGTGGATTCAGCAGCATTACCCTGATTCCCTTCAAATTGCCGCCGGATTTTCCCTGGGCGGCAGTGTGCTGTTGAACTATCTTAATGAATTTGGTGACGCAAGCCTCATCAGCGCCTTCGCTGCCGTTTCGGTACCCTACGACCTGTACCGCGGCTCCATCAACCTTCAAAAAGGGTTTAACCGTTTGTACGACTACCAGTTTCTTGTGACGCTTCGCGAGAAACTACAGCGAAAAAAAGAGCTCTACGACGATCTCCCGGATTTTCATGGTTCTACCCTCTTCGACTTCGATGATCAGGTAACTGCGCCCGTTCACGGATTCAAAGATGCAGAAGACTACTACACACAATGTTCAAGCGCATTTTTTCTCGATAGTATTTCAAAGCCGGGATTACTGATTCACAGCATGGAGGATCCGCTTTGCCCGTTCGACTACATTCCCATGGCGTCCATAGATCAGAATCCAAACCTCACGGCATGCTTCACCAGGCGCGGCGGCCATGTTGGCTACTGGAGTATGCCGCCCGGCTGGATTGAACGAACAATCAGTCAGTACTTTAACCATATATTAGGCAGACCTCAGAACGCGATCAGTGTGAATGATATCAACCAATAATTGTTATTATCTTTTACTGTATAACGCGTTTACCGGTTAACCATAAAGTGACCTTGAAGCGTCTGAAGCGGAGCGGAAGTCCTGCAAGCGTCACGACGTTTGTGAACAACTCACACAAAAGACGCTTTAAGGACCTACGGATGCTTGAAGGTCTTTTAACTGGTAAACGCGTTGTATAATCTAAATTTGGGTTAGATAAGCAATACCCTCTTTAGTTTCACCAAAACCTGGTTCAAATATTCTAAATCAATACATCAATGGTAGTTATAATAGGTGCCGGTCCAATCGGTTTGGCAACAGCAATTGCACTTAAGCAACGGGACATTCCATCTCTGATCATCGACCGGGGCTGCCTGGTCAATTCCATATACAACTACCCGGTAAATATGACGTTCTTCTCAACGTCTGACCGGCTTGAAATCGGGGACATACCATTTATATCGCACGGACCTAAACCTACCCGGAAAGAAGCGCTGGAGTATTACAGGCGCACTGCCGAACATTACGATTTGAATGTAAACCTGTATGAGACGGTGGAAAGTGTAACCGGCGATGACGGAAACTTTGAAGTAAAA
>Ga0209949_1000752_pt1 | contig 16595 bp, 11 predicted proteins | sample SalPonC_black_MG_FD_185711 | JGI IMG/M metagenome (GOLD analysis project Ga0209949, IMG submission 185711) | Salt pond soil microbial communities from South San Francisco under conditions of wetland restoration - Salt Pond MetaG... | ecosystem: Environmental > Aquatic > Marine > Intertidal zone... | reverse complement strand
GCTCTATGTCATCAATGTTGAGCTCTTTGAGCGTCATGCTGGTGTCAATCACACCTTTTCCAACATAAATTCCGTAAAGAGAATTAAGCATCGATTTCCGAATCGAATGAATCGTATGCTTTTTATTGATATCACCCCATTCAAAAAATATCCTGCCATCGTACGCTAAAACCATCGATGATGTGCCGGAGGTATCGAGAAATGCCGCCAGCTCATCGAGTTTTTCGGGGTTAAACCCTGCTTCTTCGGGGGATATTCTCGGAAATTGATTGTTTTGAGCAATGGAGAAATAAGGAAAGAAGGCTAAAATCAGAATGCAGAATGCGAAAAATTTCATGCGGTTTATTGGTCGCAGTTTAAAATGTTCTTGCAGACTACTTGCAGTTTTTATGGATGTTACATGAGATGTTGCTTCTAACGAAATCCTGAAATCAAATCTATAAAGAAGCTATATGTCGTTGAACCGGGAAAAGATGAATATTTAACACCGGCCAATGTCACTGGAATACCGGTAAATATTCCATTTTACTTTAAAAAACTATTTTTGAACTCCTCCTTATACGCCTGACCTACGGGAATGTCGCGGCCCTTGATATGAATCATATTTCCCTCCACATAGTCGATTTGCTGCAGCGAGACGAGGTAAGATCTGTGTACACGCAGGAATTTGGAAACAGAAAGTTGTTCTGTAAATGATGTGAGCGTCTGGTTGAACGTATAGCGCTCACGGGTGGTTTGAAGCGTAATATAGTCGCCCTGGCTTTCAGCAAAAAGGATGTCATCCTCGTCAATACGGTACGTTTTTCCATCTGCTTTGATCACGATAAATGCATGATTGTTAACAGCGGGAGCCGGTACCTTGTTCACGGCCTTCAGGAATCGTTCAAATGAAAATGGCTTCAGCAGATAGTCCACCACATCCAGCTCATATCCCTCAAGCGCATACTCAGAATAAGCCGTTGTAAGAATAACCTTTGGCGGGGCGGAAAGGCTTTTCAAAAAGCTGATTCCTGACAGCTTGGGCATATTGATATCCAGAAAGATCAGGTCAACATTCTGTTCCTTCAGGAATGAGAGTGCATCCATTGCGCTTTCGCATTCACCTGAAAGCGTGAGTCGTGGAGTATCACCGATATAGGTACGCAAAATATCGCGGGCAATGGGTTCGTCATCTATGATCAGGCAGGTCATCATGTAAGCTCCATTTTGAGCGTCAGGTGAAACTCGTTGTTCTCGATTCCATAGTCCAGTGAATGTGCACCGGGGAGGCTTAGGTGGAGCCGGCGCCGTGCATTTTCAAGCCCGAGCGAGGATTTCTGTTCAGGCACAAACGTTTTCTCATTTATGGTGTTTGCTGTTTTCAGAATTAAAGTCGTTCCGTCTGTTTTGATGTAAATATGAATAAAATCTCCCTCTTCTGATACAGACCCGTGCTTAAAACAATTTTCGATAAATGTAATGAGAAGAAGCGGAGGCAGCTTGAGCTCATGGTTACCAGGCTCGGCCACAAACCTGATTCGTTCCGGATGGTTCATTCGCTCTTGTTGTAAATGAATAAATTTTTGAATGTACTTGAGTTCCTGGCTAAGCAGAACCTGCTCTTCGTCTGTATGATCGACCACATACCGCAGCAGGTCGGACAGTTCGAGAATCAGCTTAGGCGCCTTGTCAGACTTTTTAAGCGTCTCGCCATAGATGGTGTTCAGGCTGTTAAACAGAAAGTGGGGATTGATTCGCGCCCGGAGAGCCTGAAGCTCCGACACTGTTTTCTCTTCTTTCAGACGAGCCAGCTGTGCAATTGACTCCTGCTGCTCGAACCATCCTTTCGCCAGGTGCAGAAGCAGACTCATGCTGACATAAATCAGCCCAATGCCTCCGATTTCATACCATTCATAAACGGTAATAAAATAGTAGTCGGGGAAGATCATCGGGGCAAGCACATCAAATGTGAGCGGGTAGATCTGAACGATGAAAAGTATAGCCATCAAAAACGCAATGACGTAAGCGATCCGGTTTCCTTTTTCCAGGAAATGCCTGAGTGCAAGCTGGTTCCAGATCACACCCACTAAAAGGGGCACATGGAACATCGCTGTGTAAATAACATCAATAGTGCGAATCTCTTCGGTTCGCGTAAAGAGTCTCAGTAATACGATAAAAGAAATCACCCAAAACAGCCCGTTGCGGGTGATTTCCTGAAGTGTTCTTTTCTTAAATTTCATCCACAACCTTCTTAAGCTCGATAGGATCATCAAAGGCGTTTTCATCAGATTTGTACTTCAACACAAACTGTTCAAGTTCAGGTGTTCCCGCTGTGATGAGGATACTGATGTCATCATCTACCGGGCCTCCCTTGACCTGTTCATGCTTAATACGAACACGGTTATTTATAATCTGCTCTTTGATCCAGAGATCACTGAAAAACTCGATTGATAGTTCACTATTGTTTATAGAGACTCTTGAGAAGGAGTGCACCGGAAAAAGATGTGTTGATCTGAACGTGTCATTATCAGCCCCAAAGTCCAGCAGCGACAGATCAAGAAAATAGTCGCCTGCAAAATCCCCGACATATCCAATGAAGAGCGTGGTATCGACAGACATAGCCTGAATGTCTTCAAGTATAACCAGGTAAATATTTTCATCAGAAAAGATAGTGCCTCCGGTCGATTCAAGACTAAATGTGCCATCAAAGCTCGATCCGCGGACTGCAATTTCAGGCAGCGATACAGGGTCATTGATAAACGTCCATCGCAGATCGTCAGACTGCCAGGTTGTTTCCAGGTCATCAAGAGTTATGGCGGTTTCTGATGTAACCAGCGGGTTTACTGATTTTAAATAACACCCTGTAACGGAAAGGAGCAAGAGTGATAAAATGATTAATCGTTTCATATCAACGTGGTTGGTTTTGGGTTCGCCCCTAAGAAACAAACATCATGAAGTGTAAGAAAAAATATTCGATGAACGGGGTGTTTTTCTCGGTGAATGATTTTTACGCAGCGGTAATGAGTAATAGTATTGCCGCCTCGAAAATTAAAACCGGCTGTCTTTGCCTGTTGGTATACATCCTTGTCTCAAACACGGGCTGGATCTAACTCCTCAACTGACTACAAGGCGCTTCATCGGTGGTACTACACTTGGTGCATTTATAAGCTACAGTGAAAGCGTTTTCAGTCTTTTTTTTAAGCAGGCACGCTGGTTTCACGAAATTTTCACAACAAGTTTGTATTGTCATGTAGTAACAAGTTGCAGTCAGGATAAAACACTGCAGAAAGACTTGTCAGGGTTTTGAAAACAGAGCAGTAAGTAAATATTAGGGAAAGCATGGAAGCATTAGATTTAGCCCGCTGGCAGTTTGGAATTACCACGGTATACCACTTCATATTTGTACCACTCACGCTGGGATTATCCGTCCTGGTGGCAATTATTCAAACATTCTGGTATCGCACCGGTGATGAACGGTACAAACAGCTCACAAAGTATTTCGGGAAATTGTTCGTCATCATATTCACACTTGGTATCGTGACGGGAATTGTCCAGGAGTTTCAGTTTGGCATGAACTGGAGCGAGTACTCCCGGTTTGTGGGGGATATTTTCGGGATACCGCTCGCCATAGAAGCACTTATGGCGTTTTTTATGGAATCCACATTTCTGGGCCTCTGGCTGTTTGGCTGGAACCGGCTCAGCAAAGGGGTTCACCTCTTGTCGATCTGGCTGGTGGCGATTGCATCAAACCTCTCCGCCATCTGGATTCTGATGGCAAATTCATGGATGCAGGTCCCGGTTGGATACGAAATTGTCGGAGGAAGAGCCGAGCTGTCAGACTTTGTGGCAATTCTGCTGAATGAACGTCTGCTGGTGCAGATGCCTCACACCATTATTGCCGGTTTCGTAACCGGGGGGCTCTTCGTGTTGGGTATCAGCGCTTGGATGATGTACCGGGGAAACCAGGTTCAGACATTCAAAAAGTCAGCCCAGATAGCGCTGGTTTTTACAGCGGTTGCATCACTGCTAACCGCAACAACGGGTCATAGCCAGGCACAGGATACCGTAAAAAGTCAGCCGATGAAGATGGCTGCCATGGAGGGCCTGTGGGAAACCGAAAAGCCGGCCAGTTTTTCGCTATTTGCCCTAATTGACCAGGAGAACAAAACTTCGATGCGGGAAGTCCGGCTGCCATATATGCTGAGCGTGCTGGCACATAATAATGCAACATCGGAGGTGAAAGGCATGAATGAACTTCAGGCGGAAATGGAGGAGAAATATGGAGAAGGGAACTACATTCCGCCCGTCAAAACGGTGTACTGGGGATTCCGGGTGATGGTAGGTCTCGGTGTCCTGTTTATCCTGACCGCCTTTACCGGCCTCTGGTTGTGGTGGATGGGCAGGCTTGAAACGACCCGGTGGTATCATAAAACGTTGATGGGCGTTCTATTTCTGCCGTTTATTGCAAACTCTGCCGGATGGCTGGTCACAGAGATGGGCCGTCAGCCATGGGTTGTATACGGCCTTTTGCTGACCTCAGAGGGTGTATCGCCCAGCGTGGCCGGCAGCTCGATCTGGATAAGTATGGCTGCCTTCACGCTTGTTTATGGATTTCTGGCTGCTGTGGCTGCGTACCTGGTCGTGAAGTATGCAAAACCGGGGATTCCAAAAGAGGTTGAAAAAAACACCTCAAACTCACAAGAAACCACTCACCAGGCAGATGCATTTGCTTACTAATTTGATCATATAAACGGTACTTACTATGGATTTTCAACTTATATGGTTTACGCTGATTGCGGTTCTTTTTATCGGTTATTTTTTTCTCGAGGGATTTGATTTCGGCGTCGGAATTCTGATGCCTTTCATCAGCCGCGATGATGTTGATCGCAGGGTATGCATCAACACCATAGGCCCATTCTGGGATGCGAACGAAGTATGGCTGATAACAGCCGGCGGCGCAATGTTTGCCGCATTTCCACACTGGTACGCCACGCTGTTCAGCGGGTTTTATCTGCCGCTGCTTCTGATTCTTATAGCCCTGATATTCAGGGCTGTCGGGTTTGAATTCAGGGCAAAGGTGAATAAGGTGTTCTGGAAGAAGAGTGCTGATCATTTCATCTTCTGGGGAAGCTTGATCCCTGCATTCATCTGGGGCGTTGCCCTCACTAATATTGTGATGGGGCTGCCCATCGGCGCCGACATGAACTTTACAGGCGGCCTGTTTGGTCTTTTATCACCATATGCAATATTGGGCGGTCTGGCATCCACCGCCGTATTCACACTGCACGGGGCCGTGTTCCTGACGCTCCGAACAGACGGGCCGCTTATGGAGCGTGCCGCTAAAGTTGCCGCGATCATGTGGATTCCGGCAGGTCTGCTGCTCCTCGTATTTGCACTGCTGGGATATAAATATACCATCCTGTTCGACGGTCTCGGGCTGATTCCGGGCACATTGCCTGCGCTGACCATCATTGCATTTATCGCCGGGTATTTTCTGCTGAAGTTGGGCCGTACCGGGTGGTCCTTTGCCGCTACCGGCGCAACGATTGTTTTCGGTACTATTGTGGCTTTTGAAGGACTATTTCCCGTACTAATGCCATCCACGCTGAATCCGGACTGGTCGCTGACTATCTACAACGCATCTTCGAGTGAACTCACGCTGACCATCATGAGCGTGGTTGCGCTTCTGTTTCTGCCCCTGATTCTCGGCTACCAGATCTACAGCTACTACGTGTTCAGAAAACGCGTCACGCGCGATTCAATCCCGACTCATTAAATCCTGCTCATGCGTTCCGTACATCCTCAAAGAGTTGAGCAAGCCCAAAAGCGACTGTTTCGTGATGCTATGAAGCGGCGTGGGTTTATTGCCGGTATCCTGTTTGTAGCGGTGATGTCTGGCGTAACGATTCTCGTACAGATGTACAGTCTCAGTATACTGATTGACGGTGCTTTTATGAGAGACTGGTCAGCGGACTCCTACTACACCTACGTCTTTGTGCTTGTGGCGGCCGTTGTAGCAAGGGCTTTGCTGGCCTGGGCGGATAAGTGGCTGGGTTTGAAGCTGGCTATCGGGCGGAAAGCTGACTATAGAAAACGAATCCTCCGCAAAATTCACGACATGGGTCCGGTTCGTCTCAAAAAAGAGATGACGGGTGAGCTGATTGGCGTGCAGCAAAATGGTGTGGAAAAACTGGATGATTTTTTCAGTCTTTATGTGCCGGCCGCCATCAGAATGGGCACAATCCCGCTGATTATCTTTGCGGTGGTGATGTGGCTCGATTGGCCTTCTGGCCTGGTACTGATGATTACGGGACCACTTATACCGATCTTTATGTACCTGATTGGTACAAAAGCAGGGGATAAAATCCGTGAACAGTGGAGTTCTTTCCGGCGCATGAACGCCCATTTTCTGGATACAATCCAGGGTATGGACACGCTGAAGCTTTTCGGCAGGGAGAAAAACGCCGGACGCAGCATCAACAACGTCAGTCGAATGTTTCGCACAACAACTATGCGAGTGTTACGGGTGGCATTTCTCTCAGGAATGGTTCTGGAACTGGCCGCATCTGTAAGCACTGCTGTTGTAGCCGTGGAAGTGGGTGTTCGATTAATCGAGGGAATGGTAGGGTTTCAGATGGGGCTGTTTGTGCTGCTTCTGGCCCCGGAATTCTATCTTCCGTTTCGCTCGTTTGGCAGCGCCCATCACGCCGGCATGGAGGGAGCAGAAGCCGGTGCACGTATTTTTGAAATCCTTGACTGGAGCAAAGAGCAGCCGTCAGCAAGGCCGGTTGAGACTCCCAAAACTCAGGTTGAGGTTCCGGAAACTCCCTTTCACATTCAGATGAATAGCGTAACACTCAGCTACCCCGGTTCGGACAGCGAAGTTCTGAAAGGCGTAAACCTTAAACTGCAGCCCGGGGTCGTCCACACGCTTACCGGTGCCAGCGGTGAAGGGAAGTCAACTATCCTCAATCTTATCGGAAAAGTTTTGAATCCCGATGAAGGAGACATCTTCGTGAATGGTGTATCACTCTCTGAACTTGACACCGCAGCGTGGAGAGATATGGTATCATATCTGCCTCAATTCCCGCACTTTTTTACCGGCAGCATCGCAGATAATATCCGCATGGGAAACCGTGAGGCGTCCGCTGAAGATATTATTGAAGCTTCGAAGCAGTCGTTCGCACATTCATTTATTTCAACCCTTCCGGACGGATATGACACAACACTCGGCGAAGGAGGGCTGAACCTGAGTGGCGGCGAGCGACAGAGGCTGGCACTGGCACGGGTATTTCTGAAAAGATCTCCGGTACTTTTGCTGGATGAACCAGGGAACTACCTGAATGAATCGCTGGAAGAGTCACTTATGGACTCAATTAAAGAGCTATCAGAAGGGCGGATCGTTTTTATAGCGAGTCACCAGCCCGTCACGCTGCTTGAATCTGACCGGCTCTCAATTTTGAGCGATGGAGTGGTAACGGAAAGCGGCTCCCCAAAAAATATGCTGCCACTGATTACCGAAGCAATTGAATCCGGGGAGGGATAACGTGAAAGCACTGACTGACATCTTTGGCGAACTTTTTAAGCTGAAAAAAAGGGTGGCTGCATCACTTATTCTTGGCATTTTTACCGTAACGGCTGGCGTTGGCCTTCTTGCGGCGTCCGGATATTTAATCACCTGGGCGGCGCTGCGGCCGCCCATTCTGGACCTGATTTTGGTGCTGGTAGCCGTCAGGTTTTTCGGCATTTCAAGAGCTGCCTTCAGGTATGCTGAGCGCCTCTTTTCGCACGATCTCACATTCCGGATTTTGAAGAATCTGAGGGTTCGTTTTTATGAAAAAATCGAGCCGTTGCTTCCGGCAAAAGCGATTCAATACCGATCAGCAGATCTGTTGAGCCGGTTTTCTGATGATGTCGATCAGCTTCAGGAGTTCTATTTAAAAACAGTTAGTCCCGCCATCACAGGTCTCTTTTTTATTGTGCTGACGACATTTGTTACGAGTCTGTTCTCCCCGTTGCTGGCAATTACGGTGTTTACGCTGATGGTGCTAAATGCATTTTTGATGCCTGTATTTATCCGATTTAAAGCAGGGTCGTCTGCTGAAGAGCTTTCCAGAGGGAATACTGCGCTCAGTCAGTATATGAACGATCACGTTCAGGGAGCTACAGACCGGCTCTTCTCAGGGCATCACAGGGAGTGGATCAAACAGGGAGAAGCCTTGATTGATAATCAGGCGGCCATTCAACAGAAGAGAGCAGGAGCTTTAAGCCTGGAATCGGGCCTGTTTACGCTGCTAAGCCACGCCAGTCTTCCTGTTTCATTTTTGCTGCTTTTGCCATTAATCCTTGACGGAACTATCAGCGGACTGGTGATGACCGCTATTGTTCTGGGCGTATTCTCAGTATTCGAGGCACTCGAGCCGATGGGGCGGGCACTTCAGCACTACTACGAATCGAAGGAGGCGGCCGGCAGGCTCAGGGATGTCACATCTGATTTAGGAACTTTTTCTAAAGAAAATTGCGATGGTGAATTTGAACCGAACGGTTTTTCAATCACATTTAAACGTGTACGTTTTGGCTATACAGACGAGACTGTCATCAATGATTTAAACCTGAGAATCAACGCCGGCGAGCACGTGCTTTTAAAAGGACCCTCAGGATGCGGAAAAAGTACACTGGCTCATCTGCTGGTACAGTGGTTTGAACCACAGAACGGTACGATTAAAATCGGTGGGCTGGATATCAATAATTTTAACCCAAAGGATGTAAGGAAATACATTGCAGTGGTTGGCCAGCACACCCGGTTGTTTAATACTACGCTGCGAAATAATTTGAAGATAGCGGCCCCGGATGCGACAGATAACGAGCTGGCTGAGGCATTAAATCGTGCCGGATTCAGTGATACTCTGAAGAAGCTGCCTGAAGGGCTGAGTACGCAGGTTGGCGAGCTTGGCTTGAGACTAAGCGGCGGTGAACGCCAGAGGGTATCGCTGGCACGTGCGCTGCTAAAAAATGCGCCAATCTGGATTCTTGACGAGCCGATGTCGAGCCTGGACCGGGAAATGGCTGACAGCATCATGCAAACGCTGCAGACACTTATTAAAAGCAAAACCGTTCTGCATATTACCCATCAGAACAGCAGGTATTACAATGCAAACAGAGTCTATCGGATGACAGATGGCGCTGTGATTGAAGAAGCCCCCGAGCTGGTTTAAACGTTTTGTTAAAAGATCTGGCAAAAGCACCAGCTCACCCATCAACCATCTACCATCAACAATCTCTCAATCCCTAATAATCTTCTCAATCTCCTTTATCTCTTTCGGCACATCGGTCATGTTTTCGTAGCCATCCTCAGTTACAATAATATTGTCCTCAATGCGGACGCCGCCAAATTCAAAGAAAGCTTCCAGCTTGTCTGCATTCAGGAATTTGGATTTCTCTTCATCCTCAAAAGCTTTTTTCAGCAGTGCAGGAATAAAGTAGATGCCGGGTTCAATGGTTATCACCATACCGGCCTGCAGCTCGCGCCGTGCCCGCAGAAACCGGATGCCCGGACGGTCAATACGGTCAACGCCTTTTGGATATCCGCCCACGTCGTGTGTATCGAGACCAAGGAAGTGACCAAGGCCATGTGGAAAAAACAGGGCAAAAATATCGTTCTCCATAAGATCCTCAACAGACCCTTTAACCAGTCCCATTCGTTTGAGGCCTTTGACGATAATCTCCGCGGCTGCCATATGCAGATCTTCCATTTTTACTCCCGGCTCAACCATCGCTATGGCGCTGTTCAGCGCATTTAAAACGGTTTGGTAAACAGAGGCCTGCTCATCAGAAAAGCGCCCGTTGGCCGGATAGGTGCGGGTAACATCTGAAGCATATCCTTCATATTCATACCCGGCGTCAATCAGGTACATATCTCCATTATTCAGCCGGCTGCTGGCGTCTGTGTAGTGTAAAATAGCGCCATTTGAGCCGGCAGCGTGGATGCCGCTGTACGCCGGAAAAAGAAGTCCGCGCTGCACCTGGTGGTAATCGAACAAAGCCTTCAGCTCATATTCGTACATGCCAGGTTTTACGGCTTCCATTACCTTGCGATGGGCGATGTTGTTTACCCGCGCAGCCTCACGCATCTGGTTAAGTTCGTCCTCGGTCTTGACGGTTCTGCAAAACGTAATGGCATCGTTCAGCGACTCGGAGTCCACCTTAAAGCTGCGGTCAAGATCCTCCAGGTACTCCGCCTGTTCTTCATTAAGGCAGTAAATAGTATTGGGATTCAGGTTTTTGAGAACTGTCAGCAGCTCGTTGTCGTAGTGGAGCTCGTCTGGTTCGTAAAGGGTTTGTATGTCATCCTGTGTTTTGATACGGCCATGCCAGACGCCGTAGTGTTCATCCCGTTTGGGTGCAAACAGGTGATACGTTTCTGTTTTCAGATCCAGGATCAGGTGATAGTCCGGTTCATCCACACCGGTCAGGTACCAGAAGTTACTCTCCTGGCGAAAGGGGAACTCAAAATCGGTCTGGTAGCGATACATCAGCTCAGCGCCTTTCATGTAAATTACATTTTCCTGTTCTTCATCGAAGAGTGAGAGTAGTTTTTTTCGCTGGAGTTCTGCTGCCATGGGTTTAAATGTAGTTTTTTGGGTTTGATTGAATTTAGCGGATGAAGCGGTCAATCAAAAAGGATAATCAGTTGATTTGTCAATTTTTTAATGGCGCTCTCTGATGGATTATTGAAATGCGTGATTGCCTCGTCTGGAATGTGTACGCTGGTTTTCCCGGCAGGCGTGAGTAGCTGCGCTCCCGGCCTCTCTGATCCAAGAAGGTCGCGAAAAGGAAGCCAAAGGATGCCTCTGTTTTGCCCGTCACGGTTAAGCATGGCTGCGAAAACTGTCTGACCGGGTGATGCGGCAAGTGAAACGGCGAGCTGACTATTCTCATCGTGGTGCTCAACGCGATAGAAGTGGTTGAGTGGAACGTCTGCAATATCGGATGGGAGATTTAGATATGTTGACGTTAATGAGTCGGATTTACTGAAGGCTGAATTAAGAAAAGCCGAAGCACACTCAGACAGCTCATGGGGCAAATCAGAATCAATAAATCCGCGGTTGATCCAGTATGCTGCCGTTCGCGGCGAGTTGATGGGCGTTTTCGCCTGCTTAAACGGATGGTTTTGTATTGCTGATACCGTTTTATTCTCCTTTTTGTACCAGAAATCGCTGTGACCATTGGTGATCATCATAAAGTCAGCCTGGAGCGTCAGGTTATATCGCGCAGCCTGCTCTGCGGTTTTCGCATTCAGTTTGATCCGGCCCGATTTACATTCTATGAGCGCCATGGGCGCAATCTCCTGATCGTAAATCACCAGGTCGGCCCTTAGTGAATTATCTCTTGCATAAGCTTTCACCGGGGCTTCAAACCCGATGCGGTTTTTGGTAACCGCTGTCTCTCTGAGTAAAAACTCAACGTATTGCAGCCGGACCCGTTCCTCGGGCCTGTTGGCAAAACGTTTCTTCAGGATAGGATTGAACAGCCACTTCTGCCCGTCGAAAAACCGTATTTGTGGAAAATGTCCGGTGGTGTGAGATCGCATGGGCAATTAATAAAAAGGATCAGTGGTCTTCTCCAAAAAGAGGCTTAGAGGGGTGGAAATGGCGGTGCTTCAACTCAATGTTAGCATACATCGACCTGTTTAAAAGCAGTTAAATGACCGAAAATTTCCCGGTAACAAGATTTCCAACCCAAAGACCTGAGGCTGTCCAAAAAGGTATATAACTTCGGTCACCGCTTAAATAATTTAGGTTTTATCTTTAGACTCACCCTATTTCCCTCTCTATCTAATAGAGAGGGATTTAAAGCCTAAATTATTTAAGCTTGTTTCTGCGATGATTCGCTTTTTGGGCAGCCTCAGGTATCTTCTGAGCAGTTCTACTTTCTTTTTCCTTTCTTTTTCTTGCTGCCTTTTCCTTTGGTATCAACCTCGGGAGTTTCCGTCTGCTTTTTGATCAGCACTTGCTGAGCTGCAGAGAGCACGTTATACACGAGGTAATAAAGGCTGAGGCCTGCTGCGAAGTTGTTGAATACAAACAGCAGAATAAACGGAAGCACATAGGTGAAGGCTTTCATGTTAGGGCCTCCCGGAGATGATCCGCCTCCCATTCCTCCAACACTGCCGGTCAGTTTTGTCTGGACAAACATTGCGGCCGTCATCAGAAGGACGAAACCACCAATCTGGTCGCCCAGGAATGGTATGCTGAACGGCAGGTTGAGAATATAATCGGGTGCTGACAGGTCAGATGCCCACAGGAAGGGCTGCTGACGAATGATCATCGAATTCTGGAAGAAGAAGAACAGGGTAATCAAAATCGGAAACTGGAGCAGCATGGGCAGACACCCGCCAAGCGGATTGACGCCCGCTTTCTTGTAGAGGGCAAGGGTCTCCTTCTGCTGTTTCTGAGGATCGTCCTCATATTTTTCCTTGATCTCCTGCATCTGGGGCTGCAGCTCCTTCATTGCCGCCATGCTTTTAAAACTCTTCTGCGTCAGCGGGTAGAGAGCCACTTTAATGATGATTCCGAACAGAATAATCAGGATCCCGTAATTCGAGATAATGGAGCTGCCGAGCGTAAAGAACGGTATAATCAGATATCGCACCAGCGGATCGGCAAACCAGCGGATCAGCGCATAGCCAATTTCGACTACATCATATGCGTGTTCGTCAAAACTTTTTGTGTATTGATACCGGAGCGGCCCAACGTAAAATTCATACTCAAGTACATTGTCGGCCACAATATTGGATGTCACAAACGACTGGTAGTGGTGCAGAGCGTCCGGCTCACCAACAGTTCCTGTAACTTCACCGCGGAGCAAAGCTGCGTTCGAATTTGTCAGCGGTTTGATGAACTGTGCAAAAAATCGTGACTTTGTGGATACCCAGTCGATGGTTCCGCTATACACTTGTTCGCTGCTCCCCGCTTCAGTAAGCTGGAGTTTTTCAAGCTCACCGCCGGTATATACATGAGCAGCATAGTTTAGCTGATCTTGTGCCGTGTCCCGTTCGGAGACATTGAGCGCGGAGGTCCAGCCGAAATCCACGTTGCTGTCGCTGATATAGTCCAGCATATTCTGGAACTCAATATCGAGCTCGTACTCGTATTTGTCACCATAGAACGTGTAGGTGTAAATGATTTGCGAATCGTTATCCATTCGCAGACGGTAGCTGATTTGGGCGCTGTCTCCTTCAGTTACTTCAATCCGGTCGGTTGACGCAAGCGGTTCAAACAGTATTGTATTCGACTCAATATTGTAGTTCTGGCTCGAGAGAAATCCAAGGGAGTAAGCTGAACGTGATGTATCACGAATCATTTGCATCTGCTGCTGATCCCATCGTTTGTAATCCGTCAGGGTGAATTTCGACGGGCCGGCACCAAGATTTGTAAACTCAACATTGTAAAGTGGCGTGCTCACCATTGTGCGAACAGTGTCGCCGTAGGATGCTTCCTGAAATGCGCCAAGCGTGGGAGTCTGATCTTGCTGGCCAAGTGTTCGGCTGGGCTCCTGTTGCTCTGGTGCCTGTTGATCGGGGGGTACATCGCCGGGGTCGCCCACGCCCCGTTCTCTGGCTTCAGCTGCCGCAATACTATCCTGTATGGCCTGCTGCGCACGCTGTTGTTGAAGCTCTTCTTCACTTGGCATCGAGTAAAACGCCCAGGCTATCGTAATAGCAAAAATGAGCAGTAGGCCGGTGATGGTGTTTCTGTCCAAAATCTAATCTGTGTCTTTCGGTGTTTTTATTGATACGTCTCCGGCGTCTGCCGTCAATCTGTCAGTCGTGGCAATTGATTTTAGCAGGGAAATCATCTGTTTTTCAATCTCTGAGTAGGAAAGGTTATTCGAAATAGCAATAAATACTGCGTGGAAACCTATCAAATTCATATGTATGGATTGCGGCAGCAGATGTTGATTGAGGCGGAACGCCTCTCTCAGCCATCGTTTAACGCGATTTCGGTCAACCGCGTGGCGAAACAATTTTTTTGGTGCAATAAACCCGAACATACAACCCTCCTGCGGGTTTTCATAGATGCGGAACCGGCAAATCAGGGGGGATTTCTTTAAGACTGCAGAGCGCTTAAACAAACGCTGAAAATTACGTTGTCCCCGCAAAATCTTTGAGCGGGGCAACGATTGATCGGGGTTAGATCCGATCACGGATCTATTTTGCTCCTTTGTGAGAATCACTTACCGTAAGCTTGTGCCGGCCTTTTGCGCGTCGTCGCTTCAGCACATTACGGCCGTTTTTGGATTTCATGCGCTTGCGGAAACCGTGCTTGTTTGATCTCTTTCGTTTACTTGGCTGGTATGTACGTTTCATAACCTAAACTAATAATAATTCAAAAATCTGATTTTTTGATAGACTTGAAAAATACGAAGAATTAAGTAAAAGTCTAACCAAGTTTTCAACAGATTTTTACCTGCTCTACTCAATCTCGCAGCCTTTCTGTCGTTAATCCTCCGTATTATAGCACAGCGGTATAATTATTGCTCTAAAAGTTTGTTGTATGTTGTTGAACAGGCAGTACTGAAGCCTTACATTTATAAAATTAATATTAATTGCAGTAGTCCCTTCATGTTAGACCAAATATCAAAGTTTCTTACATCAATTTTCGGTACCAAAAGCGAACGCGATCTTAAAAAGATCTGGCCTATCGTCGATGAAATCAAGAGTTTCGAAGATCAGATGAAAGCTCTCAGTGATGACGAACTGAAGCAAAAAACAGAATCCTTCAGGCAGATGATTGCTGATGAAACGGCCGAAGTGGATCAAAGTATTGCCGAAGTGAAAAAGAAAATGGACTCAAATGATGAGTCTATCACCCTCGAAGAACGCCGGGAACTATCCGATCACCTGCAGGAACTGGAGGAAGAGTGGCTCGAAATCCTGGAAGATCTGTTTGATCGCATTATGCCGGAAGCGTTCGCGGTTCTGAAGGATACCTGCCGGCGGTTTGTTGGTAAATCCTGGAAAGTTGCTGGAACAGAAATTGAGTGGAACATGGTACCGTATGACGTTCAGCTTGTGGGAGCCATTTCAATGCACCAGGGAGCTATTGCGGAAATGAAAACAGGTGAGGGTAAAACGCTCGCCGCTATTTTCCCCGCCTATCTGAATGCACTGGCCGGCCGTGGCGTGCATATCGTAACGGTGAACACGTATCTTGCACGCCGTGATGCCGAGTGGAACGAGCCTATCTTCAATTTTCACGGTCTTACGGTGGATTGTGTGGATCACTATCAGCCAAACTCTGAACCGCGCCGCAAAGCATACCGCGCCGATATCACTTATGGAACCAATAATGAATTTGGTTTCGACTACCTGCGCGACAACATGGTGTCTGAAGAGGAGCAGCTTGTACAGCGGGGATACCACTATGCAATCATTGATGAGGTTGACTCTATTCTTATTGATGAAGCGCGAACGCCGCTCATAATTTCCGGGCCGGTTCCGCAGGGCAACGACTCCCAAAAATACGAGGAGATGAAGCCGCGTGTTGAGGCCCTTGTAAATGCTCAGAAATCACTGGTTGCACAGCTCGTTAGTGAAGCTGAAAACCACCTCAAAGAAGACAATACAGAAGATGCCGGTCTTGCACTCTTCCGTGCATACCGCGGGTTTCCGAAAAACCCGAGATTCAAGAAAATGATGCAGGAGCCTACACATCAGAAGCTGCTTCAAAAAACGGAGAACCTCTATCTGGCAGACAACGCCAAGAACATGCCGTTTGTGGATGAGTACCTGTTCTATGCGGTTGACATGAAAATGAAGAATATCGAAATGACCGAGAAGGGGCGGGAGTTTCTGACGAAAGGTGATGAAGATCCAGACTTTTTCGTGATTCCCGACCTGGGACTCGAAACATCCGAAATAGAAGAGGAAATCAAAGATCTCGAGAAAGAGAAAGTAGAAGAGATTGAAAAAAAGGACGATTTCAGCGATGATTATAAAGAGAAGAAAATTGAAGAAGCGCGTCAGGAAGTGCAGCAGGAGCGAGAAAAACGATTCAATGATCTGCACAGGTTGTTTGCCGAGCGCAGCGAGCGTATTCACACCATAAACCAGCTTTTGAAAGCTTATACGCTCTTTCAGCGGGAAGATGAGTATATCGTTCAGGATGGAAAAGTAAATATTGTTGATGAACACACCGGCCGTGTACTGAGTGGACGGCGATATTCCGACGGCCTTCACCAGGCAATTGAGGCAAAGGAGAATGTAAAGGTTGAAGCGGCGACCCAAACCTACGCAACAATTACGCTCCAGAACTTTTTCCGGATGTACCACAAGCTTGCGGGCATGACCGGTACGGCGGCAACAGAAGAGGGCGAATTCAATGAGATTTACGATTTGGATGTGGTTGTTATTCCAACAAACAGGCCCATTGCCCGGGACGATAAAGACGATCTTATTTTCAAAACAAAGCGTGAAAAGTTTAACGCCACCATTGAGCGGATAAAGGAGTATCACGAAAAAGGCCAGCCGGTACTCGTGGGTACAACCAGTGTTGATGAGTCTGAGAAAATCAGCCGGATGCTCAAAAGCCAGAAGATTCCGCATAATGTGCTGA
>Ga0209949_1000743_pt1 | contig 16674 bp, 15 predicted proteins | sample SalPonC_black_MG_FD_185711 | JGI IMG/M metagenome (GOLD analysis project Ga0209949, IMG submission 185711) | Salt pond soil microbial communities from South San Francisco under conditions of wetland restoration - Salt Pond MetaG... | ecosystem: Environmental > Aquatic > Marine > Intertidal zone... | reverse complement strand
AGCCTTTGTTCGCTAGGTTTCTTTTTCATTTTTCTTTCCGTGTACAATGTCAGAATCCCGTCCATTGTTTTTCTCCACCTCTTATTCCAAATATTTTGATTCGTATATTCAAATTCATATTTCATAGAGTGTGGATGATATTTTCCATTTTGAATCGAGTAATCTTCTATTAGATTTTTTGCTTGGTCATATTTCCTGAAATAGGTCACTTCATTTTGAGTTCTCAAGTGAAGCATTTTGATTTCAACATCTGTGATTTCATTGTCGGTTTTGAATTTGTATTTGTTTACTCCTCTTTGTATTTCATGACCGTCAACGAATTTAAAAGTCTCTTGAATTATCTTTGATTCCTCAAATTCGTAAATGTATTTGGAAGTACTTTCTTTTTCAAATACTTCATTTCCATGACTTACATCTTTAATGTGATTTTGCTCGATTAAATTACCCCATGAATCGTATTTGTATTCGTTTTTATGTTGAACATATCCTAATCGGTTATATTCTAACAAGGTTAAATTTCCATTTTGGTCGTAATCATATGTGGTAAAACTCTCAATTTTCTGATTAGATATTACAGTAGTTTTTATCCTTTTACCTTCCTTATCATATTCGAAGATATTTTGTCTTTTCGGACTTTCAAGAAATTTATCTATTTCTATTTTGTTTCCTAATTTATCTTCTTCCGAGTCGCTTGTATCTTTAAAAACTGATACTATAAGTTTTCTTTCATTTGGATGATGTATTTCTTCTTCAATTTGGTCAGGAATTTTTTCAGTATTTAACGGTCTAATCGCATTGCAATACCAATCCAACTTTTGAATCGCAAATTTTTTAGGTTGCAAAATTGGTGATTTTGGAAATCCGATTATATGTTGTTCTATTTTTTTCATACTTGTAGCGAACTTACTTATATCCGTACCAAAAGTACTGAATATATACTGAATCCGTATATAACCAGCACCTTTGGGTGACGTTTATTTCCTGAGCTTGTTCTTTATAAGGCGTCATATGGCGATTGAATATTTTGTATATTTTTAGTGCTCACATGCGTCTAAACCTCTGTCGTCCGGCTGCTTTTATACCTCAATAATTGCTGAATATACCGGAAGTCTGTACCGAAATCCAGCAAAGGGTCGCAAAACAATGCCTGAGCCCATGTAAGGCAAGCTTTTTTCTTATTTTCATCTTTGCCACGGCTTGTTTGAATACAATTTGCACATTTTTCGGCTAGGGGCGCCTCGCTTTTGCCCCTCAAATACCAAGTTCTCCGGAGGATATCCTTTAGAATAGGCTCGCAGGAGCTCTAAAAGCGTTTTAGGCAAAAGAACGATGCGATCTTTTCGACACTTTCCCTTTCTTGTGAAAATGAGTCCACGGCGGGAATCAATGTCTGTCGGCCGGAGCTTCAACAGCTCCTCGCTTCCGAGTCCACACCCGTAGGTTAAATTTAACCCCAATTATTCATCAACTTTACATGACAGATGGAATGTAAAATTATAATGCACTATAAATCAAACACTTAACATGGGGCTAACTCTCGAACTTGAGTGATTTTTCAAAATAACACAAGGTGGATGATAAGCTCTGATTCTCACTTTTGAGTGTAATTGTACTCAAATATAATAGAGCGAAAGCTTCGGCCCAAAGGGCGGAAAAGGCATGCATTTTACAAGTTAAATATTAAAAATGAATTGCACATTCCTTCTAAATATTAAAAAATACGAGGTCGCTCAAGTCGCTACCTACTTATTTTAATGGTCACACCACCGACAGCGAATGCCGGACTAGCGATGCGCAGCCGTCCCGCTGCGCCCTAGGCGTGCGGGAGTCCGAATCCCGAGGATCGCGGCAAGCGATCTCGAGGAAGAAGGACCGAGTGACGCTCCGGAATCCTGAGGATCGTCGAAGGCGACCTCGAGGATGGAGGAGGATAACGGAACGAGTGGCGAAGCGTAGCGACCCTCTTGGCTTCGAGGTCCGGCAAAGCCAAGAGGGAAGGCCCCAAAAACAGATCTATCCATAGCAATTCATAGCTTTTGACCATACAAAAAACGTAGGCGATGCATATACCGAAACGGCTGTGGGTATCGTTACAAATTTAAGTCTAAATCAACGATGATCATGAAGAACATACATCTGGATATTTTGCTATTCCTGCTGCTGGCAGCCATGGCTTACCATCCGCTGTCGGCGCAGGTCAAATATGAAACGGAAGCGCAGATTGAAAAGGGGGAGGTACCCCAAAGAGCGCGCCAATTTATAGCTCGGATCCAGCCGACAAAAAGCGAAAGTTGGTATAGGGAACAGAATCAAGATGGGGTGGCCATTGAGGTGAAACTCAAAAAATGGGGCGATCGGTACAGCATAAAATTTTCGGAAAACGGTGAGCTACAGGATGTGGAAAAGGAGATCAAATGGAAAGAGATTCCCAGGGACGTGCGCGAGGAGATGGAGGAGGTGTGGAGCGAGAGCTATGACCGTCATCGGGTCGAAAAAATACAGTTGCACTTCGAAGATGATGATGAACGGCTGCTGGACTATTTGCAAAGTGGGGATCTGGAGGAATTGGGAAATGATTATACTTACGAGATAGAGGTTCGAGTGAAAAAGGAGAGCGAGTACGGCTTGTACGAATTTGTATTTGACGATGATGGCGAAGAGAAACAGCGCCGGCTTATCGTGACGCGTCGGACGGATAATATGGAGTTTTGAGAAAAGGAATACTGATACTACTGCTGTGTGTTTTTGGCGGCACGGCTTATAGTCAGCGGCCGGTGCGCACGGGTGCACTGCCGGGGATTAATATGAGCCTTCCGATCAATCCGCTTTGGAAAATGCAGTTCAATGCGGAGCATCGGGCCATACTACTGCCGGAATGGAGACAAAATGCACCCCAACCGGATTGGGGGTATAGGGCGGAACGTCTGGATCTTACCATTTTTGCCTCGCGGCGGTACCGCATCGACCAGTCCTTTGCCGGTGGATATATGCTCCGGTTTATTGAGCAGGACCTGGTTCATCGATTACGTCAGCAGTGGACACGGGTATTCCGGGAGCGGTCTTTTCGATGGTCGTACCGCATGGCTGCCGATCAAACGTTTTTTCCCGACGATGCCGCTGTTTATCGTTGGCGTCATCGCCTGACGATTGAGGTTCCGCTATCCGGGCAAAATGTGGATCCCCGAGAATTTTATGTCAAGGCCAATAATGAATACCTCTTTATTTTTAGTGACGTGAGCCCCCAGCTAGAAAGTCGCTGGATCCCTCTTTTGGGTTACACTTTCAGTGATCGCAATAAAATCGAAACGGGCCTGGACTACCGTCGCACGGGGCGAGAGGGTGCGGATGCGCTGCATAATTTTTGGTGGACGGTGCAGTGGTATGTGTCGTTGTAGGAGGTAGAGATAAAGGTCGAAGGTGAAAGGTGAAAGGTGAAAGGTGAAAGGTCTGAAGTTAAGGGAATGATTCACAAATTGGGACACAAAAAACCCCTCCTCGCTCCCTTCGACCCCACTCAATGAGCATTGTCGGTGAAGCTAAGGAGGGGAAAGTTGTATATATTTTATTAACGAAACGCCAAAATCACCCCCGTACGTAGAAATAACTCCCTGGTCACTGAGCGGAGTCGAAATGATCCCGCTGCCCCACACTATCCAATGCCTGGTCCAGGTCAAAGATAATATCATCTGCATGTTCCACACCTACCGAGAGTCGAATCAAAGCATCGGTGATCTGCATTTCGGCCAAATGCTCCGGATTTACGCCGGCATGCGTCATCGTTTTTGGATGTTCGGCCAGGCTTTCAGTACTGCCGAGGCTCACCGCCAGCTTGATGAGGGAGAGCGCATTTAGGAAGGCGAAAGCCTCAGCTTCGCCACCAACGATTTCGAAGGAAACCATGGCGCCGGTGCCCTTACACTGTCGTTGAAACACCTCGTATTCTCGGGCGCGATCTTCCGTAAGTAGCCCCAGATAATTGACTCGCTTGACCCGCTCGTGCTCGTTTAGAAAAGCAGCTACTTTCTTGGCATTTCGCTCTTGTTTTTCCATACGCAATTTCAAGGTCTCCAAGCTGCGCATCATGAGCCAGCCCGTCCAGGGGCCGGCCATATTGCCGAGAAAGGTACGCAGCGTTTTTACCCGCTGCATGAGCTCCTGACCGCCCAAAACGGCACCGGCGATGATATCGCTATGTCCGCCGATGTATTTTGTAGCCGAGTACATCACCAGATCGGCTCCCAGGTGGAGCGGTTGCTGCCACAGCGGGCCCATATAGGTATTGTCGACCGTCACCAGCACCTCCTCTTCGCCGCGAGAAAAGGTATCGGCCACCTTTCGGCAGGCCTCGATATCGATCAAGTCGTTCGTGGGATTGGCCGGCGTTTCCACATAGATCAGTTTCAGCTTATCGGCATAGCCACTCTCGCGAATCATTTCTACGAGCTCATCCTGCTCCTCCCCGGGCCTAAAACCCAGCACATGAATGCCCATTTTCGTCAAAAAATGGTGAATAAAATGGTCAGTACCTCCGTATATCGGCCGACTATACACCAAAAGGTCGCCCGGTGCCAGGAACTCCAGCAAGACCGTTGTAATCGCCGACATCCCACTTTCGAATACCGCGCAATCGTCCGCTTCATCCCATAAGCACAGCCGCCTTTCCAGAATCTCCAAATCCGGGTTATTGATTCGACTGTAGATCAGGCCCAGTTTTTCATTGGGAATAGGCTCACGTTTGCCATACGCCACCTCAAAAAACGCCTTACCCTCCTCCGCGCGCTCGAACGCAAAGGTGGACGTTTGGAAGATGGGGCACTTGATCGCCCCTTCCGACCATTCCGGTCGATAGGCATGCGTCATCATCAGACTTTCCGGTTTAAATTTGTGTTTCATAGGCCGTTGATTTTTGTATCAGAAAGATACAAAAAGTAAAGCCCCAGCCGGCCGCACGCACGCAATCTTTTTTTTAGGATGAGGGCGCTCCCTTGAGGGTCCGCCATAAGGCAGCCCCTCAGGGCGTTATGCTCCAGGCTCCTCCTTCGTTCGGTACTCCCCCCAAAAGATTTGGGGGTCGCACTCCGCCGCCTTTGGCGGCGGACCTTGCGCAGCACTAGCGCAGCTGCAGGTGATATACTCATACAGACTGGGTATGTATTATTTACCTTTGGTGGGATACAAGGCTACTACTCCTTATGAAGATTAAAAATACAATTCCACCAATACGTTAAAAAATTACTCTTATTGTTATATATAGAATAATGAATTTAAAAAATGCACTTTTACTCATTGGAACTATAGGGGCATAGGTCGCAGTAATGAAGAAATGCTCATTTCATTCTTTACCCAAGGAAAAAATACAATCAGTTAAAATCGAAATTGATGAAAGTTATAATGACGATGAATATGAATTAACAATTAATAATCCTTTAGCATGTCCAAACCGCTTTTATTTAAGCAGTGATGATAAAAAATTGGATGAATTATTAAGCAAAAGTTCGCCTTTACTCCTTCAAGGAAATGCAGATACTACCCTAACAATCAAGTCCAAAGTCAATTTGGAAAATAAAGTTAGAATCAAATTCAAATGGGGAAATCCTAATCGTCCCATACAATCATCAAACATCCCACGCCTTCCCTTTCCGGAAGATAAAATCTATGAATTACTTCAAGGAAACAATTCAAACCCAACGCACAACCATAACTTATCGCGATACGCTTTCGATTTCACCATGAAGATAGGAGATACCGTAACAGCAGCGCAGAATGGCTATGTGGTTACAGTTATTGATGGATATGATGGTTGGGGCTATGGGGACAAATGGAAATCCTATGTAAACCAGGTAATGATTTATGACACCTACTCCCATTTTCCATGTATGGTCACTTAAAGCAATTTGGCAGTTTAGTAGAATTGGGTCAATATGTAAAAATAGGCGATCCTATAGCTTTAAGTGGTAAAACAGGACAAACTTCTGAGGAGCATTTACATTTTAACGTACTGCAAGCTATTAATGAAAAAAACGGTTTGACATCCTTTCGGCTTGACTCCATAGGAAATTATAAGGTCGAAGAACTAAAGCGCAATCAGTTAACGAAGAACTAGACAAAAAGGTCAAGACTTGCTCTATAACGGAGGTAGTGCTAGTGACACTAAAATACTTTGTATATTTAATTTTTGGAAGTGCAGACTACTATACATTGATAACTATTTTAAAAGAAGCCTAAAACCCTTATACCATGAAACCAATTGCTTTTGCCGTTTTGTTTTTAACTGCCTTTTATTGCCATGCCCAGGATGTTTCCATGATAAAAAGCGATATTTTTAAAGACTCTAAAAAGCAGACGGCCTTGAAATACACCTTAGAGGATGGCAATGGAGGACTGGTGACCATTAGAGCATTTTACGGGGGTATGAGAAATAGGCTCAAAGGGTATTACATTCAATATTTTGATTCAAACCTAAATCTTATTAAAGAGGCCGAATACGAGTCAGATGATAATTACATCAGAAATGCATTTATTAAAGGAAACCAACTTCACCTCATTGATTACAGCCGGGACAAAAAAGAAGATAAAATTTCTTTTGATGCCGTATCTGCTGAATTGGATCAGCTGAAGTTTAGTAAGAAGGAGATCATTTCCTTTTCTGAAAGGAATCAAAAAAAATATTTCGGAAGTAATATTTTTTCTATTCTCTTAGACGACCACTCAGAATTTGATGATAACCATGCCGGAGAGGTGGTCATGTCTACCAACAACCAGTTTTTTGTAATCAACTTCGACATAAAAAATAAAGATAGAGAGACACACAAAATATTTGTGTTCAATAACAACTTTGAGAAAATCTATGACCACCTAATTCAAAAGAACATAAAAGACAGGTACTTTGACTATGAAAGCATTGATATAGACGGTACGGATGGCACCGTATATTTTTTAGGTAAGGTTTTTGAAAATGAATCGAGAAGGTCCAAGAAGCGGGGAAAAGCCAATTATCATTTTGAAATATTTAAGGTAAATTCAACGGGCCAAACGAACGTGAGATTTAAAAATGAAGACAAGCAAATTTCATCGTTAGAGTTAATCAAGTCGCCAAACAGGTTGGCGTGCATTGGGTTTTATGGGAAAAGGGACGAAGACAGAATCAATGGTGTGAGTCTTTTCAACTTAGACCCTCAAACCCTTGAAATACAAGACGAAAAATTCACTCCCTTTTCTGATCGGTTTTTAACGGATAAGTATGGTAATAGGGAGGGAAAGAAGGACCGGAAAAAGAGGAAAGGAATTAAAGATATTGACTTTAAAAGTGTTTACATGATGGATAATGGAGATATCATTTTAAATGCAGAAGAGTATTATATCACGCGACACACAACGAGAGTACCTAACGGAGGGGTAGTTACCGACATCGAGTACCACTTTGATGACATCATGAGTCTTCGAATAAATAAAGGGGGGAATCTAATATGGGCCCGAAACATCAACAAAAGGCAGACGGGCTTGGAGACGAGCTCATACACCTCAATACCCGTCGGTGAGGAGTCTTACTTTTTTATAAATTGCTCGGACAACATTAAGAAACTAAGTGCCGATCGAATCTCATTCAAGGATACGCGGGCCAAAAAGTCTAATTTATATATGATTAGAATTAATAAAAATGGAGAGTTTGACTTTGAAAAACTCATCGATGATAAAGAGTCAAAGGTATATTACCTGGTAAAAAATGGGCGTATAAATCTCGATAAACAAACGGTAGTTTTCACGGGAACGAGAAAGAAAAAGTCCAGGATTTTGAAGATTAAATTCTAAAAAAGAGGTTTGTAAAAACCTAAAAGTTTAGCACATATTCTTGGGTTCTTCCAAAGCTATAAGCTATTTGTTGATGCTAGGGGTTTAGCAAAGTAATATTAGCATATTTTTCTACAATGAAGCCCCAGTCAAAGCTAAAAATCGTGTAGAGCAATTGCTTTAGCTATTTAATGAGTGATGACGACGCTAAGCCGCTAAGTCCTCTGTGCCCTTTTGTTTCCTAATTATTTTATATATTAAATGGAACGGTAAGAATACCAGCAATAGGAGGTAAAAATAGCAAGTGTAGAGGAAAATATCGAATGTTATGAACGATAAGGAATACGAAGAAAAAAGGAACTTTTCAAAAACCGACGAACCCAAAGGAGAAAAAAACGCAAAGCCCGGGAAGCCTATTTTTGTGATTCAAAAACACGATGCCAGTCAGTTGCATTATGACTTTCGCTTACAAATAGAAGGCAAATTGCAATCGTGGGCTGTACCTAAGGGTCCTAGTACTGACCCTTCAGAGAAACGAATGGCCATCCCAACTGAAGCTCACCCCCTTGACTATGCAGATTTCGAAGGCGTCATCCCTGAAGACGAATATGGTGGAGGTACAGTAATGATCTGGGATAAAGGCACGTTTAAAAACATCAAAAAAACAGAAAATGGTGAACCCATGGATCTTAAAGAGTCCTTTGAGGAGGGAACAATAGAAGTATGGCTAAAGGGAGAAAAACTTCAGGGTGGCTATGCTTTAGTTGAGATGAAAAGTGGTAAGAGGAAGGGGAAATGGCTCTTGATAAAAATGGATGATGAAAAAGCTGATGCCCGTCGAAACCCGGTGAGTACTGAAAAGAAGAGCGTGGAAACCGGCCGTAATCTAGAGGAAATTAATAAAGAGGAAAGCGAAGATTGAAACCAAAAGAAAACAAAACAAGAGAAGATTTTGAGGATGCGGCGGAGAAGGAAAAGTTTCCCGGCTTTGTAAAGCCGATGCTAGCCACTCTTACCGAGGATTATTTTGATGATCCGGAATGGATCTATGAACGAAAGTATGATGGAGAGCGCTGCTTGATTCTCATTGAAGATACAGAGCCGACGATCTACTCGAGGAACGAAAAGGAACTCAATAAGACTTATCCCGAACTGATTCAGGCTTTTAAGGCAGAAGATTATCCAGACCTTATTTTGGACGGAGAAATAGTTGCTTTTGACGGAAAGCTTACCAGCTTTAGTAAGCTCCAGGACCGAATGAAAATCAAGGATGCTGACAAAGCGAAAAAGGCTGAAGTGGCGGTACACCTCTATCTATTTGATTTAATATACCTCAAAAACCGATCTTTAGAAAAAGTTACACTCAAGACGAGGAAGAGGATGCTTAAAAGTGAAATCACATGGAAAACCCCCATCCACTATGTCAGCCACCGCAACGAGAAAGGAAAAAAATACCACAAGGAGTCGTGCCAAAAAGGATGGGAAGGTATCATCGCAAAGGATGGGCAGTCGACATACGTGCACAGCAGGAGCAAAAAATGGTTGAAGTTTAAGTGTGTTAAAGGCCAAGAACTGGTAATCGGTGGATTTACAGAACCACAAGGCGAAAGAATTGGTTTCGGGGCCCTGCATGTCGGATTTTATGAGGACGGTAAATTGCGGTACGCCGGGAAAGTGGGCACTGGATATGATGATGCATTTTTGGAAGAGTGGCGTGATAAATTTGAAGAAATAGAACAGAAATCGAGTCCTTTTGAAGATTATGAAGGCGATGGGGAGACGGATAGCCATTGGTTAAAACCCAAATATGTAGGAGACTTTGACTTTACAGAGTGGACGGATGATAACAAGCTCAGACATCCTAGGTTTATTGGTATGCGATATGATAAAGATCCGGAGGATGTAAAAAAGGAAAGACCAAAATGAAAATAGCTGAAGTAGAAGTATCAAATTTGGAGAAAACAATTTTTCCAAAAAAGGAAATCACAAAACGGGAAATATTAATCTATTACGAAAAAGTGGCAGACAAAATGTTACCATTTTTAAAGGATCGACCACTGACCATCCAACGCTTTCCCGATGGTATCGATTCGGAAGGGTTTTACCAGAAAAATGCAGCCGAGTACTTTCCGGACTATATAGAGAGGGTATCTATTGAAACCGACGAGGGTATGAATACACAAGTCATTTGTAATAATAAAAAAAGCCTTATTTATCTTGTCAATCAAGGAACAATTACTTTTCATATCTGGCTAGCAAAAAAAGAGGCCCTGGAAAAGCCAGATAAGGTCGTATTTGATTTGGACCCACCCAAAGACTCATTTAAAAAAGTTAAGACAGCCGCTAAAAAGATAGGCGACTTTCTCCGTAAAGAAGGAAAAGACCCTAAACTCCTGACAACAGGTATACGTGGCTTTCATTTGTATTATAAGGTTCGGAGAGACAAAAATTTCGACGATCGCAGAAAAGAAATACGGGAACTCGCCGAAAAGGTAAAAGAAAAGTATCCAGATTTATTGACAACGGAAATCAGAAAGGAAAAAAGAGATAACAAAGTTTTTATAGATTATCTACGCAATGCCTACGGTCAAACGACTGTTTGTCCCTATTCCCTGCGACCGAATGAGGCATGCGGGGTAGTCACCCCGATCAAATTGAAGGAGCTCACAAATATTAGCTCTGCAGACCAGTATACGATCAACAACATTTTTAGGCGGCTAGGTCAATTGAAGAAATAGACCACCTAGATGTTTCGGTAGCCGAAAGACTATGTTAACATAGAAAGTGAGCCCTTTTGTCATTATGCACAAAAGGGCTCATTTCTTCTTATTGTATACATCTTAAAAGGAAGAATTATACCAAACGGGAAGGCTTCGACCCGCACTGCGGAATAGGTCTACATTTTAATTATTGGTTCAAATACGACCTTCCGACCCATTTCGTCCACTAGATGCACAAAATAAACGGCTGAGGGCAATTAGGAGACATCGATGATGCCGTGAGTGGTTCCCAGACGAACCTCTCTACCATGCTTTTCTAAAACCGACCAAGGGGATACTCATAATATAATTTCACTTTTACCCGCTTAGGCTGTTGTTTAGTTTTGTAAGGCTAAAAAGCCAAACAAATTCATAACGCTAGCTTAATGATAGCGCAACATGGGCAATGTTTATTTGTAAAAAAAGAAATAAATTATGAAAAAACACTTTTACATTGTAAGCTTTTTGATGCAAGCCCTTATGGGTAGCACTATTGTTCATGCGCAAGAAATCGAATTAAATAGGTTAGGTGGGTATTCGTCGGGTGTATTTGACGAAGGGGCTGCTGAAATCGTAAGTTATGACAAAGTAGGTGAAAAACTCTATTTTGTTAATGCAGATGCCGGAACAGTGGGCGTTTTAGACATTTCGGATGAGTCTACTCCTGTATTAGAATTAACGATTGATGTAGCTTCTGATGTGGCAAACACCGGCGGTTTAAATGCCGTTGCGGTTGGCCCAAGCTTTTTTGCGGTGGCTGTAGAGCACGCAGATAAACAAGCCAATGGCTATATGGCATTTTACAATTTGGATGGATCATTCATTGTTGCCGTAGACGCCGGAGCGCTTCCCGATAACATCCAGGTATCGCCGGATGGAAATTACGTAATGTCAGCCAACGAAGGGGAGCCCAACGATGATTACGATAACGACCCCGAAGGCTCGGTAACCCTTGTGGAAATCCCGGCGGATGTGAGCAACCTAACTAACGCAAACGCAACTACCTTAGGTTTTACCCAGTTTAATGGGCAAACATTCAACGATGGAACGAGAATCTTTGGACCCAATGCTACCGTTGCGCAAGACCTGGAGCCGGAGTACATCGCCTTTTCATCTAATTCTGAATTGGCTTATGTTATTTGTCAGGAAAACAATACCGTTATTACGGTAGATGTTATTAATGGTGAGGTCCTTGGAATTAAAGGCTTAGGCTTTAAAGACCATTCTGTTGCCGGTAACGGATTTGACGCTTCTAACCGGTCTAATGCCATTGACATTACTACGCATCCCACGAAAGGGATGTATCAACCCGATGCTACTGTGGTTTACAACATTGATGGGGAGGATTACATATTTACAGCCAATGAAGGGGACGCCCGGGATTACGATGGCTACTCCGAGGAAGTCCGCGTTGATGACCTTACATTGGACAGCGGTGTTTTCCCTGATGCTACCGACCTCCAGCAGGAAGAAAACTTAGGGCGCTTAAAAACAACAACAGCGACTGGAGATGCTGACGGTGATGGTAATTTCGAAGAGATATACAGCTATGGCGCTCGATCTTTCTCTATTTGGAGAGCATCTGACATCACTCAAGTATATGACTCCGGAGACGACATAGAGCAGCAGCTTCTCATTGCAGATCCTGACAACTTCAATTCAACCAATGATGATAATGACTCGTATAAAAACAGGTCTGACGATAAAGGCCCTGAACCGGAAGCAATTGATGTAGGAACCATTGACGATAAACATTATGCTTTTATTGGTTTAGAGCGCATGGGCGGTGTTATGGTCTATGACGTTACAAATGTAAATGAGGGTTCTTTTGTAAGTTTTACGAACAATAGAAATTTTGATGTTGAAGCAGACTCCACCAATGCTGAGGGTGAATTTGTAACGGGTGACTTAGCGCCGGAGTGCATCGTATTCATTCCATCGGCCGATCATTCCTCAGGCAAAAATTTACTCGTTGTTTCAAATGAAGTTACAGGCTCCATATCCATATATGAGGTAGTCAAAGATGGGGTTTCAAGTGTAGCAAGCATAAACCGGGACCCATCATTCACGGTATTCCCCAATCCGGCATCAGACATCGTAAACGTTTCACAGGTAGGTGATTACGAGATATATAATACGGCCGGACAAGTGGTTTTGCGCGCATCTAAAACGAACACCTTGAACATCAGTGGCCTCATAGAAGGAATGTACTTTGTAAAAGGTGATAACGGTATACAGAAATTGATTGTAAAGTAAGGAAGATGCTAAGTAAGCGGTAAGAACCCTTATTGCGGATCGTGCGCATATGAAATATGAGCCCTTTTGTCATGATGCACAAAAGGGCTCATTTCTTCTTATTGTATACATCTTAAAAGGAAGAATTATACCAACCGCAAAGGCTTCGACTTGCAGTGCGGATCAGGTCTACATTTTAATTATGGGTTCAAAAATGACCTCCCGCCCCCTATCGTCCAACAGGTGCACAAAATAAAAGGCTGAGGGGAGTTGGGCGACATTGATCGTGCCGCGGGTGATTCCCTGCCCCACTTCTAAGCCCTGACTGTCAAAAATTCGATACTGTATCGGCCGATCGATATTTAATCGGATAACATCCATCGCCGGATTGGGATAAAGGTCGATGGAAGCGCGGTGAATTGGCTCGCTGGAGACCGTGCAGGAGCCTTCACTATCGCCGGTAATTTCCCATCCTTTAGTTATCAATGTTTCTCGTGCGGTTTTTGCATGATTACCGTAGGTCATTCCGTCAGCTCCAAGTTCAATGTTCTGCGGTGTTTGCGGGTTCTCTGCCCAGCCGATGAGCGTAGCACTGTAGTTTTCACAGGATAGGCCGCTATTATTAAGCATTCCAATCATAATGGTCGCCCTGGACAAACCCCAACCGCCGAGATCTTGATTGAAACTGCCGGCTCCTGAAAAAGCAGATCCCATATTATTCACATTCCCGACTTCCCATTCTGTAATATCCTGATTAAAACTCCCTGCTTGCAAAAACATACCACTCATATTTACTACATTGGACACATCCCAATCACCTATATCTTGATTAAAACTTCGGGCATTTATAAACATGGTATTCATTTGTTCTACGCTGGATACATCCCAGCCCCCAATTTCTTGGTTGAAGCTACTGGCCTCATTAAACATACTAAACATATTTGTCACATTGGATACATCCCAACCGCCAATATCTCGATTGAAACTGCTAGCTCTTGAAAACATACTGCTCATATTTATCACACTGGATACATCCCAACCGCCAATATCTTGATTGAAATTGCTAGCTCTTGAAAACATGCCGCTCATGTTTGTCACATTCGATACATCCCAATCGCCAATATCTCGATTGAAACTGCTAGATCTTGAAAACATGCCGCTCATGTTTGTCACACTGGAGACGTCCCAGCTGCCAATGTCTTGATTGAAATTGCTGGCTCCTAAAAACATATGGCTCATATCCGTCACCCTTGAGACATCCAGTCCGCTTATATCCTGATTAAAACTATTAGCTTCTGCTAGCATGTAGCTCATATTGGTCACTTCCGAGACATCCGGAAGTTCTGAAGTGGACCAAGTCAGTAACTGGCAACCCCAAAACGCTTTTTCCATGCTTTCCCATTGATTGTCACCCCACTGATCCACACTGAGTATTTTTTCTTTATCTCCTCGGTTATTGAAGTAAATTCTAGGAAAAACACCGTGAATAGCAATGGTGTAGATGCCGGGTTCTCCAAAGTTATGCGTAAGGTTACCTGTAATACCCAACGTATCAAAGACTCCGTCATTATTCCAGTCTACATCGTAGTTGTAAATCGATTCCGGATGAGTGGGAATAGTGATGCAGCTTTCGCAGGATGATCCTGGACTATAGGTAATCCAGGTGGTGACGAAGGACTCCTGAGCCGAAGATATCGAAATAAAAAAGCATACCGCTAAAAAAGAAATTAGAAATTTCATAAATCTAAATTTCAATTAAATAAAGATTTCACAACTTTTGAAAACACACAATAGAATTTTTGAAATATAAAATTTTTTTCTCCAGTTCCCAAAAAACATGAAATAATATGCTGTTATTCAATGGTCATGTAGTCGACTTTAAGGGAATAGGTACACTTTTTCGGAAAATGTATCCATCTGCTTTTACAAATGAGACCATATTTGCATGGAATCAAACGTACAACTCATGAAAAAGAAGATTATCTTAGTAACGGGAGCCAGCAGTGGCATTGGAAAAGCAACAGCCGAACAACTGTTGACAGAAGGACACATTGTTTATGGCGCCGCCCGACGGGTCGAGAAGATGCAATTTCTGGCGACCGCTGGCGGCAAAGGCATTGCTATGGATATTACGGACGAAGAAGCCGTAAAGCAGGCTGTCCAGCAGATCATTGATGAACAGGGCCGCATTGACGTATTGGTCAATAATGCCGGATATGCTGTTTATGGTCCGGTAGAAACCGTGGATATGGACGATGCACGCCGTCAATTTGAGGTGAATATCTTTGGCCTGGCTCGAATAACGCAAGAAGTGCTGCCCCATATGCGCGCCGCCAGTTCCGGAACGATCATTAATTTATCGTCCATGGGCGGGAAAATTTATACTCCCTACGGCGCATGGTACCATGCCTCCAAACACGCGCTTGAAGGATGGAGTGATTGTTTGCGCATCGAACTCAAGCCGTTTGGTATTGATGTGGTCATTATCGAGCCCGGCTTGATTAAAACGGAGTTTGGCAATGTGATGCTGCAACCTATGATTGACCGCGCAAAAGGAACGGCCTATGAAGAACAAGTCCTGCCCTTTGCCAAAACCAGTCAGGAAGCATATGAAAAGCCCGGCGAAACTTCTCCGCCCAGTCGGATCGCCCAGGAAATTTCTAAAGCCATTCGGGCTAAAACACCGAAAACGCGCTATGCTGCGGGGAAAATGGCCAAAATGCTCCTGCGAACACGTACCTTTGTGAGTGATCGAATTTTTGATCGCCTTATCTTGAGTCAGGTGAAAAAATAAGAATAATGGGAGATTTAATATCCATTTCAAGTATAAAGGCCGTCCACGATTTTTTAGGAGCCGGGGCTCCACAGCATCCTTTGATCACTATAATTCAGAATACCGCCGGTGGCCACGAGACCCTGAGCGGGCATAAATTTGTGCTGAATTTGTATCAAGTGACACTGAAACACTTTTCCGGTAATTCTTTGACTTACGGACGAAATACTTACGATTTCGAAGAAGGGACACTCATTTTTTCTAAGCCGGGACAAACGCTGGCGTTTGGGGAAAGCGAAGAGTCCGACGCCGATGGCGAAGGATGGACGCTTTTATTTCATCCCGACCTCATTCGAAGGTCCGAATTAGGTCAGCAAATCGACAATTATTCATTTTTTTCCTATGAGGCACATGAAGCCTTGCACCTGTCGGAGGCAGAGCGAAAATCACTGGAAGAAATCCTCCAGAAAATTGAGCAGGAATATGCCGAAAAAATTGATCGGCATAGCCAGTCGCTGATCAATGGAAATATTAAATTGCTGCTGGATTACTGCACGCGCTATTTTGATCGTCAATTTTATACGCGCAGCAATCAGAACAAGGATGTGGTTACGCAGTTTGAGCAGTTGTTACAAGCCTATTATCAAAGTGATAAACCGGCAGAAGAAGGTGTCCCTTCTGTGGCCTATTGCGGACGTGAACTGGGACTGTCTTCCTCGTACTTGAGTGACTTGTTGAAAAAAGAAACGGGCCGGAATGCGCTGGAGCATATTCACTTTTTCATCATCGAAAAGGCGAAAACGGCCTTATTGGCTTCTGACCAGCCCGTAGGTCAGATTGCGTATGAGCTGGGGTTTGAGTATCCTCAGCACTTCGCTCGCGTTTTTAAAAATAAAGTGGGTCTCAGCCCCTCCGCGTATCGCGGGTAGAGAAATGACGCAACGAGGCCTGTAAAAACGAAAATGGAAAATTAAATCTAGGATACTCTGATTTTTAGGGTTCCCCAAAATTCAGTATATTAAGGAGAAATATCAGACTGCCTATTGTGGCAATATGCCGCCCCCTGAAAGGTGGAAACACATTCAGGAGGATTTGAAACGATGTGAGATCACTTTAACT
>Ga0209949_1000734_pt1 | contig 16755 bp, 11 predicted proteins | sample SalPonC_black_MG_FD_185711 | JGI IMG/M metagenome (GOLD analysis project Ga0209949, IMG submission 185711) | Salt pond soil microbial communities from South San Francisco under conditions of wetland restoration - Salt Pond MetaG... | ecosystem: Environmental > Aquatic > Marine > Intertidal zone... | reverse complement strand
TTTTCCGTGGATATTACCCGAACCGCCCCCGCCTTTACGGCAAAAACGGCAGAGTACCCCAGGCCGCCGCAGGTGTCCAGCACAATATCCCCGGGCCGGACCACCAGGGCTGTCTTGGCCCGGGCATCCTCTCCAGGATCAATATCCTTGGACCGGTGCATCTTTACCCCGTTGATCTCTAGGGTGGGCAAAGACTCTGTGGGCACCAGCTTATAATAGCCATCAGCCCGGATTTCCACGGGTGTCAGGGTGCGGCCGTCAAAGTGAAAAATCTTGTTCTCCACGCCCTGAACCGGTTCAAGGGCTGATAGGTCCAGGCAGATGCCCCTTTCTCCGTCAAGCACCAGGCCGCCCTCGCAAATCGCCCATTCCTCTTTTGATATTCCCAGATCCAGGGAGATTCGCACCGAAGTTTGGCCGGCGGCTGCCGCACCCAGGATGCCTTTGGCTGTCCCAAAATGAAAATACCAGCCCCGGGTGGCTTGCCCGGGGCTGGTCTGTGCAGAATCTGTTGTTGTCATGGGTTAAAAATCAATACTGCCCGGGGTCCGGGGAAAGGGGATAACGTCCCGGATATTGGTGATGCCGGTGATCATCATCAAAAACCGCTCAAATCCCAAACCAAACCCGGCATGGGGGGCGGTGCCGTAGCGCCGGGAGTCCAGGTACCACCAATAGGGCTCCGTATCCATGCCCATCTCGTTCATCCGGGCCTCCAGCCGGTCCAGGCGCTCTTCTCTCTGGGACCCGCCGATAAGCTCTCCAATGCCGGGGACCAGAAGGTCCATGGCTGCCACGGTTTTTTCATCTTCGTTCATGCGCATGTAAAAGGGCTTGATCTCCCTGGGATAGTTGATGATAAAGACCGGCTTTTTAAAGTAGGTCTCAGCCAGGAAGCGTTCGTGTTCGGACTGCAGATCAATGCCGTAGGAGACCGGGTATTCGAATGTCTTGCCCGATTTTTCAAGGATGTGGATGGCCTCGGTGTAGGGCAGCCGGGCAAACTCGGTATTCACAAGGGTATCCAGCAGGGCAGGCAGGCGCTTGTCCACAAACCTGGAGAACAGGGCCATGTCCTCCTCACAATGGTCCATGGCATGTCTTACCAGGGTTTTCACCAGCTCTTCACCATGATCCATGTTTCCGGAGAGATCGCAAAAGGCCATCTCAGGTTCCAGCATCCAGAACTCAGCCACATGGCGGCTGGTGTTGGAGTTTTCCGCCCGAAAGGTGGGGCCGAAGGTGTAAACATCCCCCAGTGACAGGGCGAACATCTCGGCAGACAGCTGGCCGGACACGGTGAGGTTGGACTCCTGGCCGAAAAAGTCCTTGTCAAACTCCAGCTTGCCGGCCTTTTTTACCGCCCCAGGATCCAGGCTGGTCACCCGGAACATCTCGCCGGCCCCCTCGCAGTCCGACCCGGTGATCAACGGCGCCGTCAAAAAGCGGAACCCCTTGTCCCGGTAGAACTGATGGATGGCATAGGACATCTCCGACCGGATCCTGAAGGCCGCCCCATACTTGTTGGTCCGGGGCCTCAGATGGGCGATGCCTCTCAAAAACTCGTCCGAGTGCCGCTTTTTCTGCAGGGGATAGGTTTCCGGGGCAATGGAGATCACCTCCATACCAAGGGCCTTTATCTCCCACTTCTGCCCCTTGCCCGGAGAGGCCACAAGGTCGCCATCCACGGCCACAGCAGATCCGGTGGTCAGCTTGAGAACCTCTTCGTAATTGGCCAGGTCGTCATCGGCAATGACCTGGATATTGCCCAGGCAGGAGCCGTCGTTGATCTCCAGAAAAGAAAAGCCCTTGGAATCCCGCTTGGTGCGGACCCAGCCCATGATCCGCACCTGGCCAGGGCTGTTGTCCAATGCGGTCAAGATATTGATTTTTGTTCTATTCATTGCAATTTCCATTTAAAAATTATATATTTGGGAATTTTAATCCGTCTTAATTACAGGAAATTCTAAGGTTATAATTAACCATAAAATCAGTATCATGCATTGCAATAATTATCAAGAGATCCTGGCCCGGGTCCAGACACCGACCCGGTATGCCGGCACAGAAATAAACGCGGTCAGAAAAGACCATGACAAGGTGGACCTGACCTTTGCCCTGGCCTTTCCCGACCTGTATGAAATCGGCACCTCCCACTTCGGGCTCCAAATCCTATACTCTATCCTGAACAACCGCAAGAATATTGCGGCCGAGCGCTTCTTTGCCCCGGCCCCGGACATGGAGTCCCTGATGCGGGAGCGGCAGGTCCCCTGCCTTTCCATGGAAACCCGGACCCCGCTGGCCCACTTTGATGTCATCGGGGTCAGCCTGCTCTACGAGCTGAACTTCACCAATATCCTCACCCTGTTTTCCCTGTCCGGCATCCCCTTTTATGCAGACCAGCGGGATGACACCTTTCCCCTTGTCATTGCAGGCGGCCCCTGTGCCTTTAATCCCGAGCCCCTGGCCGAGTTTTTCGACGCCTTTGTCATCGGAGACGGGGAAGACACGGTCCTGGAAGTGGCCGATACCGTCATGGCCTTTAAACAAGACGGGGACGGCAGCAAAAAAACCCTGCTGCGGGAGCTGTCCAGAATCCAGGGGGTCTATGTGCCCGCATTTTTCACCCCCTCCTGGGACGATGCAGGCTGCCAGATCCTGACCCCGGTATACGAGGACTATACCCGTATCAAACGGGCCATCCTGCCGGAACTGACCCTGGCCAACAGCCCCATTACCCCGATTGTCCCCTTTGCCAAGCCGGTCCATGACCGGCTGCGCCTGGAAATTGCCCGGGGATGCTCCAGGGGCTGCCGGTTCTGCCAGGCCGGGATGATCTACCGCCCGGTGCGGGAACGATCGGTTGCAGACCTGCTGACCATCACCGAAGAATCCCTGAAAGCCACGGGATATTCAGAGATCTCCCTGCTGTCCTTGAGCACCGGGGATTACTCCAGGCTTGCCCAACTCATGCAGGCCCTGCTGTCTCCCAGTTTAGGCACCTGCAACGCCATTTCCCTGCCCTCTATCCGGGCGGAAAAGCTGACCCCGGAACTGATGGAGATCATTAAAACTGTCCGCAAGACCGGGTTTACCATTGCCCCGGAGGCCGGGACCCAGCGCCTGCGTAACATCATCAACAAGAACCTTACCGAGCAAAGCATCCGCAATACCGTAGAGAACGCCTTTAACCTGGGATGGAAAAACATCAAGCTGTACTTCATGATGGGTCTGCCTTTCGAAACGATGGCGGACATCGACGGGATTGCCGATCTGTCCAGACAGCTGGCATCGGCCTTTGCCAAGGGAAAAAAGACCGTCAATGTCTCTACCACCTGTTTTATCCCCAAAGCCCACACCCCCTTTCAGACCCATGCCCAGATGACCCTGGAACAGACCCGGGAAAAGCTGGACCACCTCAAGGCCACCCTGCGCCACCCCAAGATCAATCTAAAATGGCAGGACCCCAGGATGAGCCTGCTGGAAGGGGTCTGGGCCCGGGGGGACAGAAGGCTGGCCCCTCTCCTGGTCAAGGCCTTTGACCTGGGCTGCCGCCTGGACGGATGGAGCGACAAATTTGACTTTTCCCTCTGGGAACAGGCCTTTGAGGCCACGGGCATTGACCCGCTGTTTTACACTTCCAGGAAGCGGAAACCGGGCGAGCCCCTGCCCTGGGATCATATAGATGCGGGCATCTCCCAAAAGTTCTTGGAAAAAGAGATGGAACGGGCCGGCGCCATGGCCCAGACCCCGGACTGCCGGGAGGCAGACTGTACCGGCTGCGGTATCTGTGATTTTAAAACCGTCAAACCTGTGCTCCACACTGACACGCCGCCGCCGGCAGCAGCGGCCTCAGACCCCAGACAGCTTTCCCCTGAAGACTTCATCAAGTACGACATCCGGTTTTCAAAGCTGGACGACGCCAGGTTCTTTGGTCATCTGGAACTGGCAACCATATTCCGCCGGGCCCTGCGGCGCACCGGCATGGCCGTAAAATACTCCGAAGGCTTCAACCCCAGCATGCGTCTGTCCTTTGACAATGCCCTTCCCCTGGGCATGGAGAGCGAGGACGAGACCCTGTTCATCTTTCTGGAAAAAGGGCTGCGCCCCAGCAAAATAATGGAAAAGCTTTCCCCCCAGCTGCCCTCGGGTATCGATCTTATCGACTGCCACCTCCATAAAAAATCCAGATCTGCCTCAGCAGACACCCGGTACACGGTGAGAGATTCTCAGCCCCTTGTGGATCAGGACATGATGGACCGCTTCATGGCCCGGGACCAGTTTTTTGTTGAAGATATCAGCAAAAAAGGTAAGATTCGAAAAACCGATCTCAGGGAAACGGTGGTCTCAATGACGCTGTCAGACGATTCCAAATCCATGGACATGGTCCTTAAAAAGGTCACGGAGAGAACCATCCGACCCTCGGAAATCCTGGTCAAAGCCCTGGGACTTTCCCAGGACCGGATCCAGGCCGCAAGAATCATCAAACGCAGATAGGTAACGATCATGTTAAAAGAGCTTGTTGTCAATTCCGCCCCCCACGAAACCCGGGTCGCCCTGCTTGAAAACGGCACCATTGTGGAGGTTTTTATTGAACGCAGGGACGATACCAGCATTGCCGGCAATATCTATAAAGGCCGGGTTCAGCGGGTCCTGCCCGGTATGCAGGCCGCGTTTGTGGATATCGGATTTGACCAGGCCGCCTTTATTTATGTGGATGATGTCCTGGACAGCGCCTCTTCCAGGCTGTGCAAAAAGCTGGAACAAGAGCAGGATAATGAATCTGAGGAGGGCGAGGACCTTGACACCCGTGAAGAGGAAGAGGCCCGGCACGCAGGCTCATGGAAGCCGTCCCAGGCCCCGGAGTGCTCCATTGATGACCTGCTGACCGAGGGCCAGCAAATCCTGGTCCAGGTGGCCAAATCCTCGATCGGCACCAAAGGCCCCCGGGTCACCACCCATATCTCCCTGGCCGGCCGGTACATGGTGCTCATGCCCACGGTGGATCACATCGGCATATCCAAACGGATCAACGACGAAAAAGAGCGGACCCGGCTTCGGGAAATGCTGATCAACATGCGGAAAAACAACTTCGGGTATATCTTCCGGACCCAGGCCAGGGACATTGACGCGACCACCTTGAAAAAAGAAGTTGAATTTCTCACCAACACCTGGGAGGATATCCTGGCCCGCAGTAAAAAGGTCTCTGCCACAGCCCTTGTATACAAAGACCTTAACGTCACCTTCCGGGCCGTGCGCGACCTTCTGGCTGACAAGGCAGACAAGCTGATCATCGACGCCAGGGCCGAGTATGACAATGTAAAAAATTTTCTGACCAAACTCATGCCTGATGTCACCCTCCACCTGGAGCTGTACCAGGGCCGGGAACCCATATTTGACGCCTACAATATCGAAGGAGACATTGCAAGGGCCCTCAAGCGCAAGGTCTGGCTCAAGTCCGGCGGCTATATCATCATCGAGCAGACCGAGGCCCTGGCGGCCATTGACGTCAACACCGGGCGCTACGTGGGCAAGCACAACTTTGACGAGACCATCCTCAAGACCAACCTGGAGGCGGTCAAGGAGATTGCCTACCAGGTCCGGCTGCGGAATATCGGCGGGATCATCATCATCGACTTCATCGATATGAGAAAAGAGTCCCACAAGGAAAAGGTCATGAGCAGCATGCACGAGGCCATGAAAAAGGACAAGAGCCAGACCAATATCCTGCCCCTGACCGAACTGGGCCTGGTCCAGATGACCAGGAAACGGACCCGGCGCAACCTCACCCGGACCCTGTGCGAGCCCTGCTTCTACTGCAACGGCAACGGCCATCTGCTGTCGGGCAAATCCATCTGCCACAAGATATACCGGGACCTGGTCTCCGAGGCCGGGGACATGATGGGCAACCGCTTCACAGTAAAGGTCCATCCCGAGATCGCCCAGCTTTTTCACGGCAGTGAAAAGCACCTGATCTCCTCTCTCGAGTCCCAGTTTTCCAAGCCCATCGTCATTTATCCCGAGCCCCACTACCACATTGAGGAGTACCATATCTTCGAGTCTTTGGCCAAATAGGGCGGGGGCTGTTTGCTAAAAATCAATCTTCAGGACAAGTTCAGTTCTGACAGCCATTTTGATGCGAGTCTGACTTCTGCCCCGTTTGGAAAAGTCTTTTCTCGGTTCAATTTTTTTGAAATTTGAACCATTTTGATTTTCGGAAAGAATTTCTTGAATATTTCGAAATTAGGGCTCAAGTTATTGTCGTTCCATTTGACCTCTACTAATAGAGAAGGGGAATTTTTTTTTGAAATACAGAAATCAATTTCTTTGCCATCCTTATTTTTCACATAATACAAATTCCCTTCTTCTCCCAGGCAATCTTCCAGAAAATGCAACTCTTTTTGAATTGCACAGGCAACTGCATTTTCCAGCGTAACGCCTTTTTCACCAATAACCTGACCGGTATCATAAAAATAAAACTTGGGTGCTTTTTGAATCGCTCTGGCGATGTTTTTATGGAAAGGTGGTACTTTAAAAAGCACGTACATATTTTCAAGTATCGTCAACCATCTTTTTACTGTTTTATCTGAACATTGCAGATCCTGAGCCAGGGAACTGTAGGAAATTGGACTTCCCACCCGGTGTTTTAACAGTTGAATCAGCGTTTCAATCTGAGTAATCTGCTGGACATTCTCAAGGTCAATGAGGTCTTGTTTTAAAATGATATCAAGATGAGATTTTTTCCATCGGTTATAAAAACGGCTTGTCCCATTCAAAAACGGCTCTGGGAATCCTCCGACTGCCAGAAGTTTATCCAGCTCAACTTCGATATCATCAGGCTTTAAATAAGAGTTGATTTCTTTAAGATCCAAAGGATGCAATCTGAATTGGAAAAACCGTCCTGCCAGGGAATCGCCGACTTTTTTGTAGGTATCCAACCTCGCACTTCCTGTGACAAGTATTGATGGCGGGATTCCTTCCTTATCATAAATTCCCTTCAACCATGATTTCCAGTTTTTCAGCTTATGCAGTTCATCAAAGATAATCAGGGGTTTTGATCTGTCCCAGGATCCTTCCTGCAGACTTAATCGATCATCAACATTGTCATAGTTAAAATAATCAAAATCATCCCCCAACATTTTTGACAACGTTGTTTTTCCAGCTTGGCGCGGGCCGGTCAGCAGGATAATTTTTTTATCTAAATCTTCTTTAATCGATTTTGTAATATATCGTTTCATGAAGACCATTTTGACATCTATTCCGAAATGGTCAAGACTTTTTCGGAAATAAGTCCGATAAAGTCGATACTTATGAATGGTGGTTTAACGACTGGGGTAAGAGATTGGAAATGGAGCGCAGCGAAATTCCCAATCCTTATTCACCCCTTGGTTCTGTAGCACTTTATAGGAAATGACCCTTTTTTCATGTTTTTGAGATCTATTGAAATAATTTCCGAATCTGTCTATGCCCAACTTGATTATGTAAAATTCTATAATTATTATTTTCAGATCTGATACGCCCCGCAACTATAGCAGGGTGGATATCGGCTTTAGCTGCTAAATCAACAACATCTCCGACTTTATGGGTTAATCGCGCTGGATGGCTGAACCATAAATCATTTGAAATTAATGCCTCTTGAGCAACTTTGTCAGCTTCTGATTCATTGTCGTTTAGTGAATCCCTTAAATCCAAATCATCAATTATGCATTGGCCTTCTGTAGAATTGACATGACCTAATATAAGATGAGCAATTTCGTGGGATAGGGTGAACCAAAAGTTGTCTATTCGATCATGCCTTAAGCTTAATGAAATTATTGGTGTCCCATTTTTGTCAATTAGCACACCACCATCAAGGTACGTTTTTTTGAAATGTGGCACGACAACCATTTTGATACCCTTGCTCAGTAGGAAATCTCTTACTACGAGTGGCCCTTTCTCGATTACACTGAATTGGGCAATTTTTGAAATGAATGTTGGATCCAGCGCATTGTTCTTGTATCCAATGGGCGAAGCTATTTTCTCTGCTTTATAAAGAGATCCTAATATCCATGCCATTATGGAATATGAATCATTTTTTTCGTTCGATCTGTTCCCTTGTCTGAAACAAGCAACTTGGTTTTCAAACAGATAATCATCTGAACTTGAAAAAGAAGCTAAGCGACGTACGATTTCTTCCGCTTGCGTATTTGGATCTAAGCCGGTAACCCATTTCCTTTTAACAATTTCCGAAATGGGGAAGCTGTCCCAGTTCATAGCTTCCCCATCTTTAGGGAAAACAGCACCGTCTTGAATTAATACTTCTGCTGGGATACCAAGTTTTAAATGAAGGCTGCGAATCATTTTTAGCGTCAAGTTTCGTTTGCCATTAAGGATTTCGGAAACTCTAGGACGACTCCCAATATAAGGAACCAAATCCGCCTGATTTAAACCCTTTTGGTCCATTACAAAACGGATGGCCTCTATTGGAGAGGGTGGGGGCACAGGATGATTGGCACTTTCATAAGCAGTAACAAGTGTTAACAAAACTTCAAGTTCATCACCTTCATAAGATCCTGGTTCAGCCCCCCAAAGGTCTTCAATTCTGGCTAATGCCGAATCGTAGTCTTGGTCTGTTTTAACAGGGCGGATATTCATGCTTCACCTCCGAAGGTTCGATTTTGTCATAATCCTTATGTTTTCCAAACCACTTGATGTAAACCACATCGAATTTAAAATCTACAGCAGCGATTAGCCGGTAATGATTTCCTTTAATATTGAAAACAACTCTATTGTTTTTAATTAGATCCGCGGTTTGAAAAATCTCCTTTAATTCAGGAAAATGTTTAAAACTTTTACTTTCAATAAGACTTACCCAGGCTTTTAACGCTCCATCCGCATCAGGGTAACATACCCGATAAGCGTTAATAGTTTTTTTAGCGATAACTCTCATTTCGCTTAGTATATATTCCCTTTATGGTAATGTCAACAATGTTCCCGAAATGGGAATAAATTATTTTTGGGTATTTCGATTATATTTCTACAGAACGCCGAGTTGAGTGGCGCCGCCAACCATTGTGAGTCAAAATAATCGGACAATAACCAGACAGAAATATAAAGGCAAGGCAAGCTTGATGAAGCTGCAAAAAGCCCAGCATTATTATGTGCTCGAAACTATTGGAAATAACCAAGAAGCCTTGGGCCGTGGCAGCCGGCTCAAAAAGGTCAACCTTCTTATCTCAGACCTGTCTACCACACCAAAGACGACCGCATCCGTGCCTGGGCCCTGCACCGGATTTTTCTTGCCTCCTCAGCCCCTACACGGCCTGTTCAGCCCGCCCAAACCACAACACAATAGATGATCTGGATGCCATGCTGGCGAAAAAATCCAAACGCAGGGGTTTGACAAATCAGGGGCTTGTCTTTTATATTGCCCTATGCTGTCAGGGTGCCTGGGGCCGGGAGACCGGACCGGGGTAAAAGGAAAAGCGGTGAAACTCCGCTGCATGCCAGCCGATGCCGTGACCGGGGACAGCACCTGCAATACGCCACTTTTACCCGAGGGAAGGCGCAGGTGCCTGGATGATCCGCAGCCGGAAAGCCTGCCCGCCAGAATGATACGAGGATGCCTGCTGGAACACGCTTCTGTGAAAAGACCTGTATGTTGTTTCAGAAGGAATCCCATGAAAAATGACAGAACATTCGGGGCAGTGATCACCCGCCTCATCAACAAGGAAAACCTCTCCCGCCAGGAAGCCTTTGACGCCTTTACCGCCATCCTGACCAATGCCACCACCGACATGCAGCAAGGGGCCTTTCTGGCCGCCCTCACGGCCAAGACAGAAACCGCCGAAGAGGTGGCCGGGGCCTGGGACGCCATCTATGAACTGGACACCACCAAGGTCGACCTGAGCCTGGCTGTGGCAGAAAACTGTGGCACAGGCATGGATGCCTTTAAAACCTTTAATATCTCCACTGCCGCCGCCATTGTGGCCGCCGCCGGCGGCGTCCCCATGGCCAGGCACGGGGCCCGGGCCATCACCTCATCCTGCGGCACCGTGGACATGGCCGAGGCCCTGGGGGTTGATGTGGAATGCCCTGCGGAACTTGTAGCCCAAAGCATTGAAACCGCCGGCCTGGGGCTGTTCAACGGCATGAGCCCCCTGATCCATCCCAAGGCCCTGGGCCGCATCCTCTCCCAGGTGTTCTTCGGGTCCACCCTGAACATTGCCGCCTCCCTGGCCAACCCGGCCCTGCCGGCCATGGGTGTCCGGGGGGTCTATGCCAGGGAAATGATCCTGCCTGTGGCCCGGGTCATGGCAGAGATCGGCTATGACAGCGCCATTGTTCTCCACGGCACCGTTGGAGAAACCGGCCTGGGCATGGATGAGGCCTCGGTCTGCGGCACCACCCATTGCGCCCGGATCAGCACCGCCGGCGACAAAAAGGTCATTGAACTATTCACCATTGACCCTGCCCGCCTGGGGCTGGCCACCACATCCGGACAAGCGCTTCGGCCAGAAAACAATCTTAAATCAGAGGCCCTGAGGTTCACCCGCCTCATGACCAACCGGGAATCCGGCCCCAGAAAGGATGCGGTCATGCTCAACGCCGGCCTCATCTTTCTTGCTGCAGGCCGGTCTGATACCCTTGAGGAGGGCATTCACACGGCCGCCACCATCATGGAGTCGGGCCGGGCATTTAACACCCTGGAGCAGTGGATTATGGCCCAGAACCGGGAACCGGAAAAGGGGCTTTCCACCCTCCACGCCCTGGTCTGAACCACTGGGCACACACCCAATTTAAACCTGAGGACTGCCATGGAACTTTTGATCATTAAAGCCGGCGCCCAATACATCCGGGTCAAACCCGAGGGCATTTTCACCGTCAACCTGGACAAGGCATCGGTCTTTCCCATGGACCGCATGGCCCATGTCCGCCACCTTGAACAGGACGTCCGGCAAAAAGGATTTGAGGCGGTGTCCGTTAAAAAACTGGTGCTCAGCGAGGAGGAGATTTCATGATCCGCATGGTGCTCAGGGGCATTCGGCAGCTTGAGGTTGAACCGCTGGATAACGATCCAAAAACGCCGGTTGAACCAGGCCATAAGGCCGTGGATGTCCTGGCCTGCGCCATCTGCCGCACCGATGCCAAGATGTGGGAGCAGGGGCACAGGGACCTTATTTTTCCCCGGGTCCTCGGCCATGAGATGGTGGTTCAAGATGCCGGCGGCCAGCGCCACATCGTCTGGCCCGGCAGCAGCTGCGGGACTTGTCCCTATTGCCGGGCCGGAAAAGAGAACCTCTGCGATTCAATGCAGATCACCGGCTTTCACGCCGACGGGGGATTTTCCCACCGGGCGGTCCTGCCCATCAACAGCCTCATCCCCGTGCCCGGAAGCCTTGAGACCCATGCCGGGTGTTTTGCAGAGCCTGTGGCCTGCGTTGTCAACGCCTTTGACAAGCTACCCCTGGCCCCGGGAAAAAAACTGCTCATCTACGGCGGGGGTACCATGGGGCTGATCATTGCCCTCTATGCCAGGCACAAGGGACTTTCCCCCCTTGTCCTTGAAAAAGATGCGGCCAAAATACAAAAAATAGCCCCCATCCTCGGGGACTGGGGCATTGCCCTTGCCCAGAATACCCGGGAGAGCCGATTTCCCCTGGTCATTAACGCCTGTCCCGACGATGCGGCCCTGCGCCAGGCCATCACCAAGGTAGACAAGGGCGGGCACATCTCTTTTTTCTCGGGCATCACCAAAAACCAAGCCGTGGAAACCAACCTGCTCAACCTCATCCATTACCGGGAGGCCAGCATCACCGGCGCATACGGCATGACACGGTCGGATATAAAGACGGCCCTTGCCTTTCTTGTGTCCCATGCCAGGGAACTGGGTCGACTCGTCGAGGCAGTGGTGCCGCCGGAACAGGCCCCAAATCTGATGCCCCGGATATTGAAAGGAAAATGCTTCAAATATATCCTGGACTTTACCGGCAGCCAGGCAGCCCCCCTGGAAAATGCACCGGCCCGGCCCTGGAACCGGCCTTAACACCAAAACCCGTCCATACATTGTATGAAAACCCAGAGGCAGTGATTGCATTTTGGCTTGACATTCTTGCGCTAACTCGTTAAAATTTTGTGTTTTATAATGTTTAACCATTAACCTATGGCTTAAAAAGCCGGATTTAGTAAGGATTGTGATTTTATGAAACGTACATTTCAGCCAAGCAACCGGAAAAGAACCAGAAAACACGGATTTTTGAAAAGAATGTCAACCCCGGGCGGCAGAAGAGTGATCAATGCCAGGCGGGCCAAGGGCCGGAAAAGACTGACCACCGTCTAATCCGATGACATTTGTTGAGCAGCTTTAGTTTACCCAAAGATGCACGGCTCCGAAAACGGGCCGAATTTTTAAAGCTTTCAAAACATGGCAGAACGATACGGACCGGCGCATTTATCGCCGCTGTCCTTGCGGGGGCAGGAAAAAACAATCGTATTGGAATTACCGTATCAAAAAAAGTGGGGAATGCAGTAGCGCGTAACAGAATAAAACGGATAACAAGAGAGTATTTCAGACACCAAAAGGCTTCGGTCCCCGGAGTCAACGACATCAATATCATTGCAAGGAAAGGTCTGACCTCGCTGTCCAACAGAGAGATTGTTGAAGCCCTTGATACACTTTTCAGCAAAATAGCCCAGTCCGGAAAGGCGGCCAGATAATGGCAAAAAAGCTATTGAAAATATTTATCAGATCTTATCAACTTTTGATTTCACCGCTGCTGGGGGGCAACTGCAGGTATTATCCCTCCTGTTCAAGCTATGCCTTGGAAGCGGTTGAAAAATACGGCTGTCTGAAAGGCGGCACCCTTGCCCTGAAACGGATACTCCGATGTCATCCGTTCCGGGCCGGAGGATATGATCCGGTCCCATAGTTGAATCTGTTGCGCATCACTGCTTTCCTCTTCTCCAGCAACCTTGAATTTTAGAGATTAACTTTAGGAGAGAAGATGGATGAGCAAAAACGATTATTGTTAGCTGTGGTGCTGTCTATCCTGGTTCTTGTAGGGTACCAGTTCTTTATTACCCCGCCCCAGCCCCAGCTCGATAATCCCCCCCAGGATTCCCAGACCCGGGAGATTGCGGCCCCAGAACCTGAGGCTCCCCCGTCCAATGTAAGCAATTTCAAGGCAAAGACACCTGCGGTTGACACCTCTGCCAAAACAGAGTTCCGCACCATCGCCGTTTCCACCCCCCTGTACCATATCCGGATTTCCGAGCACAACGCGGCCGTCACAAGCCTTGAGCTGACCGATTACAAGGAAACCATTGACAAAGACTCCCCGTTAAAGCAGCTGGTCAGCCGGGAAATTCAATCTGGTGTGTTTACCCTGGACACGGAAAAGGGCAGCATTCAGGGCCTGGGCAACGCCGTATTCCAGGCGGACATCCAGAATACGGACCTGACCCTGACCCCGGGTGAAGAAAAGGCACTGACCTTTTCCTGGACCAATCCCGCAGGCATTACCGTACAAAAAATTCTGACCCTCAAGGCCGACACCTACCTCATTGACTGCAAGGTACTGATCCAGAACGGATCCGGCATCCCCATCAATGACAACCTGGCCATTACCGTGCCCGGCCCCTTTCACGAGGAGATCCAGAAGCGCTCCAGGTTTGCCTTTGAAGGTCCCCTGGCCTATATCGACGACAAGTTCGAAACCATTGATCCCGACGATCTGGATGACAAGGACACCTACACGGGTAAGGTGGGCTGGGCCGGATACACCAGCCGGTATTTCCTGACGGCTGTGATGCCCCAGGAACCGGTTAACGCGGTTCTCAAGCTCCGCCATGAGGGCGATGTTGTCACCAATACCTTTGTTCAGGAGCTGGACCGGCTGGACCCGGGCAAGCAGGGCAATTACGACTATACCCTGTACATGGGTCCCAAAAGCCTCAAGGTCCTGGGACAATACGACACCCTGCTGGGCAAATCCATCAATTTCGGCTGGTTCGACTTCATTGCCAAGCCCCTGCTCATGGGCATGAACCTCATCCATGAGGTCCTTCCCAACTACGGGGTGGCCATCATCCTTTTGACCATCATCATCAAGCTCATCTTCTGGCCCCTGGGCACCAAGAGCTACAAGTCCATGAACGAGATGAAAAAGGTTCAGCCTTTGATGATGGAAATCCGGGAGAAGTACAAGGGTGACAAACAGCGCATGAACCAGGAAATCATGGGCCTGTACAAGACCTACAAGGTCAACCCGGCCTCAGGTTGCCTGCCTCTGCTGGTGCAGATGCCCATCTTCTTTTCCCTGTACCGGATGCTCTACATGGCCATTGAGCTGCGCCACGCCCCCTTTGTGGGGTGGATTCAAGACCTGTCCGGGCCGGACCGCCTCTTTGATTTTGATGTTGCGATCCCCATGATGCAGGCGCCCTACGGCATCCCGGTTTTGACCCTGCTCATGGGCGCGTCCTTCCTGCTCCAGCAGAAGATGACCCCCACTGCCGGTGATCCCATGCAGGCCAAGATGATGATGCTCATGCCCATCTTCATGACGGTCCTGTTTATCAACTTCCCGGCCGGCCTGGTCCTTTACATGTTCGTCAACAACATCATTTCCATGGGCCAGCAGTTTTACACCCAGAAGAAATTTGCCTAAGGAGGCCATATGAAAAAAACCCAGGAATTTACCGGAAAAAACGTTGATACAGCTGTCAAAACTGCCTGTTCAACTCTGGGCATTTCCAAAAACGACCTTAAGTATGAGGTTGTTTCAGCAGGAACCTCCGGTATCTTCGGTATTGTCGGGCGCAAACACGCCAAAATAAAAGTCAGTCTGCCCAAATCAGGTAAAAACAAGACTTCCGCAGAAGAAATGAAAGGCATCCACTCCATTGTGGACGAGGCCTTTGGCACAGAGCCCCCTCGCAAGAAACAGGCCCAGGAAAAAGCCGCCCCCCCACAGGCCGAAGCCCCGGAAGCCCAGGAAAAAGCCGCCCCTAGCCAGGCCGAAGCCCCGGAAGCCCCGGAAGAGGATGATCAGGAAGATGCCGGCCGCTGGGACAGCACCCCCGCCGCCAGGGACACCACTGGAGAACGACAGGGTGACCCCGAAATCGCAGAAGGGAAAGAGAGCGAAGCGGAAGCCGAACCCGAACCCGAAGGGCCCCCGCCCGTACCGGTCTCCCAGGCGTCCATAGACCTCGGGGTTGAAGCCCTCAAGAAAATGGCCGACCTGATCACCGATGATGCCCAGATCGAAGCCATCACTGAAGAGGACCGGCTCACCCTTCAGATCACCGGCGGAAATGCGGGCATCCTCATCGGCAGAAAGGGTCAGACCCTGGATGCCATGCAGTTTCTGGTGGACAAGATCATCAACCGCCAGAGCGAGGCCCGGGTCCGGGTAAAGGTGGATATTGAAGGGTATATGGAAACCCGCAAGACCAACCTGCGTCAGCTGGCCTTTAAGATGGCGGAAAAGGCCAAGAAAACCGGCCGCCCTGCCACCATCAACCAGATGAGCGCCCAGGACCGGCGCATTGTCCACCTGGCCCTGAAAGACGACAGCCAGGTCAGAACCCAGAGCATGGGGGACGGATATTACCGCCGCCTGGTCATCTTTCCTAAAAAGCGGAGCGCCAGCCGGGGAAAAAGACGGTCTAAACGAAACGATACATGACAGATACAATTGCCGCAATAGCCACGCCTTACGGCAGCGGCGGAATCGGCGTCATCCGCTTATCCGGCCCTGCAGCCTTTGACATTGCCGGCAAGCTGATGTCAGGGGGGCTGGACCGGACCGCGCCCGAACCGAGAAGACCAATACATCTGCCTGACGCTGACCGAAAGGTGATCCACGGATACATCATGGACGGCCCGGATGTGGTGGATGAAGTATTGGTCATCCCCATGAAAGGGCCACGGTCCTATACGGCAGAGGATGTGGTGGAAATCCAGGCCCACGCCGGGGCCATGGTGCTGAGGCGAATTTTGGATCTTTTGTTCGGCCTCGGGGCCCGGGCTGCCGAACCCGGGGAATTCACCAAACGGGCCTTTTTAAACGGCCGCATCGATCTGACCCAGGCAGAAGCCGTGGCAGACATCATCAATGCCCGGTCCGCCTCCTCCCTGAAGTTTGCCGCCACCCAGAACCTGGGGGTTCTGGGTGAAGAGATTCAGGAGATGCAAGACATTCTCACTGAGCTTCTCTCCCGCCTGGAGGCGGCCATTGATTTTCCCGATGATGTGGACGCGTTCTGCGTTTCCGGAGAAGACCTGGCCAACCTGGACCTGGTTCTGGACAATTGCCGCCTGCTCATCCAGCAGCACGAGGATGCCTGTTTTCTCAAAAACGGCATCAGGGTGGCCATTGCAGGTGAGCCCAACGTAGGCAAATCCAGCCTCATGAACCGGTTGCTGGGCAAGGAGCGCGCCATCATCACCCCGGTACCCGGCACCACAAGGGACCCCATTGAAGAGGACATGAATATCGAGGGTATTCCCTTTGTCATGGTGGATACCGCCGGCATCCACCAGACAGACGACCTGGTGGAAATCATCGGCATTGAAAAGGCCAGGGACCATATTACGGCCTCAGACATCATCCTGTATATGACCGAACCTGGGAAACCCTTTTCCCGGAAGGCCTTTTCCAAGGTTGTGCCGGATCCTTCCAAAAGGGTCCTGTTTGTCATCAACAAGATGGATCTGGCCCAAAACGCCGCAGTGCCCGGGCTGCCAGAGGATCTGGCCCAAATTCCCACGGT
>Ga0209949_1000721_pt1 | contig 16854 bp, 12 predicted proteins | sample SalPonC_black_MG_FD_185711 | JGI IMG/M metagenome (GOLD analysis project Ga0209949, IMG submission 185711) | Salt pond soil microbial communities from South San Francisco under conditions of wetland restoration - Salt Pond MetaG... | ecosystem: Environmental > Aquatic > Marine > Intertidal zone... | reverse complement strand
CCGCGCTGGCAGATAGCCGCACGCAAAGGACGCTAAGAACGCAAAGCATACAGGACAGCCGCGCTGGCAGATAGGCCGCACGCAAAGGACGCTAAGAACGCAAAGCATACGGGACAGCCGCGCTGGCAGAGAGGCCGCACGCAAAGAACGCCAAGAACGCAAAGCATACAGGACGGGCCGCGCTGGCAGATAGCCGCACGCAAAGAGCGCAAAGAACGCAAAGCTTACAGGACAGCCGCGCTGGCGAACAACTCTGCATGAAATCCCAAATATTCGCGTTAGGGAACAATCTGCAGCTTAGTCCTTTGCGATCTTTGCGTGGGGCACCCTGTGAGCGTGGCGCGCAAAGGGCAACTATGCTGTTGTGAAGTGACACGCAGAGCCGCAAAGGGCGCAAAGTTCAAGGCGCGCAACGCTGCCTTTTTGGCCCAGCGCCCTATTTGCTCTGCGAACTCTGCGCCTTACAACGACCAGTTTGCTCCGCGAACTCTGCGCCTCTGCGTGGGGCCATCACCCTATTCGCAAAGCGAATTACTCTCTTCGCGCGATCCCGCTTACACCGGCATGGAACGCTCTACTCTTTGCGCACTTGGCGAGCTTTGCGTGCGGCAAAAAATCATTCGCGTAGCGAATAACCTCCGCGCTTGGCGCGCTCTCCCCTTTGTTTATCTTTGTATCTCTGAGTAACCCAACGCAAAATCCCCACATGGCGTCACCCGAAAAGATCTGGCTCTCCTCCCCTCATATGGGCGAGACAGAGCAGCATTACGTACAGCAAGCCTTCGATACCAACTGGATCGCCCCCCTCGGCCCCCACGTCAACAACTTTGAAGCCGACCTGGCGCGCTATACCGGCGTCCGGCACGCCGCCGCGCTGAGCAGCGGCACCGCCGCCATCCACCTGGCGCTGATCCTTCTCGGCGTGGAACCCGGCGATACCGTGCTGTGCCAGAGTATGACCTTCTCCGCCTCCGCCAATCCCATTGCTTACCAGGGCGCCCGGCCCGTCTTTATCGACTCCGAGGCCGGCAGCTGGAATATGGACCCCGAAGCCCTGGAGCGAGCCCTGAAAGAACTCACCGCCATGGGACGCACCGTAAAAGCCATTATCCCCGTGCACCTGTACGGCATGCCCGCCCGGATGGAGGAGATCCGCGAGGTAGCGGAGCGTTACGATGTCCCTGTAGTGGAGGATGCCGCAGAGGCCCTGGGCTCAAAATATAAAGAGCAGCCCTGCGGCAGTCTGGGCGACCTTAGCATTCTCAGCTTCAACGGCAATAAGATCATCACCACCAGCGGGGGCGGCGCCCTGCTCGGCAATGAGGAGGCCCTCATCCAGCGCGCCCGCTTCCTGGCTACCCAGTCGCGCGATCCGGCGCCGCACTACCAGCACAGCCAGATCGGTTACAACTACCGCCTGAGCAATGTGCTGGCCGGTATCGGCCGCGGACAAATGGAAGTGCTGCCCACCCGCGTCAAACAACGGCGGGCCAATTTCCAGCGCTATCGCGACTATTTCCAGCAGTGGAATGAGCAGGGCTACGAGATTCTGTTTCAGGAAGAGTCACCGGCCAGCTTTAGCAACCGCTGGCTGACCTGCATTCTCCTGAATCCGGAGCGAAACAGGGGCCTGACCCGCGAAGACCTCCGCCTGGCGCTGGCCGAAGACAACATCGAAGCACGACCACTGTGGAAGCCAATGCACCTGCAACCGGTATTCGCCGATGCTCCATTTTACGGAACCGGCATAGCGGAGCGCTTATTCGATATCGGATTGTGCCTGCCCTCCGGCTCCAATCTGGAGGATGAGCATTTCGAACGTATTTTCCGGGTGATGGACAGGTTTTTTGGGTGCCGGGAATGACAGGAGTCCGGGAAAGGAAGCCTCATTAATCTAAATTCCCTTAACCATTATGACCTTCGGGATCCTTAACAGGGGAAGCAAAACCTGATTGTTCTACCTAAGCAGCAAAAGCAGCAAAAGCAGCAAAACATAGCAGGAAAAAAGTTCAAGGCCAGCCATTTATCCAGCTAAACCCGGGCGGACGCTCTACCAGCAAAAGTCTGCAAACTTTTTTGAGCTGAGTATGATTATTTTATTATCTTCGATACTATGCGTAAAAATACCCTTCACGCTTTACGCTCTCTAACCTCCCCCATTGTCAAATCGCGATGCGTTGGCATAATTCATCAAACAAAAACTGCTATACTGACCCCGAATTGGTTGGTAAGGATCATGACGCGAATCCTGATCGCAATTGACCGGGACGTCACCGTTCTCAAACCAGTTTGCGTCAGGAATAAAAAGCCGAATTAACGGGTAAACCTTACAATAAAGCTTTTTATATTTGTATTATCGTCGTACTTTAGCAATTACTTTTGCGGGTAGTGAGTGGGCACAGCCGCCGTGAATACCTGCAGAACTTAGCGACGTGCGATTAATAAGTGTCGGGCTTAGATAGGCAAGTGATTTTTCTTTTAGCCAAGGCGAAGGTTCCCGACCTTAGCAGAGCTAAGGGAGTCGGTTCTTGAACGCCGGATAAAAGGAAAAGCACTCCTAGAAAACCCGACAGTTATTGATCGTCCGTCGCTTAAGACCTGGTACGGTTGATAATGAGAGAAGACGACCGCTCTGTTAACACGCTCGAGGCTTGTAAAGGAATTGACACTGCCCAAAGACGCATTCTTTTGCGTGCCCCAACTGCAAAAAACCAGACTAGCTCATGAAAATTTTGCCACACTATGATACCTACCGGCAAGGCCGCATTGCCGGTTATGTGACCAAGACGCTCATCCTGGCCATAGACCTAGGCCTGGCCTTGTTCGCCTTTTTTACGGCCCTGCTGATCACCGGCAACTTCGATTTTGTACGGGCGGGTTATTTTCTGCTGGGCTGGGCTTCCTTCCTGCTGATCCTCTTCCGGGGTATTTCCTTTGTATTTTTCAAGACCTATCTCATCATCATCCGCTACGTTGGGCAGAAAGACATCACCAACATATTTCTGGCCGTAACCACCTCCTCTCTGGCCTTTCTGCTCTTCGCATGGCTGGACCCCAGGCTGCTCCCGGAAGGAGAGACGGCGGCCATCGTACTGACCGACTACCTCGTACTCCTGGTGTTAACCGGCGGCTTCCGTATGCTGCTGCGCCTAATTGTGGACGAATTGCGCATGCGAAGTAACTCAAGAATCAATACCGTCGTCTTCGGCGCCGGCGAGATGGGCGCCCTGCTGGAAAATGTACTTCGGCAAAACGTAACGCATAACTACCGGGTCGTTGCTTATTTTGACGACAACCCCCACGTACACAAGAAATTACTCAACGGCATCCGGGTATACAATCCGAAAAAGTCCTTTGAAGAGGTCATCAAGCGCTATAAGGTCAAGGTGGCAATCATCGCTATCAAACAGCTGCCGGAGGAACGCCGGGTGGCCTTCATCGCTAACTGCCTGGACAAAAACATCAAGGTTCTGAAGGTGCCCGCCACCGAACTGTGGTTCAACAACACCCTGCAGGTGACCCAGCTGCGCGACATCAACTTCGAAGACCTGCTGAACCGGCCGCCTATACAGCTCGACGAGGAAGCCATCAGCCGGACGGTTCGCAGTAAGGTGGTCCTCGTCACCGGCTGCGCCGGCTCCATCGGCAGGGAAATCCTGCGACAGCTGCTGAAATACGAGCCCCGGCAGATCATCGGCGTGGATCAGGCCGAGACGCCCCTGGCCGAAATCACCCTGGAGCTGCAGGAATCAGTTAATACCGGTAGCTTCCTGCCTATCATCGGCGATGTGCGCGACAGACAAAAAATGCGCCGCATTTTTAAAAAGTACCACCCCGAGTACGTCTTTCATGCGGCCGCCTACAAACACGTCCCCATCATGGAGCGCTTCCCGGAAGAAGCAGTGCGCGTCAACGTGGAAGGCAGCTGCCTGATAGCCGACCTGGCCTCCGAGTTCGACGCAGAGAAGTTTGTGATGATCTCCACCGACAAGGTCGTCAACCCCAGCAATGTCATGGGCGCCTCGAAGCGCATCGCCGAGATCTACGTACAGACCCTTAACTATGCGCCACACAACCGCACGCAGTTTATCACCACCCGCTTCGGCAACGTGCTGGGCTCCAACGGATCGGTAATCCCAATCTTTAAACGTCAGATCGAGAACCGCGAATCCGTCACCGTCACCCACCCCGATATCACCCGCTATTTCATGACTATCCCTGAGGCCTGCCAGCTGGTGCTCGAAGCCGGCGCCATGGGAAAGGGCGGCGAAATCTTCGTCTTCGATATGGGCAAACCCGTACGCATCCTCGACCTGGCCAAACAGATGATCAAAATGGCGGGGCTGGTCCCCGACCTGGATATCAAGATCAGCTTCTCCGGCCTGCGCCCCGGCGAAAAACTATACGAAGAACTGCTCGACGATCAGGAGAACCTCGGCGATACCCACCACCCCAAAATCTTCCGCGCCCGCGTCCGGGACTTCCAGTACGAGGAAGTGCAGGTGCTGGTCAGCGAGCTCTGCGAAAAACTGCTCCGGAACCACTCCAGCATGGACCTGGTGCGTAGTATGAAAGCCATCGTCCCCGAATTCTCCAGCCAGAATTCCCATTTTACATTACTCGATGAGGAGCAGAAAACCAATACGCATCAACCCAATGGGAAGCAATAGGTGCTTTTGCCGCTCCGTACAGATCTAATCCGCCAATGCCGATAAGTATCAAAAAACTATTCCTCCGCACCCTGGGCCGCCTCATCCCCTCGGATTTCTTTTCCCACCACTTCCCCGTTTCCATCAAAGGAGTGTGCTTTATGGAGAATAAGGTCATCCTGCTGAAAAACGAACGGCGGAACTGGGACCTTCCCGGCGGCAAGCTCAAACGAAAAGAAGAGGTGGTCGCCTGCCTGGAACGGGAAATGCTGGAGGAACTGAATATTACCGTCCAGGTGAAAGACCTCCTGGACGTCACCCAGATCAGCGTTATGAATACAGTCAGCGTCTTCGTTGTCATCTACGGCTGTACGACACAGGCCTCCCCCGGCGAGCTGAAGATCAGCCAGGAGAGTTTCGAGGTCGGCCTTTTCACCATAGACGAGCTGGACGGCCTCCGCATCCGGCAAGCATACCGGGAGGTGATCCGCAGGGCCTTCCGGACCGTTGACCTGAAGTGAGCGCGGCATCGTGGCGGCTCGAAGGAAATTAAAGCGCAGCTCCGGAAAACTGTTCCCCGGCCCGCCGAAGCGCAACAGCTTGCCCGGTACACCAAGTGCCGGGGAAGAAGCATAGCTTGAAAAAATACCATCGCCAAATCGGGACACTTATTAATCGCACCTCGATTAGCTCCCGGCACACAAATATCCACCGACTTCTATACATTTGCGGTAACAGCTTGGAATCTCCGCTGCAGGGCAATATTTTCCCCACGGATTATTCAAAAATGACAAGCCGTAAAAAACCGCGCAAAATCTACGTAATCCGTAGATCCTTTAACTCTCGCCTGGCCAAGCCAGGTCACTAAACAATTCCGACACTATGAAAAAAAGAGCACTTATCACCGGAATTACCGGCCAGGACGGCGCCTACCTCGGCGAGCTTTTACTGGAAAAAGGCTACGAAGTGCACGGCATCAAGCGCCGCGCCTCCTTGTTCAATACCTCCCGCATCGATCACCTGTACCAGGACCCGCACGAGCAGGATCTGCGTTTCATCCTGCACTACGGCGATCTGACCGACAGCACCAACCTGATCCGTATCATTCAGGAGGTGCAGCCCGACGAGATTTACAACCTGGGCGCCATGTCGCACGTGCAGGTGAGCTTCGACTCGCCGGAGTACACCGCCAATGCCGACGGCGTGGGTACGCTGCGCCTGCTGGAAGCCATCCGCATCCTGGGCCTGGAGAAAAAGACCAAATTCTACCAGGCCTCCACCTCCGAGCTGTACGGGCTCGTGCAGGAGGTACCGCAGAGCGAGCAGACGCCCTTCTACCCCCGCTCGCCCTACGCCGCCGCCAAGCTCTACGCCTACTGGATCACGGTCAACTACCGCGAGGCCTACGATATGTTTGCCTGCAACGGCATCCTCTTCAACCACGAGAGCCCTCTGCGCGGCGAGACCTTCGTGACGCGCAAGATCACCCGCGCGGTGGCCAAGATCGCCCTCGGCCTGCAGGACAAGCTCTACCTCGGCAACCTCGATGCCCGCCGCGACTGGGGCCACGCCCGCGACTACGTAGAGGCCATGTGGCTGATGCTGCAGCAGGAAAAACCCGAAGACTTCGTCATCGCCACCGGCGTAACCACCAGCGTCCGGCAGATGGCGCAGCAGGCTTTCCGCGAGGTGGGAGTGGAACTGGAATTTCACGGCAAAGGCAAAGAAGAGATTGGTATTGTCGCCGATATCGATTCCGCAAAATTGCCTAGCAATCCGGAGCCCCACCTCAGTACCGGCGTGGAAGTCCTGGCCATCGACCCCCGCTATTTCCGCCCCACGGAAGTGGACCTGCTTATTGGCGACCCCGCCAAGGCTAAGGCGCAGCTGGGCTGGCAGCCAAAATACGACTTTCCGGCGCTCGTCAGCGAGATGGTGCAGGCAGACCTGGAGCTGTTCCGGCGTGACCAGTATTTGAAGGATGCGGGCTTTGAGGTTAAGAATGAGTTTGAGTAGGAGGGTGGGGTTTGGGTTTAGGTTTTAGGCCTTGGGGAGGGTACCGGTTTATAGCGGGTGGCTTCTCCCCCTTTCTTCGTCCGTCCGAAGCCTGTAGGGCGTAGGCGGAAGGGGGCCGGGGGGCGCGGGTGGGGTTAGCCTTGGGTTTTAGGGGGGGGTACATGAAGCCTGTCGTCTGGTATCTGGGGTCTTTTTTTCATGTAGAGGCGCGGAGGTTTTTTTAGGTTTTGGGGGTTAGGATTTAGGATTTAGTGGGGGATACATGAAGCCTGTCGTCTGGTATCTGACATCTGGCGTCTTTTTTTCACGCAGAGGCGCGAAGGGCGCAGAGATAATTTTACGAATTACTCAGATCCTCGGGGATCCTCATTCTGAAATATTTGTGTAATTTGTGATATCTCCGCTGCAGAGCGACCCTAATAGTGCCAGATTTTTTATGATATAAATGAAAAGCGTTCGGTGATATAGCTATTTGAAACCCCAAACATCGATATTTCGTTATTTTAGCCAAAAAGAGCTTACGAATATGAAAACCATAAACCTGGAAATTCCGGATACCCTCGAAATACGAGATGCAAAAATAATCTTTGCAGGAGAGCTATATGAAAGAGGGATTCTAAGCCTTGGACAAGCTGCCAAGATAGCTGATCTCAGTAAAAGAGCTTTCATTGAAATCATTGGGAAATACGGTTTCTCCATTTTTAGTCAATCGGAAGAGGACCTGAGAGAAGATATCAAAAATGCCTGAAATTGTAATTTCGGAAGACATCCTTAATCGCATTCAAGTAGAGGACTTCAGGATATCTCAAAACCTTATAGATCTGATTCTCAAAGAAATCAAATAACCTCCCTTTAGTTTTACTCGAAAAGTCGGGGTGAACGGTCCCGAATCTTGACAAATCAGTGTACTCCGTATGAATCCAACCGAAAAAATATACATAGCCGGCCACCGCGGCATGGTAGGTTCCGCCCTCCTCCGCAAGCTGAAGGCCGAAGGCTATGATAACTTCGTCACCCGTACATCCCGGCAGCTCGACCTGCGCAATCAGGCGGAGGTACAGGAGTTCTTCCGGCGGGAACAGCCTGATTATGTCTTCCTGGCCGCCGCCAAGGTAGGCGGCATTATGGCCAATAACACTTACCGCGGCGAGTTCCTCTACGAAAACCTGATGATCCAGAATAACGTCATCCACGCGGCGAAGGAGAGCGGTGTCAAAAAGCTGCTATTTCTCGGATCCTCCTGTATCTATCCCAAGCTGGCGCCGCAGCCCCTGAAAGAAGAGTACCTGCTCACCGGTGAGCTGGAGCCTACCAACGAGCCCTACGCCATCGCCAAGATCGCCGGCATCAAGCTGTGCGACGCCTACCGCGCCCAATACGGCTGCAATTTCATCTCCGTCATGCCCACCAACCTGTACGGCCCCAACGACAATTACGACCTGGAGACCTCCCACGTGCTGCCCGCCCTGATCCGCAAGTTTCACGAAGCACAGCGCGACGGCCACGAGCAGGTCGTCCTCTGGGGCACCGGCAGGCCCCGCCGCGAGTTCCTCCACGTCGACGACCTGGCCGACGCCTCCCTCTACCTCATGGAACACTACAACGAGCCCGGCCTGGTCAACATCGGCACCGGCGAAGATCTGCCCATCGTCGACCTGGCCCACCTCATCGCCCGCATCACCGGCTTCGAAGGCAATATCGAACACGATCTCTCCAAACCCGACGGCACCCCCCGCAAACTCCTCGACGTCACCAAACTCCACGGGCTCGGCTGGCGCCATCAGATTGGACTGGAAGAGGGAATTAGAAAGGTTTATGAGGGACTGGAGGGCGAGAAGTGGTATTGAGGAGAAATAAAAAATAGAAAAGACAAGCCTGGTGGAATGATCGCTTTGCAAATTCCACGAGGCCTGCCTGTCGTGAACGACATGAGGGCAGCGGAAAGCGAAAAATAATCCCAAAACAAAAAGCAAATATTACTCCTTCAATCAGGTTTATAACAAACATTTAATGCCTGAACCGGGAGATTTGCACTGATAAATTCTATTCAAAACATCGAAAAATAACTTATAAAAGAAAGCCTCTTTCTGTCTGAACTCAAAAAGTAAAGATAGCGCTGTTTTTCACCGAAAACCTCATCCGGCAAAACGACTTCAACGACTACAATTTTCTGAAAATCAATATATAGCAACTCATCTCCCACCTCATTATCAAAAAAATCGATACGTATTTTAACATGATGCTTTTGAGGAAAAAATATATTCCCTATATTGTGATTTTGGCAATAAGACGACCAAAACACCACACCCCATGGAAAACCTGATTCTCGGCGCCGTGACGGCGTTCCTGCTGACTTATTTAGCTATCCCATCAGTTATACACATTGCGCTCAAAAAAAATCTTTGCGATCAGCCCGGCGGGCGCCGCTCGCATAGCGTCCCTACGCCTTCGCTGGGAGGCGTCGCCATTTATACCGGTCTTTTCTTTTCCATGGTTCTCTGGACGCCCTTTGCCAGCTTTGCCAATCTGCAGTATATCCTCTGTGCTTTCATCATCATTTTTCTGGTCGGCCTCAAGGATGACCTCACGATCATGTCGGCCAATAAAAAACTAATTCTGCAGCTGGTCGCCATCGGCATTCTGGTTGTCAAATCGGATATCCGGCTGGAGGGGTTTTACGGTTTTTTCGGCTGGGAGACGCCGCTCCCCTACCTGGCCTCGGTCCTCTTTTCCATGTTCACCCTGCTGGTCATCATCAACTCCTTCAACCTGATCGACGGTATCAACGGGCTGGCCGGCAGCTTATGTGTACTGGTGGGGAGCACGCTGGGCATCTGGTTTTACAATACCGGCCATCCGGAGCTGGCCATTCTCGCCGCTGCTGCCGTCGGCGCCACCCTGGGTTTTCTGCCCTACAATATCACTCCGGCCCGCATTTTTATGGGTGATACCGGTTCGCTGACCCTGGGCATGGTCACCGGAATCCTCATCGTCAAGTTTATCAACATCAACGAACACCTGCCTCCCGCCCACGATTACCACCTGGAGGCTATCCCGGCTGTCGCCATCGGCATCATCATGCTGCCCATATTTGATACCCTGCGCGTCTTCACCACCCGGATATACCGCGGACAACCTCCCTTCCGGGCCGATCGCCGCCACATCCACCACCTGCTGATCGACAATGGCTACAGCCATATGCAGGCCACCGGCATCCTCGTACTCTGCAATGCCCTGTTTATCCTGTTTGTACTACTCTTCCAGCGCTACGTAGAGCAGCATCTGCTCTTGATCCTTTCCTTCAGCATCGCCGGCGGTCTCACCTTCCTGCTGCATATGTCTGTTTACCGGCGAGGCGTGAAGGAGGAAAGCAGCCTTCCCGGTAAAAAGATAAGCAAACAGGTAGGGGAGGATGCGACAGTGTGAGTCCGGAACCCGGCAGGCCGGCCAAAAATAACGGCACACTGATCCTTTATGATTACCCGGCAACCAAAATTTTGCAATCCGCCGGCCCTCCAGTCAGAAATTTCTTTGTGAATTTTCCGCGTTAACTTTAAAATCATAAAAGACCTTAAGATATCAGTGTACTATAATCAGCCGCCCTTCCAACTTCCGACTTGCATCATCTTCCGCCTTCCGACTGCCATTTCGCGTAAAGGGGAAACAACTTCATCAGGGAACCAGATGGATTGGCAGTTATACTGGGCCCTTATTTGTCCACCCCCTGCGCCCCCGCCGGCGGGGGATACCGCTCTGACATACCGCTCTGACATACCGCTCTGACATGCTGCTTTAGCAGGCTTGGGCCAGCCTTTGGTCTTTACCCCCGCCTTCCGGAGCCAGAAGACCCCTGTTAGCGCGGTGTCCCCCGCCGGCGGGGGATTTAGGGGGTGGATTCCGGTAATATTTACCGCTCCACTATGATGGCTGAATATGCTTTTTTAACCAAAACTTGGTTTTTCTTACGCGAAACCTCCGTCCGCCTTCCCATCCCTTAGCATCTCAGACAAAAACCCGATTGACCCACCCCACCCCTTGCCCATCCCTTCCGACTTCCGCTTTCCCACTTCCCATCCCTTTCATTTTAAAAAATTGCTTATCTTTCCCAGGAAGAAACCCAAACACAAACGCTAATGGAACTCTTTAAAATCCTGGTCACACTGGCGATGCTATTTCTGATTTCAGACTTCGATCCTTTCGTAAATTTTCCGAAACCCTGACGTACTCAGATTGCCCGCAAGGTTTTCCCCTGGTTTAACCCGGAGAAAGTCACCCTGGCGATGCTATTTCTGATTTCAGACTTCGATCCCTTCGTAAATTTGCCGAAATCTTGACGTAATCAGATTGCTCGCAAGGTTTTCCCTTGGTTTAACCCGGGGAAAGCCTTAAATTTGATTTATAAAAATACAAACCTCACACGTTACACCTACCCAACCCATTCTGCTCCCGACACTGATTAGCAGACAATAGTCTGATAGTATAACCAAATGACAGACACTTGCTATGAGAAAAAAAATTCTCCTGGTGGCCAATTCTACCTGGAATATCTACAACTTTCGTTTATCGCTGATCCGGCATTTGAAAGCAGAGGGGTACCGCGTAGTGGTGGTGGCGCCGGTAGATGAGTATATCGACTACCTGCACCAGACCGGCGTAACGCGGCATGTTCCCCTGCACCATCTGCGTCCGCAGAGCCGCAACCCGGCCCACGACCTGCTGCTCACCTGGGAGCTGTACCGCATCTACCGGCGCGAGCGCCCCGATCTTATCCTGCACTACACCATCAAACCTAACATCTACGGCAACCTGGCGGCGCGCATGGCGGGTATCCCCAGCATTTCCACCATCACGGGGCTGGGCTATACCTTTCTGCACGCTTCCCGCTTCACCACGCGAGCCGTACAGCAGCTGTACCGGCGAGCCCTGCGCTGGCCCCGCTGGGTAGCGTTCCACAACCGGGACGACGAAGCGTTGTTTCGCAGCAAGCGCCTGGTACCGCCGCAACGCAGCCTGGTGATCCACGGCTCCGGGGTGAATACCAATCACTTCCGGCCCCTGCCCCGCCCCGACAGCGATTCCTTTATCTTTCTGTTTATCGGCCGCCTGCTGAGCGACAAAGGCCTGCCTGAGCTGGTAGAAGCCGGCAAACAGCTGCGCCGCCGATATCCGCAAGCCGAGCTGTGGGTGGTCGGCGAGCTGAGCCCCGGCAACCCCTCCGCCATCTCCAAGGAGCAGGTGCTGAACTGGATGGAAGCCGGCCATATCCGCTACGCGGGGCACTCCCGCGATGTACGCCCCTTCATCAAAATAGCGGACGCCATGGTGCTGCCCTCCCACCGCGAAGGCATCCCGCGCGCCCTCCTGGAAGGTATGGCGATGGGTAAACCCATCATCACGACCAATGTGCCGGGCTGCCGCGATACCGTGGAAGAAGGCCGCAATGGTTTCCTGGTTCCCTCACGTGATACCCCCGCCCTGAGCCGGGCCATGGAACGCATGCTGGCGCTGCCGGAGGAAGAACGGGAAGACATGGGCATACACAGCCGGCGGAAATCGAGAGAAGAATTTGAGGATAAAATAATTACCCAACGCTATACGGCGTTAATTGAAACCATACTGGCGGAAAAAACAAAACCGGTAAAAACGCCCGCCGGTTTACTTACCTTTCAAAAGAAATAACGAACATAAAACCGGTTTTTTACCCTTTCACTTAAACCCATACAAATGGCATTTGCAAAAAAATACTTCTCCCTGCTGTTCTTTGTTATACTTTTTTTTTCCGGCCTGCAGGCGCAGGTGACTTATACTTTTACCGGAACGGGTAACTGGAGTGAAGCCAGTAATTGGGACATGAACGGTGTTCCGCCGGATAACCTAGCTTCCGGCGATATTTTCATTAACGGGGACTGCACATTGGATACAGACTATACACTTGGAGCCGACGCCACGCTTACGGTTACGGTAAATGTAACATTAACTATTCTAGGAACAGGTAATCGCACCCTAACCAATGATGGAACTATTTCCATTGCAACCGGTGCTATACTTAATAACGATGAAACCCTTACCAACAATGGTTCTATCTCTATTGCTACCGGCGCCACGCTTAATAACAACGATAATCTCGTCAATGAGGCCACCGGCGTATTGACCAATGACGGAATTTTAAATGCTGTTGTTAATAATACGGAGCTCACTAATAACGGTACGCTAACCAACAACAATGTGCTGGTTATAGCTAATGGAGAATTAATCAACAACGGTAGCCTGACCAATTCTGCGGATGGAAGCATAAACAACAACAGAACACTGACCAATAATTCTGTTGCGACCCTGAGCAATGAGGGTACCATCTCCATTAACAATCAAAACAATAATGCAAACATCCTCCTGAACAACTTCGGCACACTCATCAACAACGGCACCATTACCCGTGATAATGGAGATGTAAAAAATAACTCCGGAGCTACTCTGTTTGGTACAGGCACGATTGATATGATTGGTGCAAATAATAATACAGCTGCTTTTATTAATGCGGGAACTATCCGGCCCGGGAATTCTATCGGCACACTTAGGATAAATGGGGATTTCGAAAATAATGGTGCTATCATTGCCGAAGTAAATGGTCCATCCAGTAGTGATCTAATCAGTGTTACAGGTACGGCGACGCTTGGTGGCACTTTAACCGTTGTCAATGTGGGAGTCATTGACAATGGCAATTCTTTCCTTATTATTCAGGGAAACATAGCTAGTGTAAATAATAGTTTCTTTGGAGACACCCCTACTTTACCCGGTAGCTTCACGGATTGGACCATCGACGTAATGTCCCCCGATTATGTTTTAACCTACACCGGCGAACAACTACTCCCCATCGAACTCCTGTCTTTCTCCGGCAAGCAGCAGGAAGAGGGCATACAGCTCACCTGGAGCACCGCCACCGAGCTCGACAACGACTACATGGCCGTAGAGCGCAGCGCGGACGGCCGGGTATTTGACGAGATCGGCCGGATCCCCGGCCGGGGCACTACCTTCGAGCCGCAAACGTATACCTTTCTGGATCCTGCCCCGCTACCGGATATCAACTACTACCGGCTGCGGCAGGTCGATTTCGACGGAGCGACGGAATACCATCCTGTCATTACCGTGCTTAACCAAATGCCTGCCCGGATGCAGCTAAATGCTTTTCCCAACCCGGTCATGGAAGAACTGCGGATATCTTACAACACTTCTGCCTCCGGTAATCTGCGACAAGCGCAGCTGCGCCTGTTTGATGCCAATGGCCGGCTGCTCCGACAGCGAACCGTAGAGGGTAGCGGTGGAGTTCTCGTGCTGTCTGTGGAAAACCTGCCGTCAGGGTTATACCTGCTCGAGCTTTCGCAAAACGGACAGTCGGAACAACAGCGCTTTGTGAAGGAATAATAGGCAATCCAAATTTAGGATCAAACCGTAGATCTCAACGCTTGAAAAGCTATTGGCCCTTGGCCTTTCCACCCAAAGGCTAAGAGCCAATAGCCAAAAGCCTTTCAAATTATTACCTCTTTGCATTCCAATAAGCTACTCATGCTGTCTTACCGCTTTCCCCCGGTCAAAACACCCGGAACGGTAAGGCTGCGCAACTTCTATACGGAGGCGAAGACCTACTTCGAAACGCGATACGTACTCACCTCTTCCAACCGGTCACTTATGATCCAGGATGAGGGTCTGGCGGCGGATACACCTCACCTGGAAACGTTATCTACACTGGACTTACGGTGCTTTCACCTGAAACGTAGCGGGCGGAATACGCTAAGTTCCGCTACCAAGCAACGACCTGAGATGCAGGTGCTGTCCAAACTCAGCGACAGCTTTCCTTTTAACCTGCTATGGGGGGACGGGGGCCTGGTATATATTCTGGCCGGCTACCGGCGGGGCAAACAACTGGTTGAGCAGGAAGGTATCACGCATTTATTTTCTTCCTTCCGCCCCTATTCCGACCATGCCATCGCCTGGCTGCTAAAGCGGCGTTTTCCGAAGCTGGTATGGATCGCCGATTTCCGGGACCTGCACGTCAACCGGGCAATAAGCAATGTGTACTTGCCCGGAATACAGCATTGGTTTAACAGGCAAATTCTGCGACAAGCCGATGTGGTGACCACCGTCTCCCAGGGCCTGGCCCACTCATTGCAGCGATACCATTCCAGGGTATATGTACTACCTAACGGCATCGGCGAAGTACCGGAGAAGCTTCCCGAACTTAAGCTGCCGCCGAAGTTTACGATCGGATACACGGGCTCGGTTTATCCGGAGCTGCAGGATGCCCGCCCGCTGCTGCAAGCGCTGCGCCTGCTGATCGACGAGGACTGTATCGACCCAAAACAGATGCAGCTGGTGGTCGCCGGCAAGGATGGCGCTATCTGGCGGCAGTGGGTGAAGGAGTTCGGACTGGAGGAACTGCTGATCGACCTGGGATTCGTGTCCCGGCGGGAAGCATTGGCGCTGCAGCGGCAAAGCCATCTGAATCTGTTGCTGACCTGGTCGATGGGAAAGGATCAGGGGGTTTTGACGGCGAAGTTGTACGAATATTTGGCGGCGAGAAGACCGGTACTGGGGGTGGTGAAAGGGCACTGTGATGAGGAACTGGAAAAAGTTTTTTCCTCTCTTGATCACAGTTGCCTCTTTTATACGGCCACTGCTTCCCCGACCCTTCCGGCAGACTTTTTAATGCCGCACTACCAGCGGTGGCAATCAGGGAAGACGCCGGAACCTGCCTTGGATACAGCGGCTTTGTCCAATTATTCATGGAATACTACCATCGCAATGTTTATGGAAGAGCTGGGAATTGAACCTGAAAAAATAAAATATAAATGAGTTTACCTGGATTCAATCACTTTTTCCATCATCAAGAAGAACATTAGGTAACCAAAAAGGTAACCTCTGTACACCCATCCTGTTCCCTCCATCGAAGGCTGATACAAGAATAAAGAAGTTCCTAAACTGATAACGACTACTATACTCCATTCTCTGTACGACCAATTCTTAACGCTGTTTTCTAAATATTTCGCAAAGGATCTCCCGGCGAGCGGAAGTATGGGCCACAATAGTAGTAAGGGTAAAGCAAATAACCTTGCTTCCCTTGCCAATCCCGCTGCCAGTACAATTACTGTGTTGAAAAGTGTTATGCCAAATGCCCAGCTTATCCAAGCGCGTCGTCCCCTGCTAAGTTCACACTTGCTTATTATCCACCTGACTACCTGTAGCGGTATTCCAAGGACCATAAATAAGGAAAAGAGCGTTTCCGAAGTTCGGGAGAAGTCCTTGAAATTTTCCTGCCAGGCTAGAAAACGCCGCTCAACCAGAAAGTCGATTCCTGGGTTTGCACTTTTTCCATGGAAATAAAAGAGAATAAACAGCCCTAAAGGCATTATAGTAATTGCGACTTTCCACCATCTAGGTGACAGACGATATTGGTTTCCCAAAAAGAAGGGTAAGAACAAAATACTCGTTTCCCGGGTAAATAGGCCGATGGTGAAACAAAGCATTACCCCCCACCATATCTTTTTCACAAAAAATAATAAAGCTAATAGTAAAAAAAAGTACTGGAACGGCTCGTCATAGGTGTTTATCCTTCCCAAAAAGGCAAAGAGTACCGAAAAACATAACCAGAAAAAGAGGAAAACAGAAAGGGGATGATCGATACCGGTAATCGTCCGGGAGAGGTTAAAGAGAAGTATGCTACACCCTAGAAACAGAGTGCAGTTGATCAATAAAAAGCTGAAGGCAAGCGGAAGATGGAGGTAGTTGTGTAAAAAATACAGGACACTTAGTGTCACAATGCGTTTCCCAAAAACAGGATGATCCAACCTGGAATGATACACCTCCTCAGCAAGCGCATTATTCCACCAATCTGTCCAATGCAACGTAATGGGATCAGTGAATCCGTTTAGCAGACTAGGAAGCAGGGCATTGATAAATAAAAATAGCAAAAAGGCCATCGTAGTAAGCAGGTATGGCCTTTGGAGTTGGGCTGATTTTTTACTTGAGATGAAATGCTCGTTATCTAATTCCTTCATATTGGTAAGTAGCTAAATAGTGCCTGGCCGAAAAGTTGTAATCTACTGAAAATGAGCAAAAAACAAGTGGTTCAGCGCTATGAATTTTAGAGAAAATTCGTATCTTAGAGTTACTAATTCAATTGATAATCAGCCACTTA
>Ga0209949_1000716_pt1 | contig 16907 bp, 12 predicted proteins | sample SalPonC_black_MG_FD_185711 | JGI IMG/M metagenome (GOLD analysis project Ga0209949, IMG submission 185711) | Salt pond soil microbial communities from South San Francisco under conditions of wetland restoration - Salt Pond MetaG... | ecosystem: Environmental > Aquatic > Marine > Intertidal zone... | reverse complement strand
AGGCTTTTTTATGTTTCCCTGCCATAAGGGATTTAGAGGTTTTTACAATTTGTGTAGGGGTGATACCATGTTTTTCGTTATATAGAAGTTGTTTTTCACGTCTTCTGTTCGTTTCATCAATGGTCTGTTGCATCGAACGGGTAATGGTGTCGGCATACATGATTACTTTCCCTTCCAGATTTCTGGCTGCACGTCCTGATGTTTGAGTTAAAGAGCGTGACGAACGTAGGAAACCTTCTTTATCGGCATCCAGAATAGCTACCAACGATACTTCCGGTAAGTCTAAGCCCTCGCGTAACAAATTGACGCCAACCAATACATCAATAATACCTTCTCGCAATTGATCCATAATTTCAACCCGCTCCAAAGTATCTATGTCCGAATGGATGTACTGACATTTTATAGAAAACCGGGTAAGGTATTTGGTTAATTCTTCGGCCATTCTTTTCGTAAGTGTGGTTATTAAAACTCGTTGTTTCTTTTCTGTTCGGGAATGAATTTCTTCCATCAAGTCATCAATTTGATTTAGAGAGGGCCGAACTTCAATCTCAGGGTCAATTAATCCTGTTGGCCGGATAAGCTGCTCTACAAAGAAACCATCGCATTTTTCAAATTCATAATCGGCAGGAGTGGCACTAACAAATAATAACTGATTAGTCAGTGCTTCGAATTCTTCAAATTTTAAGGGTCTGTTATCGATAGCAGCGGGTAAACGGAATCCAAATTCCACTAAATTTTTCTTTCGGGCGTGATCTCCTCCATACATGGCCCGGATTTGTGGTAAGGTAACATGACTCTCATCCACTACTGCAAGAAAATCATCAGGAAAATAATCGAGCAGGCAAAACGGGCGCGTGCCGGGTTTCCTCCCGTCAAAATATCTCGAGTAATTTTCAATACCCGAACAGTAACCTAACTCTTTAATCATTTCCAGGTCATATTCTACCCGCTCTTTTATTCGTTTGGCTTCCAATGGTTTTCCTATAGATTTGAAATATTCAATCTGTTGAAACAGGTCATCCTGAATTTGCCGGATAGCCTGGTGCATCCTATCTTTGGTAGTTACAAAAATATTGGCCGGATAAATGACTCCGCTATCTAATGATTCGATAATTTCATTGGTCTGCGGATCAAAGGATTCAATCTCTTCAATCTCATCGCCCCAGAAAATGACACGGTAGCCAAGATCGCTGTAAGCCAGATAAATATCAATCGTGTCTCCTTTTACTCTGAAGGTTCCGGGTTTAAAATCAATTTCACTACGTGAATATAAGCTTTCCACCAGCGAACGTAAAAATTGGTTTCTGTTTAGTATCTGTCCTGTTTTTATGAATATGGTGTTGCTGTGAAAATCTTCTGGATTCCCTATTCCGTATAAACACGATACTGATGAAACTACAATTACATCTCTGCGTCCCGAAAGGAGAGAGGATGTTGCGCTTAAACGCAGTTTTTCAATTTCTTCGTTAATGGATAAGTCCTTTTCGATATATGTATCAGTGACCGGCAAATATGCTTCGGGTTGGTAATAGTCGTAATAAGAAACAAAATATTCTACGGCATTATCGGGAAAAAATTGTTTAAACTCACTGTATAACTGGGCTGCCAGGGTTTTGTTATGACTCAGCACCAGGGTGGGTTTTTCCACTTTTTCAATGACATTAGCTACGGTAAAAGTTTTTCCCGAGCCGGTAACTCCCAGTAAGGTCTGGAACCTGTCTCCCCGTTCAATTCCTTCTGCCAGTTGTTTAATGGCTTCGGGTTGATCGCCGGTCGGAACATATGTTGAGGTGATTTTAAATTTCATCAGTAAATTTTTTATTTGAAAGCCCGGATTTTGAGTTACATGCAGTTTTTGAATAGCTGCAAAAATTCTTTACGAAGATAAAAATTTTATCAATGAATGAGCAATTGATATTATTGAAATAATTTTAGGTTAAGCTTTTGGATGAAAGGTATTACATTGATATTTTAAGACAGGTTGTCAGTATGTCATAATACGAAATAAAAAAAGCTAATGCGCTAAACATTAGCTTTTTATTGTTCTGTTTTGTCGGGATGGCCAGATTCGAACTGGCGACCCCACGCCCCCCAGACGTGTACTCTAACCGGGCTGAGCTACATCCCGAGCTTTTTCTCTATTTTGGATTTTATGTTTAATGTACTTTGTTTACCAAAACGGGTCACAAAAATAAGTTATCAATTCTTAATATGCAAAATTTTATTTCAATTAAATTTTGGTATATTTATTGCTCATAAGAATTATCGAAATATTAAATTATCTAAATAGTTTATTACGTCAAATCAATCAATCATTTAAAATAATAAGAAAATGGCATTATTTAAATCATTAGACAATCTGGACGAAGAACAAAAACAATCACCTGTTGATGCTGAGGTAGAAAAAGTAAAATGTTTAATTGTTGGTTCAGGTCCTGCAGGATATACAGCAGCAATTTATGCAGCCCGAGCCAATTTAAATCCCGTATTGTACGAAGGTATTGAGCCCGGAGGTCAGTTAACCACGACAAACGATGTAGAAAATTATCCGGGATATCCCGAGGGAGTTACCGGGCCGGTAATGATGGAAGATTTCAAAAAACAGGCTGAGCGTTTTGGTACCGATGTTCGTTTTGGAATTGCAACAGCTTCCGATCTGTCAAAACGACCTTTTAAGGTTACCATTGATGACAAAAAGGTTATCGAAGCAGAAGTTTTAATTATTGCTACCGGTGCTACAGCAAAATATTTAGGAATAGAATCAGAAAATCAATATAAAGGTCAGGGCGTTTCGGCTTGTGCCACCTGCGATGGATTTTTCTACAAAGGAAAAGATGTTGCTGTTGTGGGTGGTGGCGATACTGCTGCCGAAGAAGCCACCTATCTTGCAGGAATCTGTAATAAAGTTTATCTTATTATCCGTAAAGACCATATGAGAGCATCTAAAGTGATGCAAGAACGGGTTTTTAATACTAAAAATATTGAAATCCTTTTTGAGCATAATACCAAAGAAATTGTAGGCGACAGTAGTGGTGTTACCGGAGTTATTTTAGTAAATGGCAAGGGCGAAGAGGTGAAAATTGATGTTCACGGCTTTTTCTTAGCTATTGGACATAAACCGAATTCAGATATCTTTAAGGATTATATCGATACCGATGATGTAGGCTATATTAAAACCAAACCAGACACATCTAAAACCAAAGTGGAAGGTGTTTTTGCTTGTGGCGATGTAATGGATCCCCATTACCGACAGGCTGTTACAGCAGCAGGATCTGGATGTAGGGCTGCTATTGATGCGGAAAGGTTTTTATCTTCCCAGAAATAAAAGCAGTAAGATATTGTAAAAAAAGAGCCGCTTAACTTAATGTTTGCGGCTCTTTTTTCAATTAAAGTAAAACCAAAATTTATACTTTAGCTATTGTTTCGGATTTATAATCTCCGGCAACTAATTTCTTATGTACGGCTTTAAAAGCATTGATAGTATATTCAACATCTTCCAGCGTATGCATTGCCGTTGGGATTAATCGTAATAATAGTTCTCCTTTTGGTATTACCGGATAAGTGACGATAGAACAGAAAACATTATAGTTCTCTCTTAAATCCATGGTAATATTTGTACCTTCAGGGATACTACCTGATAAATAAACAGGAGTAACGGGAGATTCTGTATTACCTAAATTAAACCCTGCATCTCGTAAGCCTTTTTGTAAAGCTTTTACCACGGTCCAAAGGTTGTCTCTTAATTCATTCTGCGTTTTTAAGAGTTCTAATCGTTTCAATGCACCTATAACCATTGGCATAGGTAACGATTTTGCGAAGATTTGCGAACGCATATTGTACCGTAAATAATTTACCACCTCTTCGTTAGAAGCAACAAAAGCACCTATACCAGCCATTGCTTTGGCAAAAGTGGCAAAATAAATATCAATTCCATCCTGTACATCAAAATGTTCAGCAGTACCGGCACCTGTTTTACCCATCGTACCAAATCCATGTGCATCATCAACCAGGATACGGAAATTGTATTTTTCTTTTAAAGCAACAATTTCTTTTAGTTTACCAAGGTCTCCGGCCATTCCGAAAACTCCTTCGGTAATTAATAAAATACCGCCACCGGTTTCATTTGTTTTTTTGGTGGCAAAGTCTAACATCTTTTTGCACTTTTCTATGTCATTGTGTGCAAAGACAAAACTTTTTCCCCCTTTGGCTTTGTGAAGAAAAATACCATCCATGATACAGGCGTGTGATTCGGAATCATATACAATAACATCATTTCGCCCAACCAATGTATCAATGATTGAAACCATTCCCTGGTAACCAAAGTTTAAAAGAAATGAATCTGGTTTACCAACAAAATCAGCCAGTTTATTTTCTAACTCTTCGTGTTTGCTGGTTTGTCCCGACATCATTCTGGCACCCATAGGATAAGCTAACCCATATTCTTTGGCAGCTTCAGCATCCGCTTTTCGTACTTCCGGATGATTGGCTAAGCCAATATAATTATTTAAACTCCAGGTTAACACTTCTTTTCCGCGAAATTTCATTTTGGGATGAATGTCACCCTCCAATTTTGGGAAAGTAAAATATCCGTGTGCTTCTTCCATGTATTGCCCTAAAGGGCCCATGTTTTTTTCTATTTTATCAAAAATATCCACGTTCTTAAGATTTTGTGATTAATTTTGGCACAAAAGTACGCTTTTTTGAAAAATTAGCAAATGGAATAAAATAAATTAAATTTTTTATACGTTTAGATACATTATATTTTAGCATTTTAAACTAAAATTGTACATTTGCAAAATGTTTGAAAAAATGAGAAAGCTTTTACCCATATTAATAGTAGCATTAATTGCGATTTCTTCCTGTAAATACGAGAAATTGCTTAAAAGTAGTGATTATAGTTTAAAATATAAAAAAGCACTTGAGTATTATGCGGAAGAGGATTATACACGTGCTGACGGGTTGTTTGAACAGCTGAAACCTGTGCTTAAAGGAACCAGCCAGGCCGATACTGTATTTTTTTATAGTGCTTATTGCAATTATCACCAGGGTAATTATTTGTTAGCAGCCTATTATTTTGATGAGTTTAGAAGAACATACGGCAACAGCCATTTTGTTGAAGAAGCTGAGTTTATGAACGCTTATTGTAATTATAAACTATCTCCACGGCCAAGTCTTGATCAGGGTAATACCTATCAGGCTATTTCTTTGTTTGCATTATATATGTCAAGATATCCGAATAGCGATAGGATTGATGAATGTGTTCAATACGTGAATGAGCTTCGGAATAAACTGGCCGAGAAATCATTTAACAGCGCAATGTTATATTATGATTTGGGTGATTATAAAGCAGCGGTTGTTGCTTTTAATAATTGTTTAGATGAATTTCCTAATTCAAAGTACCGAGAAGATATAATGTACCTGATATTAAAATCACGATTTTTATTAGCCGAATTTAGTATCGCAGAGAAAAAAACGGAAAGATATCAACAAACGGTAGATGAGTATTATTCATTTGTTGGTGAGTTTCCTGAAAGTGAACATTATGAAGAAGCGGTTACTATTTTCAATCAGTCACAATCACATTTAAAAAATTAATAATCAAAAAGGATGGATTATAAAAAAACAAAAGCTCCGGCAACTACTGTTACGCGAAACCTTAACGATGTTGATAAAGCTACGGGAAACATATATGAAACAGTAGTAGTTGTCTCAAAAAGAGCTAATCAGATTTCGAGTGAATTAAAAGAGGAATTGAATAGAAAACTTGAAGAATTTGCTTCTTATACCGATAACCTCGAAGAGGTTTTTGAAAACAGAGAGCAAATTGAAATTTCACGTTTTTATGAGCGATTACCTAAACCTACATTGATTGCAATGCAGGAGTATATTGATGAACAGATTTATTTTCGTAAACCTGAATCGGAAGAAACAGAATCGTAATCAAAAATTTAGCTCATGAAGCTAAAAGGCAAAAATATTTTATTAGGTATTACAGGAAGTATAGCGGCCTATAAGGCTGCTATTCTTGTTAGATTGCTTGTGAAAGAAGGAGCTAACGTAAAAATAGTAATGACTGAGTTGGCCAAAGAATTTATTACCCCGTTAACCCTGGCAACTTTATCCAAAAACCCTATTTTGGTTGATTTTTTCGACCCCGAGAATGGCCAATGGAACAGTCATGTCGATTTAGGTTCCTGGTCAGATGTTTACCTAATTGCTCCGGCAACTGCCAATACTATGGGAAAAATGGCAAATGGTATTGCCGATAATCTGTTGCTAACTACTTACCTTTCGGCAAAATGTCCTGTTATGGTCGCTCCTGCGATGGATTTGGATATGTATCAGCATCCGGCCAACCTAAATAATATTGAAACGTTAAAAACATACGGAAATATTATTGTTGAGCCTGCCACTGGAGAACTGGCCAGTGGATTAACAGGGAAAGGCCGAATGGAAGAACCTGAAATGATTACCCAACAGGTCATTGATTTTTTTTCTGTAAAAAAAAAACTAAAAAATAAACGTATCCTTATAACTGCAGGCCCAACCTATGAGCCGATTGACCCTGTACGTTTTATTGGGAATTACAGCTCAGGCAAAATGGGGTATGCGTTAGCTAATGAACTGGCTAAGCAAGGCGCAGAAGTAATCTTGATATCCGGGCCTACCGCTTTAACACTAAATCACCCGTCTGTTAATATAATTGAAGTTCAAACTGCAGACGAGATGTTTGATGCAGCTGTAAAGAATTTTGAAAATTGTGATGTAGCAATTATGGCAGCTGCAGTAGCAGATTATAAACCTGATCAAAAACAAGAGCAAAAAGTTAAAAGGACAAGCCAAAATCTCTCCATAAGTCTTGAACCTAACAGAGATATAGCTGCTCACCTGGGAAAAGTAAAAAAGAAGACTCAGATAATTATTGGATTTGCATTAGAAACTGATGACGAATTGAAAAATGCATCTCAAAAAATCAATACTAAAAACCTCGATTTTATCGTTTTAAATTCATTAAAAGATAAAGGTGCCGGTTTTGGTTTTGATACCAATAAAATTTCTATCATTGATAAAGCAGGTAAAATAGAAAGTTTTACATTAAAATCAAAACGAGAGGTGGCTGTTGATATTGTGAATAAGCTAATAAGCCATTTTTAAATATATTATTTAATTTTTATGTTCAGAAGAGTAGTTTTTACAATAGCTATGCTGGTTATACCCTGGATTACTACAGCTCAGGAATTGCGATGTAATATACAGGTTAATTCATCTCAAATACAAGGGACCAATAAACAGGTTTTTCAAACCCTGCAAACGGCAATCTATGAATTTATGAATAATCAGGCTTGGACCAGTCATGTATTTACTAATGAAGAACGCATTGAATGTAATATTATGATAAACCTGACTGAACATAGCGGGGATGTGTTTACAGGGAGCCTCCAAATACAAAGCCGTAGGCCGGTTTATAATACTTCATATAATACTACCATTTTAAATTTTAAGGATGATGACTGCCGTTTTAGATATGTTGAATTTGAACCGTTGGAATTTAATATCAATGACCATCGATCGAATTTAACCTCTATGCTGGCTTATTATGCTTATATTATTATTGGCTTAGATTACGATACCTTTTCATTAAACGGAGGTACTGAATTTTTCCAAAAGGCAGAACAAATTGTAAGTAATGCACAAAATTCTCCTGATAAAGGATGGAAAGCCTTTGAAAGCCGTAAGAACAGATATTGGTTAGTTGAAAATTTGTTAAATGACCAATATCGACCTATACGTGAATTTTTATACCGCTATCACCGATTAGGCCTTGATGTTATGAGTTCGAAAGAAGCTCAGGGAAGAGCAGAAATTGCAGAAAGTTTGAAACTACTCCAAAAAGTATATCGCCAAAAGCCTGATCCTTATTTGTTTCTTTTTGATTTAGTGATGAGTGCAAAAGCAGATGAGTTGGTAAAGGTATTTTCAGAATCATTTATGTCTGAAGCCGACAGGGTGTACAACATCCTGGTAGAAATTGACCCGACCCGTAGCGATAAATATCAGAAAATTAAAGAACAATAACTCTTTGAGTGCATATAGGCGTTCTAACCTGATTCAGAAAATTCATCTATTTATTCATCAGGCGAAAGCAAAAGTTTTTTATCTTTAAATGTCGGATAATTTTATTTTTTAAAAATTTTCAAAATCTTTTTTTAGTAAGTTTGTAATGGAAAAATAAATCTAAAGAAAGCTTATGCTTCAATCTTTAAATGTTTATAATTACGCTTTAATTAATGAGTTAAAGATAGACTTTAATAAAGGTTTAAATATTATCACCGGCGAAACGGGTGCTGGAAAGTCTATATTAATGGGGGCATTGTCCTTGATTTTAGGGCAAAGAGCCGATACATCGGTATTAAAAGATAAAGCAAAAAAGTGTTTTGTCGAAGCAAAATTTTACATCCAACCTTACCGGTTGAAAGCTTTTTTCGAAGAACATGATTTAGATTATGACGATTATACTATTATTCGCCGTGAAATTAATGATAATGGCAAATCGAGAGCATTTATCAATGATACACCGGTTAATCTGAGCGTTTTAAAACTTTTAAGTACACATCTGGTTGACATTCACTCACAGCACGAAAGCTTATTACTGGGAGATGAAAATTTTCAAATGGCTCTGGTCGATTCATTTGCCGGACACCATGCTTTACTCCATCAGTATTATGAGAAATATGAAGAATATCATCAGGTAAAATCAGAATATAACCGGTTAACAAGCAATGCTGAAAAGGCAAAATCAGACCTTGATTATTTGCAATTTCAATATGACCAGCTTGAAGCATTAAATTTAAATGAAGGTGAACAAGAAGCATTGGAAGATGAAATGGACAAATTGAATCATGCTGAAGAAATTAAACTCAACTTGTCTAAAAGTTATCAGTTATTAAATGAAGAAGGGCTTTCTGTTATTTTAAACCTCAAAGAAGCAAAGAATGCATTAAATGCAATTTCCAACTACCTGAAAGAAAGTGGATTATTAACTGAAAGAGTTGAGTCTGCTTATATTGAATTGCAGGATATCAGCAATGAGATTGAAAGATTAAACGAATCGGTTGATTACGATCCGGAAAGGATAGAGTTTATTCGCGAACGTTTAGACAGCATTTATGCTCAGCAACAAAAGCATAAGGTTGCAACGGTAGGTGAATTATTAGAGATAAAAACTGATTTGGAAACCCAGATTGAGAATATAAACTCATACGATTTTAAATCTGATGAGCTGAAAAAGCAACTTGAGTTAAAGAAAAATGAATTAATTCAACTTGGTCAACAAATATCTAAGAATCGACGAGACATTATTCCTGAATTGGAGCAAAATATTACCCGCACGCTGGTTTTGTTAGGCATGCCTAATGCGGCATTTAAGATTAAGCAGGTTCCTGTTGATGAATTTTTACCTACGGGTACTGAAATAATAAAATTTATGTTTTCGGCCAATAAAAATGTTGCACCCGAAGAAATTGAGAAGGTAGCATCCGGAGGAGAGATTTCACGGTTAATGCTTAGTTTGAAATCCATATTGGTGGAAAATAAAACACTGCCAACAATTATTTTTGATGAGATTGATGCCGGCACATCAGGTGAAATAGCCGATAAGATGGGTATTATCATCAAGCAAATGTCTTCTAAAATGCAGGTTATCAATATTACTCATCTGCCTCAAATTGCCAGTAAGGCAGATTTTCATTATCTGGTATATAAAAAAGATAATCATCAAACAACCAATACCTATATTAAGCTCCTGAATAATGATGAGCGGGTTAATGAAATAGCTAAGATGTTAAGCGGCAAGGAACTTACTAATGCAGCTGTTCAGAATGCGAAAGTGCTCCTGGGTAATTAATATTTATATATAAAACGAGGAATGAACAATATCAATGGTATATTGTCTGTAAATTTGTAATAACGAAAACTAAATAAACATGGCATTTAATTTATTAAAAGGTAAAAAAGGGTTAATATTTGGAGCATTAAATGACAAATCAATTGCCTGGAAGGTTGCTGAAAGAGCCTTTGATGAGGGCGCCGAAATTGTTTTAACCAATGCGCCTTTTGCAATGCGTTTAGGCGATACAGAAAAGTTAGCTGAAGCTTGTAATTCTGTTGTTATTCCTGCTGATGCTACAAAAGTTGAAGATATCGAAAAATTAGTGGATAAAACCATGGAGCATTTCGGTGGAAAGTTTGATTTTATTTTGCACTCCATAGGTATGTCTCCTAATGTTAGAAAAGGTATCACCTATGATAATCTGAATTATGATTATTTTTTAAAAACACTTGATGTTTCAGCGCTGTCTTTTCATAAGATTTTGCAGGTTTCCAGACAAATGGATGCCTTGAATGATTGGGGCTCAGTACTGGCTCTTTCGTATGTAGCTTCGCAAAGAACATTATATGGATATAATGATATGGCCGATGCAAAATCGTTGTTAGAATCTATAGCGAGGAGTTTTGGATACATTTATGGACGAGAGAAAAATATCAGAATAAATACTATTTCACAGTCACCCACACCAACAACAGCAGGGCAGGGTATCATGGGATTTAATGATTTGGTTGATTTTTCGAACCGAATGTCTCCGCTTGGTAATGCTACTGCCGATGAATGTGCAGATTTTTGTATTACCATGTTTTCTGATTTAACCAAAAAAATTACTATGCAAAATATCTTCCACGATGGAGGATTCTCGAGCATGGGTATGAGTCGCAGGGCAATGGCTGTATATAGCAAAAACCTCGATGAGTGTTGTGAGTTTAATGACATTACGCACAGATTCTAATTTTATTGATAATTTTATTGTAAGCCGGTGATTAATTTTTTACCGGTTTTTTTTATGATGAAACAAGCATGATTAAAATAATTATTAAACACACACGATAATGATTATTTTAATTATGCGGTTCCCTGTCTGCCGACAGGCAGGCATATGACCTTAAAAAAACAAAATATAAACAGATGAATATACCCTTCAATTTTGTTTTTTTAGGATAAACTCGTAGTTTTCCGGTCTGAAAATTTTAAAATGGAAATATGGCAGCTACCCTACTCGCTCTGTTTTATATTATTTCGCCTATCATCATCTTATATTTATGTAATAAATTCTCTGTGCTAAATAAGATTGGTGCAGTTCTACTTGCCTATGCTACTGGGCTTATATTGGGAAATGTAGGAATTTTACCTGATAATGCCGAACAGGTTCAGGATATTATGACAACCATTACTATTCCACTGGCTATTCCTCTTTTGCTATTTTCGGCCAATATTAAAACCTGGTTTACCATGGCCGGAAAAACCATGTTGTCTATGATAATAGCATTAGTTAGTGTGGTCATTGTGGTTTTTGTCGGTTTCTTTATCTTTAATGGGGAAATTAACGAGTTGTGGAAAATTGGAGGGTTGCTTGTTGGTCTATACTCGGGAGGTACTCCCAATTTAGCCTCGATTAAATTAATTTTGAATGTTGACCCGGAAGCTTTTATTATTACGCATACATTTGATATGATAATTTCAGCTATTTATTTGTTGTTTTTATTAACCATTGGGCAAAAAGTTTTTTGGTATATTTTACCCAAATACAAAAGTTTATATAAAGCAAAACATCAAACCGAAAAAGATTTATCTTTTACTAATTACTGGGGATTTTGGGACAAAAAATTCAGACTTCCGTTACTAGCAGCTTTAGGTATTTCTGTATTAATTTTTGGTATTGCCGGGGGCCTTTCTTTTCTTGTTCCTGAAAATTCACAGATGATTGTGGTAATACTAACCATCACTACATTAGGCATTATAAGTTCGTTTATTCCTAAAATAAATAAAATTGCCAAAACGTTTGATTTAGGGATGTATTTAATTCTTATTTTTAGTGTTGTGATAGCTTCTATGGCTGATATTAAGAAATTTAATGGTTCAGCTCCTGAGCTTTTAGCCTATATTACTTTTGTGATTTTTGGAGCCTTGTTTTTACATGTTCTTTTTTCGAAGTTATTTAAAATCGATGCCGATACTGTAATGGTTACCTCTACAGCACTTATCTGTTCACCTCCTTTTGTTCCTGTAATTGCCGGTGCCATTAAAAACAAAGAGATTATTATTTCAGGATTAACCGTAGGAATTATTGGTTATGCTATAGGTAATTATTTAGGCTTTTTTGTAGCCGAGATGCTAAAGCTTCTGTAAATTATTAAATTTACCTTCACTTAAAATAGTAAAATAAGTAACAGATTTATTTGTTAAGTAATAACCGTTGATTTTGACTGCTGCATCCTGCCACTGCTTCCTGCCGCTTTTATTTTAACATATAATAATTTTTAATCTGTGAAGATCCGTTCAACCTGCCTTCTCTTAATACGGCAGGCAAGTCAGTGTATTCAATGTATTGAATCAGTGTTCTATTATGGTCGTGCAATTAAAACAAAAAGTTCATCCCAATATAGAGGCCATTGTCACCGTCTCGTTTATCAAAGGCCATTCCGTAATCAAATGCAACAATAAAGTTTTGATTTAACACCACATGTAATCCTATCCCCGAGCTTGCATGGATTTTGTCTGAGCTTTCATCGAAATAATTGGATAAATTTTCTGATGGGGGTATCAGGCTTTTATCAATTTCAATAGGTTTTGTTACTTTGCCTGCATCCAGAAAGCTGCTTAGTGCTAAATAAAAATTTTGATTTTTAATTACACCTTTCCAAAACTTCCATCTAAACTCAAAATTACCATATACTATATCTTCGCCAACAATCCGGTCGCGTCTTATACCGCGTAATGATTTAGCTCCCCCAAGTCCTTCGGTTAGGACAGATGGTGAAAAAGAGCTTATCATATAAGGTTGATAATAGAAAGGCGGGTTTCCCTGTACTGTGCCCTGGTATCCTACTCTGTATGCAAAAGATAATTTAGATGGAATAAGTGTGAAATATTGCCTGTGAATTATAGATAATTTGGTAAAGCGATTTTCATTGTTGCCAAGTAACTTAGGAGCTGATACAATTACTACTTCGGACCATAAACCTTTCATCGGATTAGCTTCATTGTCTCGGGTATCATAAATGGTCCCAAATTTTAAATAATTTATTATTCCTCCGTCAGCTTCTTCAGAGGGGATAAGGCCCCAATCCACATATTTGTCGTAAAGGCTTGCTGTATCCGGCAAAAGGTCATTGCCACTTTTCCCTTCGTTCAATTTGTCAATATCTACACTACCCAATTGATGATTAAAATGAGCAAATCCTACCAGCCACCTGACATTATCACCTAAAAGTCGTCCCTGAAAATCTGCTGTAAAACGCAAAAGTTTTCTTTCGTACCGGTAATACATTCGTGAGATATAATCATCACTTTCATCATCCTCAAAATCCATAAAATAAGCGGATTCATACCCGTTAAATCCGTAAAAATCAAGCGCCTGTTCGGTTAAATAACTCAGGTCAGCAGTTACTCGTATAGGGCGATCGGGAAACAAGTGTTCAGAATCAAAAAATAATTGATTTATACCACTTCCTTTGGTAGTTCTGGATATTTCAAGATAAATTGATTGTTGGTATTCCGGATAGGTGGAAGGTTTTCCATAATTATAGAAATTAACCAGTCCGCCATATTTAAATCCCAGGTCAGAATCGTAAGCTACTACAGGTACAGCACCAAAAGTCCATCCATCCTTTATCTTTTCTTCTTTTTGTTGCCTGGCCTTAATAGTGTCATTATCAGTTGCTGACAACCCGTGTAAAGCAAAGCAGATAAATAAAACGGATAATAATAAAGATTTTTGCATAATAAATAAATTAGTAATTAAGATCGGAATTTTTTTTAAAAACCAGTTAAATCCATGGTTACAGTGGGTATTAATAATAATAATCCCAGGATAATTAAAATAATCATAAAAGGAGTAATCCATTTAACCCATTTTTCATAAGGAATTTTAGCGACACCCAGCACACCAATCAAAACACCCGATGTGGGTGTAATCATATTGGTAAATCCGTCACCCAACTGGAAAGCCATCACGGTAGCCTGTCTGGATATACCAATTAAATCCGAAAAGGGAGCCATGATAGGCATGGTAAGTGCGGCTTTTGCACTGCCCGAAGGTATTATTACATTGATAATTGTCTGGATTAGATACATGATACTTATAGAACCAAATTTTCCAACCGTTTTCATTGATTGTGCTACCGAATGTAATAAAGTATCAATAATTTTACCTTCTTGTAATACAATAATAATGCCCCCGGCTAATCCTACAACTAATGCTGCTGATGAAATATCTTTGGCTCCTTCGATAAATAAAGCGGTGATTTTATTGGCCGATTTATTACTTGCTATCCCGGCTGCCAGTCCCATACCAAAAAACAGCGTGGCAATTTCCATTACATACCAGGCATACCCCATAACACCAATAATAAGGAATAAAATGGTAAAAAGCAGGAGGTTAAGGATAAAGAAATGAACCGATTTTTTAAGCATTAAAGGGCCAAGGACAACAAATAAGCCTGCTAAAATCGGAATAATTGGTATGGTGGTAGATGAATTACCCACCGTTAGGGTTGTTTGAAATTGAAATACAGAAACCACTATGAGTATTACCGAAATCATTGCATAAGTAACCCATGCAGAAACGGGGGTGTAATATTTTAATTGTCCGACATCTATATGTTCCTTCTTTCTCCAGTTTTTATTATCATCATCGTAGACAGGCGAAAGTTTGGGATATTTTTTTATTTTGTTAGCATACCTTAATATAAATGCTATACCTATTATATTAATAACCATCCATGCAAAAAGTCGGTATTCTATGCCTGAAAACAGGGGTATCCCTGATAATCCCTGAGCAATTCCAATGGTAAAAGGATTTAATATGGCTCCGGCAAATCCAAGGCCTGCAGCTACAAAGCACATACTAACACCAACAATAGAGTCATAGCCCATTGAAATAGCCAGTGGTACAAATATAATAATGAATGCGATGGTTTCTTCACTCATTCCAAACACAGCTCCGAAGATCGAGAACATTAGCATGATTAAGGTAATGATTACATTATTAATCCCGAGAAATTTGAAAAATTGAAGGTGTTCGATTTTCTGGGTCTTCTTTAAAAAAGTAAATATCCCAACATCAATAGCCTTACTTTCATTCATAATCCAGAATGCTCCGCCAATCATTAAAATAAAAACAATGATATTGGCTTTATCAACAAAACCTTTAAAAAAGGCAGAAAAGATCTCCCAGGTTTGTGGTTGATTTTCAACGTAATGAAAAGAATCTTTGACAATGATCTCCCGTTCTGTTCCATCTTTCATTTCAATAGTTTCCCGCTCAAATTCACCTCCCGGTACAAACCAGGTGGCTGCTGCCGATAAAACAATAATGAAAAATACAATTACATAGGTGTGTGGAATGGTTCTTTTCTTCTTCATAACTATTTTTGTGTTGTTTTTACATAAAAATAAAGATGTAAAAATAGAATAATGTTTATACAACAGGAAATTTTTTCTGTATATACAGATGATTTTTGTAATTTCGTAGCAGTTTAATTAATAAAATATAGGGTATGAAGCTGCTTATAAAAAACATAAAATCATTAGTTAATATACAGGATGAATCAACAAAATTTGTAGCCGGTAAGGATTTGCAAAATTTGAATTGTATTAATAATGCTTATTTATTGATTGAAGAAGATAAAATCTCCGATTATGGCAAAATGGATGAGCTAAAGTTAAATGATTTTGATGGAGAAACTCTTGATGCTGAAGGACGACTGGTTTTTCCATCGTTTTGCGATTCGCATACTCATCTGGTTTATGCCGGTAGCCGTGAGGTTGAATATAGCGATAAAATACGTGGTTTATCGTATGAAGAAATTGCCAAACGGGGAGGAGGCATTTTAAACTCGGCCAAACTCTTACATAATACATCTGAAGATTCATTATACGAACAATCCCTCAAACGGATCAATGAAATAATAGGTTTTGGAACCGGAGCCGTAGAAATAAAAAGCGGTTATGGGCTAACTGTAGAGGATGAATTAAAAATGTTACGGGTAATTAAGCGTTTAAAAGAGACAACCCCTGTTACGATTAAATCAACATTTTTGGGCGCTCATGCGGTCCCTGCTGAATATAAAGGAAAACAAGATGATTATGTTAATATAGTAATTAATGAAATGATTCCTCAGGTAGCTTCCGAAGACCTGGCCGATTATATCGATGTTTTTTGCGATAAAGGCTTTTTTACTGTAGCTCAAACTGATCGTATTCTGATGGCCGGGCTAAAATATGGATTGCGGCCTAAGATTCATGCCAATGAATTAGACTATTCAGGAGGTATTCAGGTAGGTGTAAAATATGATGCTTTATCAGTTGACCACCTTGAGTTTACAGGCGATGATGAAATTGAGGCACTGAAAAACTCTGAAACAATGCCAACGTTATTACCTGGAGCTGCATTCTTTTTGGGGATGATAGATCCTCCGGTACGAAAAATGATTGATGCTGGACTACCCATAGCCCTGGCTTCTGATTATAACCCTGGTTCATCTCCCTCAGGTAACATGAAATTTGTTATGTCGCTGGGAACTATCAAGTTAAGAATGTTGCCCGAAGAGGTAATTCAGGCTACAACTATTAATGGTGCCTATGCTATGGGTGTTAATGATGAGATGGGAAGTATCACTAAAGGGAAAAAGGCTAATGTTTATATCACTAAAAAAATACCCGGATATGAATTTATGCCTTATGCTTATACAAGCCATTTAATAGATAAAGTAATATTAAATGGAAAGTTAATTTCATGATGACTGAAAACGAAATAAAAACAGGAAAAATAAATAGTATCAGATATCCCTAGAAA
>Ga0209949_1000711_pt1 | contig 17041 bp, 16 predicted proteins | sample SalPonC_black_MG_FD_185711 | JGI IMG/M metagenome (GOLD analysis project Ga0209949, IMG submission 185711) | Salt pond soil microbial communities from South San Francisco under conditions of wetland restoration - Salt Pond MetaG... | ecosystem: Environmental > Aquatic > Marine > Intertidal zone... | reverse complement strand
AACCAACCAACAACCAACAACCAACAACCAACAACCAACTAACCAACCACCGCCCCAACATATTTCCTTACACACTTCTTCAACTGATGCCGGTTCGCCGCCTGCATCTGCTGCAGCAGCCCGCAATCGCACACGTCGATGCCAAAAACGCGCGCAACCTCTTGCTGCAAGCGAATGAACAGGTGCGCCGTGCATTCGGCGTCGGCAAGCGCCCGGTGAAAACGCCCGTCGGACGGCAATCGTAATGCTCGCACCAGTGTCGCCAGCTTGTGGTTGGGCGCGCCGGGAAACAGCCGCCTGGAAAGCAGGGAATTAGAACGCGGACACCCATACCTTTGCCCGAATCATGAGTGTTCTAATTTGATGCTCGGTCGGCCACCGGGCCGAAGCCGACCAACAGGCCGGCGACGCCTTCCGGGTCCTCCCGGTAAGGCACATGGTTGCCGATGTATTCGACCACCGGAAAGCCGAGGTCCTCGGCACGTTTCGCCGTAACGTTGAAATCGTCGGGGCCGCCGGCGGTCTCGCGGGTGATGATGTAGCCGGCAGGCACGCCATTGCCGGGCTCACCCCCCAGTTCGATGGGCTCGATGAACGTGCTCACGGGATGGGGAACGTCGGTCGGCGGCTGCGTGCCGGGCGCCACCCAGCCCGGCGGAATCCCGCCGGCCTCCGTGGTCTCGGTCAGCATGCGCGCCGCCGCGGCCGCGGTGCACAGCTCGCTCGGATCCTCTTCGCGACCCACTGCGAGGACGCACTCGCCGTCGAACGGCACAAAGGCGTCGAAGTAGACCAGCTGCTCGAGCCGCTCGGGAACCTCCTCGGCAACGCCCGTGATGACCATGCCGCCGTAGCTGTGGCCGACCAGGATCACATCGTCGAGCTGCTCGAAGCGCAGCACGTTGACCACATCGGCGATGTGCGTCGTCAGATCGATGTCCGGCGAGAGCAGGTGGCGACGCTCGCCGAGGCCGGTCAGCGTCGGCCGGTAGACCTCGAAGCCGCGGGATTCGAGCGCGCGCGCCGTTTCCTTCCAGTCCCAGCCGCCGCCCCAGGCACCGTGGACGATCACGACCGTCTGCGCGGGGGATCGTGATTCGGCCGTGGCGAATGGCGAGACCATCAGCGCGAGCAAGAGGGCGAGGAACACCTGTATCCGTTGTCGAGTCATGCCTGGTTCTCCCTGTCGTCGGCGGACCTGCGGCCGCATCAATGGTCCTTGCCGGCCATCCATGGTAGCGCCGCTGGTGACATTGGATCTAAATCTCGGCCCGCACCTTACGATCTTCGGCTTTTCCGACTGAAACGCGTTCCGTGTCCATTCAATCAGAGGTTCCCTGGCTGCCCCCGGAAAACTGATTTGTTCCCGTGGGAGGGCCGTCCCGGCCCGAGGGTGGTTTCCCCGTCATCCCGCAATCACGACGCCATTGCCGTTAAACCAGGATAGCTGCTGGCAATCAATGACCTCGGCGTGTGGCCTTGGCGTGTCCGGTTTCTCTTTCTGATTCCTGACCGTCAGGCCGACCGGCGCGCGGCAATGAACGATCGGACCAGCAGCACCAGCAATACGCCACACAGCGCCAGCATGCCAACGTTGACCGACAGCGCAAGCGGGCTCATCTGCGTGGCCCGAATGATCAGTGCGGCGGCCGGCGCCAGGGCGCCGAGCAGGGCGACCACGGCGGCTGCATGCATGAAATGCCGCCGCGCATGGGCAAAGGTCAGCGCCAGGCCGGCGAAGATCGCCAACAACACGCCGGGATAAGCCGGCATCAGCGCGGTCCGGGATCCGGACATGAAAAACGCACCCAGCCCGAGGGCGATCAGCAGGGCGGCAAAGATAAAGGTTTGTTTGGGCATCGTTGACGGTTCAAGAGTTGGACTGACGAGAATACACGCATACCGGTGAAGCCGCATTTGACGCGCGTGCCACAGGCCGCCGAGAGTGTGAGGACGGAACCCAGACACCTATATCCAGCACTCATTGACCCAGCGAAAAGGCTTTCCCGTCATCCCGGAATCGCGCCACCCCACCGCCGTCATCCCGGAATCGCGCCAGCGATATCCGGGATCTCGAGACCCCGACCCGCATTCTCGGCGCCCAGGACCAGATCCGGGGCCCGGCAAATCGGATGGTTTGCGGCTATCGTGGGGCTCGTCCACTTCGGCTCCAGGATTTCGCCAGAACTTCCGACCATGTTCATCCTCGACGAACCCTTTGTGTCGCCGCAGCTACGGCGCGCGGCCACCCGGCTCGGTGCGCCCGTTCTCGACAACGCCTGTGCCCGGCGCGAGCTGCGCGGCGTGCAACTCGTGGGCGACGACGACTTCGCCCGCCGTTACTTCGAGCAGGATCATCCGCGGCTCTACACCAACTCCGAGAACGCGCTCGGTTGGATCCGCGATCATCTCGCCGAAAGCGAGCTCCCGGCGCAGATCGAGGTGTTGAAGGACAAGGTCCGCTTCCGTGAACTCCTGGCGGATCTCGATCCTGCGTACCGTTTCGAGGAAGTCCGGCTGGGCGATCTCGACGCCGTCGACCCCACGATCTTCGCCGGGCCGTTCGTCGCGAAGCCGGCGGTGGGTTTCTTCAGTCTCGGGGTGCAGATCGTGGAGGATGCCGGGGATTGGCCGGCCGCGGCCGAGCGTCTGCGCGCGGCGGGAGAGCGGTTTCGCGGCCTGTATCCCGACGCCGTGCTCGAACTCGATCGTTTCGTGCTCGAGCAGGTGATCGAGGGCGACGAGTTCGCGGTCGACGCCTACTACGACGACGAGGGCGCGGTCACCATCGTGAACGTGCTCGAACATCCTTTTGCGCACGGCGCCGATGTAAGTGACCGCGTGTACCGCGTGCGGCCGGCGGTGATCGAACGCACACACGACGTGTTCGTGCAACATCTCGACGAGCTGGGGCGTCGCGCCGGCCTGCGCGACGTGCCGATCCACGTGGAATTCCGCATCGCCGACGACGGCACGGTGCGGCCGATCGAGGCGAATCCCATGCGCTTCGGCGGCTGGTGCGCCACCGACATCGCCTCGCACGGATGGGGCTTCTGTCCCTACACGGCGTTCCTGCACAACAAGCGCCCCGACTGGAGTCGGCTGTGCGAGGAGCAGGCGGGCTGGACCACCGCCCTCGTGGTGGCTGATCTGCCCGCCAATCTCGACCGCACGCGCGTGACCGCGATCGACTACGACGCCTTCACCGCGCGCTTCTCCCGTCCCCTGGAGCTGCGCCGCATCGAGGATCCGCGCCAACCGGTTTTCGCTTTCCTCTTCGTGCGCGTGCGCGACGACGAGCTGGACCAGCTCGATGAGATCCTGCGCGCCGACCTCACGAAGTACGTCCGTCTGGCTTGATCGTCCTTGCTTGCGAAATAAGTGTCCGGACTCTGGCGGGAAATGGGTGTCCGGACTCTGGCCGGGATCTGGAAATGGGTGTCCGGACTCCGGCCGGGATCTCGCGACCCCGCACCCAATCTCGTCGCCCCGGACTTGATCCGGGGCCCAGCGACTTAATCGCCGATCTTTCGCGTGCCCCGACACGCAGGAAAATCTGAACAGCCCGGCGGCCTCTGGTACGCTCGACCAATGCCTAATCGCGGACTCCTAAGACGCCAGATGCGGCGTGCATGGGCGGGTACGATCCGATCGGCCTACATGGACCAGGTCATCAGCTCCGAACGGGCGTTGCAGGTGCATTTCACGGCCCGCTTGCGGGCATCTACGTAGTCGGCGTCATTTTCTGTTGTAGTCATGCGGATTTGCCTCTACGCTTCGTGAACGCCGGGCGGCATCCAGGGATTGAGGATTCGAACGCCGGTGGGCGCAAAGTCATCGACGTTGCGGGTCATGACCTGAAGGCCATGATGCAGCGCGGTCGCGGCGATCAATCCGTCGGTAGCCGGCACAACGCGTCCGTTCCGTTGCGCCGCGGCGGTCAACTCGCCCCAAACCCGAACGATGTCGCCGGTGATGTCGAGAATCCGGTCGGCATATTGCTGTTCCAGCCCAGTCAGCCAGGCATTCAATTCCTGTTGTCGCTGTCCGGCGTCCAGCAGTGCAACCCCCTTGGCCAGTTCCCCCAGCGTGAGGACGCTGATGAACAAATCGTTGTCCCTGAAGGCCAGAACAGCGTCGCGAACTGCGGAATTGCCCCGAGGATGGCGAATCTCGGACAGCACGCAGGTATCGAGCAGGACTTTCAAAGGTCGCCGACCTCGCGCATGGCCGAGCGGTCCCGCTCGAGATCCAGATCGACCAGCGTCGGCCCGCTCATCAAATACTCCCGAAAGCCGGCGCGCTGACCCGCCAGGCGTTCGTAGTCGGCCTCGGAAAGGATCACCACCGCATCGTCGCGACGGGTAACGCGTTGCGGCCCCTCGGTCAGCGCACGCTTGACCACTTCACTGAATTTGTTTTTCGCTTCTGCAAGTTTCCAGTCCATCGAATCGGCCCTGAATATCTAGCTAATCTAGACATTATCCGACCAAGCCGACGATCCGTCAAGCAGACCAGACCGAGAAGCGAGCATCCCGGGATCGCGCCGCGATCGCCGGAAACCTGAATCGTCCCTGGCGACCAGAGCGCAAGGCTGGTCTTGACCCTTTTTCTCTGGAACTACGCCGCGTCGAGGATCCACGCCAACCGGTCTTCGCTTTCCTGTTCGTGCGCGTGCGCGACGACGAGCTTGATCAGCTCGATGAGATTCTGCGCGCCGACCTCACGAAGTACGTCCGCCTGGCTTGATCGTCCGTGCTTGCGAGATGGCTGTCCGGACTCCGGCCGGGATCTCGCGACCCCGCACCCAATCTCGTCGCCCCGGACTTGATCCGGGGCCCAGCGACTTAATCGCCGATCTTTCGCGTGCCCCGACACATAAGAAAATCTGAACAGCCCGGCGGCCTCTGGTACGCTCGCCCAAATCGAACCGTAGCATCCCGCAAAGACCCGTCGCGCCGATGCAGGATTATTCAGAGGTTGTCCAGGTTGATATACAATCGAGAGATGAGCGAATCTCCAACGGCAGCGGATTCCAATTCTGGACAGGACATCTCGCTGGTGCGTTGGTTTGCCGGCCTTTCCCCCGATCAGAGACTTGCCGAACTGGATTCCCGAGTCTCATTCTTCCACTCCCTGAGGTCGGAGCATGACACCCAGCTTCCGCCATATCCTGGAAGTTCTCAACAAGCATAACGTCGAGTACATCGTTGTCGGCGGGGTGGCTGCAGTGATCCACGGCGCACCCATGACGACGTTCGATTTGGATACCCTCGTCCAGGTCAACGGCGCGAACGCCGAGCGCCTTGTCAGTGCCCTCTCGGAACTCGAAGCACATTTTCGCGAACACCGGAACCTGCTGAATCCCACGACGGAAGACATTCTTGCCGGTGGGCATCTGCTTCTGATGACAAGCGCCGGGCCATTGGACGTGCTGGGCTTCATTGGCGACAACCAGCGCTACGACGATCTGGTCGATGCCTCTTCCGAAATACAGACCAGCATGGGTTCGCTGCGACTGTTGAATCTGGAAGAGCTGATCGAACAAAAAAAGCGCATGGGCCGACCGAAGGACCGCGCAGCCGTCGATTTGCTCGAAGCCGTCTTGCAATATCGTCAACAACAGGATTGAGAGTCACTAATGCAACCGGGGGAGGGCGCTACGGGCTGCTCTCGGCATGGCTCTTGGCCTGACGCAAGAAACAAGACCTGACCCGCCGGCCTGGATTGAGAGTCACTAATGCAACCGGGGGAGGGCGCTACGGGCTGCTCTCGGCATAGCTCTCGGCCTGACGCAAGAAACAAGACCTGACCCGCCGGCCTTTAGTTTCCGGTGCCGGGGTATAACCTGGCGGGTCGAGCCTGGACACCCAACTGGCTGGAACCTTTCGACGGCGTCAGTTTTCGACGAGTCGAAACTCCACAAGCTCGGCGTCGTCAGGGATTTCCAGGCGCATCGGCGGGCAATTGCCTTCGACGCATTCTCCGATCGTGAATTCGATGACGCGCTCTCCGTCTCGGTTCAGACATGGGCCGAACGTGGCGATATTGACCTTCATTTCCATCAGGCCGTCGTCGCGCTGTTGCGGTCTTGGGTCTCGCTCGGGCCGCGGCAGCGGCATTGGTCCGCCGCCGCTCAGCATCGATGAGCCGACGACGTTGTAGCGCACGTCGCGAGCATGGGGCGCAACATCGGGCGGATAGATGTAGTGCCACCCAGCCGTGCAGCCGGCGTTCGGATCGCCGGGATCGCTGAGCACCTCGAAAGCCTGTAGAACGATGACATTGTCGTCTACCGGCTCAGGCCCGGGTGCGCTTGCACAGGCAGCAAGCAGACCCAGGGATGCCATCAGCGCAGCCCGTGGGATAGCCGAGCTCGGAAACCAGGATACCGGTGTTTCGATTGGAGCCGTATCGTTCATCGAGTTCTCCTTTGGCTGGTTGAACATATCTGGATCGGCAAAGTACTGAAAATCCAGCTATGAAAATGCAGGTTAATAAAAGAGCGCCGTTGAAAAACGCGCTGCTTTGACCTCGTTCATATCATCAATACGAAAGTTCTTGAGATAAGTGGTCAGACAAAACGGCGGATTGGAGCAGCCGCTGTCGGATCGAAGCGAGCCAACCGTGAGTTCGATGGTTCGCTGAATGTTTCCATCACGCGCTGGCTGGTCGACGCGTAGACCGTCGAGTTTCGCCTGCAGTAGTGAGCGCCGATCAATCCGGCGAGCAGACGTCAGCCATCCTGCAGCCAGTTCTCGACGGGTAGACCTGGTACTCGGGAAAACTCTCTCGCATTGGCGGTAACGACCGCCACGCCCTCGGCGAGCGCGTGGGCGGCGATCAGCAGGTCGTTGGGCCCGATGGGCGGACCCTGTCGGGTCAGATGATGGCGTAGCTCGGCGTACTTGCGCTCTGCCGGCGGCTCCAGCGGCAGCACCTCGATGGCGGAAAGCAGCAGATCGACCCGGTCGGCGAGTTTCTCGGAACCTGATTTCACGGCGCCATAGCGAAGTTCCGCGGCCACGACAATGCTGGTGCAGACGCTGTCCTCGCCCGCCGCGGCAATCCGGGTCGCGACCGCGCCCTGCGGATTGCGGACCAGATCGGAGAGCATGTTGGTATCGAGCAAATACGCCAACCGACCGCTCACAGCGCCACATCTTCCAACTGAGGAAGGTCGTTATCCACATCGGGGAACGGCTCGGCCAGCGGCTCCATCGTTGATAACAGCGCCAGCAGCCGACCCTTGCGGACCGGTTCCACGATCAGGCGGTCGCCCTCCTTGTGGAGAATCGCTTCCTCGCCTTCGAGCTCGAACTCTCGGGGGATGCGCAGTGCCTGATTGCGCCCGTTGCGAAAGAGTCGCACATGTCGTTCAGATCCAGTCATTCCTGTTCTCCCGGACTGTTACATATGCCAAAGCATATGCTAAAAATTCGACCGGGTCAAAGATGTGTCTGGACCGCTCCGGGGCGGTGCCCAGCGAATTTGACCTTGACCTTCCCGAAACCCGAAACCCGCAACCCGCAACCCGAAACCCCGACTTTAAACCTCGTCATCCCGGAATCGCGCCAGCGATATCCGGGATCTCGAGACGTTTACCGAAATCCCCGCCGAGGCCAGCGCTTTAGTCGGCGACGGGCCTGCTTCCCCGACACGCCGGAAATGTAGAGCAACCCCAGAATTTCGTCCCAGCCGTCGGGCCGCGACGGGCAGTTCGGGTGACCATTGGCTCTCCGCATTCCGGGCATACCAGCCCTCGATCGGAGGGTAAATCCAGCTTTGGCGTGGCAACCGGAACATTCCAGACCTCTGATTCGCTCGCTCGACCCAGATACTCGACCAGTGCATGGCCGTCGATCAATTCGAGGTTCATCCCTTTGGCGAAAGACTCCGCATCTTCTGTGAATTTTCCGGAGGTAACCAGGAATCCGCCGGCCGCATGGCGCGCCGTCGTCACGCCCAGCAGGGCGCGGACCTTGTCGACGGTAACGCGGCGGGTCTTCCAGTGCTTGCACTGGACCAGGAAAAGCTTGCCATCTCGTCGCAATTCAACGTCCACGCCGCCGTCCGGACCGGGCTTGCCGGTTCGCTTGACCGTAAATCGACGCCTGCGAAATAGCTCTGCAACGAGTTCTTCGAATTCGGACCAACTGAGCTTGGCCAAGCCAGGCTCTGGTTCTTTTGCAACGGCCTGAAACATACCGTTGATCTTCGATTGCTTCAAGAAAGATCCCAGCGAGGCCACCAGAAAGAGCGGCGGGACGAGGTATTGGCCAACGGTCGCAAGCGTGATTCCGACGCCTGAAAAAACTGTGGCTGATATGTCTGAAACCCCATCCGCCTGCACCGGTTCGGCTTGGGCAAATGTGCGCAGCACAATGAACGAAACGATGGCAAGCACGACGCCCACCGGCCAGGGCGCCTTTGCGACCAGGGTCAGAATATCCTCGATAACACTCCGCCGACGACGTGCCATTTCAGACCCCGTAGAACTCTTCCGCCAGATAACAGTTTAATCATAGATGCGGTCAGCCGGCAGATCACGACGCTTTCAATCTCGCAGTAAACCCGATCGGCCGACGACCTCCATCCGGCTGGTACTCGACTTCCCGCTCCAGCGCGTCGATCAATGTCTGAGGTGTAAGCGCGCGGTTGTTGACGGCTAGCCACCGCGAGGCGGTTGTGAAGGTGCCCGGGGTGAGTCTGCCGAGCCGCGCGAGGCGGGGCAGCACCCAGTCGCGAATCTCCTCTGCCCCATTCAGCATCCGGCAGAACATGTCCGCCGCGTGTTCGGGTTTCATGTAGGCGAAGCGAATCTTTGCGTCGAACCGCCGAAGCACTGCCGGGTCGATCATGTCGAGGCGGTTCGTGGTTGCGAACAGCATGCCTTCGAACGACTCGATGCGCGTGAGCAGTTCATTGACCTGGCTGATCTCCCAGGTGCGGACTGCATTCTTCCGGTCGGCCAGCAGCCCATCGACTTCGTCCAGGACGATCGCCGCATTGCTTGCGCTCGCCTCCCGGAACAGTCTCGCGATGTTCTTCTCGGTCTTTCCGATGTAGCTCGAAAGCAGATCGGATGCCGACGCGCTGATCAACTGGATGGCGGCGCGGTCAGCAATCTCCCTGGCCAGTCGGCTCTTGCCGGTGCCGGGCGGGCCGTGCATCAGGAAGCGCCCGGTCGGCTGGCGGCTCGCCGCGGCGTGATCGACAATCTCGTCGACGCACGGCACGGTGTTCAGCCAGCTCACCGAATACGGCAATCGATCGTTTTGCGTCGGGCAGATCCTCGCCGCATCGAATGGCTTGCCGGCGGCCTGGCAGTGCCCCTCGAGTACCAGGGTCATCGTGCTCTCGATGTCGCCTGCCGATTCATCCGCCACGGCCTGAGCCACTTGCGCCGCTTGCGCCATGAGTCCCGGCGTGACCGAACCGTTCTGGGCAACCCGCAACAGCCATTCCCGGCTCACGTGGACCTCGTCGAGCTGCTTTCGAAACACCTCGGAGAGTTCGCGCGCCGGCATTGCGGGCATTTCCGTGACCAGCGTGAAGCGCCGCAGCACCGCAGGATGCACGGACTCGATTTCGTTGGCGATCCAGACGCCGGGCACCCCGGAATTCTCCAGGAGTGAGTTAAGCCAGGCCTTGTCCCGATTGTTATTTCGAAAGCCGAGCCCGCCGCCGGAAGAATCGAGCGCCTTGTCGGCCTCGTCGAAGAGCAGCAGGCATTTCTGCCGGGTTGCGAGCAAAGCCTGTGCCCCTGCAAAGCAGCGTAGCCGCTCGCCGGGGGGCAGCTCGCGGTCGTAGACGATGCAGTGAATCTCGTAGAAGGCGACCTGCAGCAATTCCGCCATTCGGCGAGCGAATTCGGTTTTTCCAGTGCCCGGCGCGCCATGGACCAGGGTCTGGCCGGCCGGGCATCGACCATCGAGCATCGCACGCACGAGCGTCATCAACGTTGCCAGGCTCTGCGGCAGGCGCCCCGACTCCAGAACCGAGCTCTTGGCTGCGGGCGCGCGCTGCATGCAGCGGTGTTCCAAAAAATCCTCGCCGAAATCCGGTCGCCACAAGCCGTGATCCAAATCGGTCGCCAGGTCGGGCAGGGTGCAGGTGTCCAGTCGGGACCATCTGGACTCATGAAGAAATCCGAGCCCGCTTAGCCGTCCGCTCGGCCCGAGCGCCTCGTGTGCCGCGGAAACCGCAATGCCGGTCGCCGCGGCAAGGCACTCGGCGGCGCTGTCGAGGTGCGAAAAGCGCATGGCGTCGTTGACCAGCGCTTTCATCCAGTCGAAGCGCGTGGCCAGCGCCATGAAGGCGATCGCCGCGCAATTCGCGTCGTCGAGTTCAAAGCGTTGTTCGAGAAAAGCCAGGTTGCGGGCAAGAAACCCGTCAGGCTGCCAGTCGACCTTCTCCAGCTGCGCACGCCGGGCCCGAATCCTCGCGCGGTCCAGAAGGACCTCGCTCGCGTTCAGACACAATTGGTCGGGTTCGACCAGGCCGATCTCGGCCAGCACGATGTCGTCAAACTGCCGACGGTTACTCGGCACCCCCATTCGATCGAGGATTCTCGCCGACCACAGCAGTGCCAGGTGCCGGTAGCCGTCGGCCTTCTCGGTTTGCGTCGGGTGATGAATTCCATCGCAATATTCGCGCTTGAGCATTGTTGGACTTCCTCTGGCGGGGCTGGCTAGTAAATTAATTCAGCTATGCGACGCGTTATGTCGCATAGAGGGATTATTTTTTGTGACATACTCGATTCGCAGGAGGGGATTCATGAATACCAACCAACCACGCCGGGCAGCCACGCCGGCCTTGAGCAAGACGCGCTTTATCGCCGGTCTCCAGTGTCATTTGCGGCTCTGGAACGACGTTCATCGCCGTGACCTGGCAACACCCTGGGCCGACACGCAGCAGGCGATCTTCGACCGCGGCACCCGCATCGGCGAACTGGCCCAGCGTCGCTATCCGGGTGGAGAACTGGTCGGGTTCAAGCCGTGGGAACGCGCGCCGGCGATAGAGGCGACCCGTCGCCTGATGGCCGACGAATCCGTCCCGGCCATCTACGAGGCCGCCATCGAGCACCAGGGCGTATACGCCCGCGTCGATGTGCTGGTGCGGAGTGGCGATGCCTGGGACCTGGTCGAGGTCAAGGCCTCGACCCGACCGGAAAAGGATGTCTTCCGTCAGGACGTTGCCGTCCAGTACTGGATTGCCCGCGGCGCCGGTCTTTCGATCGCAAGCGCCGGCGTGCTGGTGCTGAACCGCGAATACGTCTATCCCGGCGGCGAATACGATCTGCAGCAACTATTCGCATTCGGAGACGCGACCGAATTCTGCACCGAGGCAATGCCCGCGATCGAAGCGAACGTCGGTGAATTTCAGCGGATGCTTTCCCAAGACCAGCCACCGGATATCACGGTCGGCGATCACTGCTTCAGTCCTTACGAGTGCCCGTACTACGCCCATTGCAGCGCAGGCCTGCCGCAACCCGACTACCCGGTCGACAGCCTGCACCGTTTGCGCGCCCCGCAGCGCGAAGAGCTCGACCGGCGCGGCATCGAGGAGATCGCCGAAATCCCCGAAGACTTCGCCCTGAACGGCCTGCAGTCACGAATGCGCCGAGCGGTAATCGACGGCCGACCCTGGATTTCGGACCAGCTCGGCCAGGCGCTGGGAGATGCCCGACGGCCGCTGTACTTTCTCGACTTCGAGGCTTTCCAGCCGGCACTGCCGCAATACCCGGGTACGCGGCCCTTCGAAGCCATCCCGTTCCTGTACTCGGTTCACCGTCAGCACCCCGACGGCACGCTGACCCATCGAGACTATCTGCATCGCGACAAGACCGACCCGCGCCCGGCAATCGCCCGCAAGCTGATCGACGATCTCGGGAAATCGGGCAGCATCGTCGTCTATTCGGATTACGAGCGCCGAATGCTCAACGACCTGGTCAGGGCCTGCCCGCAACACGCAGACGCCCTTCAGAACCTGATCGACCGGCTCTGGGATCTGCTGCCCGTCGTGCGCAACCACTACTACCATCCGGAACTGCACGGCTCGTTCTCGATCAAGGTCGTGCTGCCAGTGCTCGATCCGCAATCTGGCTGGAGCGAGCTGGACATCGCTGACGGCATGGCTGCGGCCATTGCCTACGAAGGCGCAGTGAGCTCCAGCGAAAAGGAACAGCAAGCCACAGTGTTCGAGAACTTGAAAGCCTATTGCGCGCAGGACACGCTGGCGATGGTCAGGCTGTATGCCGCGTTAGTTGATATTGTCAAACATTTTGTATCGATCAAACAGAATGAATAACGCAGAGGTCAATGCGCTTTTTACTTCTGAAGAGGAAGGGAAAGCATTCAGACTCTGCGAGCACACGAAGAATACGTATTTTAAGAGCCAATCGTTTGATTTATGTTTCTAGAGAACCCCCCAAGAGAAAGAAAATGAATAAATGTATACGCGAATTTTTCAATTTGGAAGACAAGCCGTACTATGAAATCTGTAGAGAGGAGCAAAATCTATGCGCTCTGCTTTATCACTTGTTGTTAGTAAACCCAGAAAATCTTCAGAATTTCTTGGAGTTAGTAGTAGGTCGCAAAACAAGTAGGCCGGATAATGCTCAGATTTATGTGGAATTCGCCTATTTAAGAGATACCTGGAAAGAGTTTGGTAACGGCGGCCTGCCATTAGGAGAGCAGAATCAAAGGCGTCGCCATTTCATACTCAGCGCTTTAGGTCTCGATGGTCATGAGGGGCTTAGGAATTGCAGCGTTGAAGAGTTCAATGCAGTGTTTATAAAAAAGACAGAAAAAAAGAAGCTTTCGTTTAGTCATATTCAATCTCCGTCTAGCTGGTCAATTACGCAATTCGACGAAGTTGAACAGTTCGATAATATATTTCGCAAAGGTGAGGAGTCAGAAAAAGGCAACCAAGAATTTCTTAGAGCAGCTCGTTTCAAATGGTGTTTCAACGTAAAGCCTGACATTGTCATCTTTACTTCAGAGGACAAAGTGATTTCGATTGAGGCGAAGTTCGAAAGCGTTGAAGGAAAATATCCTTCGAGCCCGGAGGATAAGAAGCGATTTAAAGCACGAAACCTTTCATACGAATCCCAGACCAAGATCCAGAAGGAAATGTTTGAACTGCTAGGCATCGAAGCGCATCATGTGTTCGTTACGAAGAAGGGCGGTGAGGGCAATCACCTATCATGGAAAGATGTGTTTGGAATTCTAGAGGTAAGCGCAGCGCCAACTTTCTTGAGAAAGCAGATAGATAGCGCTCTCAGTAAATGATCTGATGCAAAGAATTTATGTGGGAATCCCCGGAAAGTTAATGATTGCTAATCATCTGGGCAATCGCCGCGTTCAGGCTATGCGAGGCATAATCAGATCTGGTGCCCAAGACGACATGAAAGTAGTTCGATCCGAAGCTTATGTCTGAACCCACTCTCCGCCATATCAAGATGCTTGAGCTGATCCCCCGGCGTCAGCCGGGCCTGACAGCCTCGGAGCTCAACAGCAGATTGGCCGAGCGCGACTTCGAGATCGATCTCAGAACGGTTCAGCGCGACCTGAACTACCTCTCGAGCGTGTATGCCATTCTGTCCGAGGGGGAACGCCCCCAGCGCTGGTTCTGGGCGCCCGATGCAGCAGCGCTCTCGCTTCCAGCTCAGGATTCGCACTCGGCGCTGATGTGGCGATTGATCGAGGAGCACTTGAGGCCGTTGCTGCCGCGAGCCATCCAGCGCGATGCCGAGCCCCAATTCGCGGCGGCTCGCGCATACCTCGAGACTCTTGGTGAGGGAAAAGTGGCCCGATGGAAAGAACGCGTGCGAGTGATCCCGCGCGCCTTTCAGCTCCAGGTGCCCGAAATTCCGGCCGACGTCATGACCGCCATTCAGGATGCACTGTTCCAGGGCCGCCAACTGCAGGTCGAGTATAGAAGTCGTGGCGCAAGCGAGGCAAAGGCCTGGCGAACCAATCCGCTTGGCCTCGTCATGCGCGAGGGCATCTTGTATATTCTGGCAACTATCGAGGACTACACCGACCTCCGCCAGCTAGTCGCCCACCGAATTGAATCAGCCTCGGTCATCGATGATCCGGTGCAGGAGCCGGAAAGCTTCGACCTCGACGCTTACATTGCGGCCGGCGGCTTCTCCTACGTCGAAACAGGCCCCATCCGCCTAAGGATTCGGGTCGACCCCTACGCCGCTGAGCACCTGCTCGAGTCTCCGATTTCTTCGGACCAGAAGTCAAAGCCGCTGCCCGACGGCCGGATCGAATTCACCGCCTCGGTCGTCGACACCAAACAACTACGCTGGTGGCTCACGGGATTCGGCGATGCGCTCGAAGTCGTTGAGCCCCGGGAGTTGCGAGCAGACATGGCTGAGCAGGCCGGAGCGGTAGCGAGCATGTATGGCGATGGCTGATGCTGTCCCGATGTTCTGGACCGCTGCATGGCGCGAGATCGCTCGACCGGTAAGGTATCCTCGATCCCGCCCAACCGAGAGAACGTAGAGAATGCGGAACATATTCGACCAGTACTCTCAACCTGAAAACAAGCTGACCCACGCGCTGGTCTGCGCGCTGAGTGCTGATCGACGCCTGCTCCGTCCGTTCCTGAAGTGGTTGGGAATTACACCACCGAATGCAATGGAGTCCGTGACGATCACAGAGCAGCAAAGACCGGGAATTCCGTTATCGGCAGACGAGGATGATGAGGAAAATCCGACTCTCCCCGACGCTTGTATTTTTGACGACGCTGATTGGCTTCTCATGATCGAAGCCAAGGTTCAAGCTCGTGTCGACAAGCGGCAACTCGATGGTCACCTGAAGTCCGCTCGCCGGCAGGGCTTCACGTCGCCCCAGTTGCTCGTCATTGCCGTTGACGAGCAGACCGACTCAAAAAATACGTCTCATATCTTCCGATCCTGGCGGGAAGTCTACGCCTGGTTTCGAAATCATGTCGCCCAATCCGCCTGGGCGACCGAATTTACGGAATACTTGGAAATATTCGAGACCAGGATGATCGCACTGAACTACGGAATTCGAGGAACTTTAACCATGTTTGATGGCCTGCCGTTCGATTCTGAAAATCCTTTCACTTACCGAGAAGGCAAGCGCCTGATCGGATTGCTTGGGGACGAGCTCAGGCAAAGATCAGAGCTGGACGAACTAGGTGCCGATCTCGGTGCAAGTGGCCGTTCAAAAATGACGGGAAAGAAAGAGGGCCAGGTCTGGGACTTCATTCCGCTGAAGAATAAGCACAAATCCCAAAAACTGACGCACTATCCTCATCTGACATTTTCCCTCGGCATCGATGGCGCTTCCGCGATGTTCAATATCCCGAATGCCGTGAAGGGCGGTCTACGGAAGCGCCTCATCGATCTCGGTGAAGAGGAGTTCAAACGCATGCTGATTCAAATCGAGCATAATTTGAGGCCAGTTCTGAGGAGAACGGCAAAGTGCAAACCGCTGATCTCTATCGTTCAAAGACACTACCCGTCCAGAAGTGCTCCCCCAGTAATAGACGCGAAACTTTACTGTGATCTCCGTACCCTGGTCCCAAACGATAAAACCGGTGTTAAGTTTCAGCCTGAGTGGATTGATAGCTTGTTTCAGATTATTGCCAATAAGAAAAGCAATATTCAGATCGGAATAACGACGCACTTCGATTATGACTGTCCGAGAATCAGGTCGCCTGAGGCTGTTGATATTTTTGTTAGCGCCTGGCTTGCGATGCGCCCGGTTATCGAATTCGCACGACCTTCTAGGACGTGATGCGACAGATTCTAAATTTCGAAATACGGAATCTAGTTGACGTTAGATAGTGAACTCTACTGGAGTGGAGACTGTAATGATCGACCAGGACACAATTTTTCTTCTGGGGCAGGACAAGCGACTGGAGAGAATTCCGCACCACCTGTATGAATCCGAGGGTCTGCTGCAGGAGCTAATCGACCAATACCCCGAATTACTCGTCGGCGAACAGATCGACCCGGACGATCCGCCTCGCTGGCTCATGGTCCAGCGCGAGGCGGGTATTCCGGATGTGGAGGGCGGGTGTGACCGTTGGGCGATTGATCATGTCCTGCTCGACCAGCACGGAAGACCAACACTTGTCGAGGTCAAGCGAAGTACCGATACCCGAATCCGCCGCGAGGTCGTTGGCCAAATGCTGGATTACGCTGCCAATGCGCTCAAATTCTGGCCCCCGGAACGCATTCGGGAGCTCGCCGCCAGCCAGTACGGTGGTCTCGAGGCATTGGAAACAGAAATCCGAGGTCTTCTGCAGGACCAGGAAGCGGGTATTGAAGAATACTGGCAAATGGTCGAGCGCAAGCAAAAAGCGGGTGAGATGCGGCTGCTTTTCGTGGCCGATCAGATTCCTCGAGAGCTGCGCCGCATCATCGAGTTTCTCAACGAGCACATGTCGCGGGTCGAGGTGCTCGGCGTTGAAATTCGTCAGTATGAAAGAGACGGCACTCGCGTGCTGGTGCCGCGGGTTATTGGTCGGACCGCACAAGCGGAAGATCGAAAGGCTGTCAGTTCATCGCGGAAATGGTCGCTTGAGGAAGTATTGGCTTGTTTCACGGCGGAAGACCCATTCGACGCCAGAGCCGCTGTCCATAGATTGGTTGAGGCGGCTCAGGAATGGCCCGGACTCACAGTCGAGCCTGGTACCGGCCAAACATATGGATCTCTTCGCTTTCGCCTTCGGTTACAGGGGAAAGCGGCGACGGCGTTGACGGTTTGGTGCGATCAGCAGGGTAGGCCCGGAGGAAACCTGTACTTCGGTACGCTTCAAAATAGCTCCGCAGCGTTTGCGGAGAAAGAACCGCGGCAGCGGATTGCGGCCACAATCAGGGATAAGATCGACCCCTCCTTTGATTGTGACGCAATCGACAAGTACCCCTCATTCTCCATCGACTCCGAGAATGCAATCGATGGGATCACGCTTTTGCTGCATGAAATCATGGAGCTTTCCATGAGTGATGCCAGCGTATAAATCTTTGCCTCAGGAAGCAAGGGCAGGTTGC
>Ga0209949_1000701_pt1 | contig 17106 bp, 8 predicted proteins | sample SalPonC_black_MG_FD_185711 | JGI IMG/M metagenome (GOLD analysis project Ga0209949, IMG submission 185711) | Salt pond soil microbial communities from South San Francisco under conditions of wetland restoration - Salt Pond MetaG... | ecosystem: Environmental > Aquatic > Marine > Intertidal zone >... | reverse complement strand
TACGCGAGCGGATGCCCCTGACTTTCTGGACCTTCACCGCCGGTGCGGCAGCGCTGGCCGCCCTTCCACTCCTCAGCGCCGGATTTTACAGCAAGGATCAGGTTCTGTGGTATGCCTGGTCGAGCACGGCAGGCAGCCCCTGGTTGTGGGGAGCGGGCTGGATGGGTGCTTTCCTGACCGCACTCTACACGACGCGAATGTTGCTGTTGGCCTTTTTTGGCGAAAGCCGTACTACCCCCCAATGGACTCCCGGCTGGCGTGTTACTTTACCATTGCTTATCCTGGCCTTTCTGTCTCTTACGGCCGGTTTCCTGGATATGCCGCACACGCTGGCGGAAGTTGATCTTTTCGCCGCTTGGCAGCAGCGTGTTTTGCCGGCGGTAACCACGGCGGCTGAGGCCAGGGTGCCGGAATATGTGCTGCAATTGGTTTCCGGGATTACAGTCCTCCTGGGCATTTACTTCGGCTACCTATTTTTTCTAAAACATCCTGCCTGGGCCGAAGCGGTAACCCGGCGCTGGCTGCCGGTTCGCCTGTGGTGGTACCAGGGCTGGGGCTTCGACTGGTTCTACGATCGTTTATTCGTAAAACCCTATGTATGGTTGGCGAAGATAAACAGCGAAGATATAGTCGATGACCTCAACCAGGGCTTTACCGCCACGAGCAGGGCTTTATACAGGATGCTCATCAGCACACAAAGCGGACAATTGCGTTGGTACGCTTTTGGAATAGGGCTGGGCGCCCTCATTATTATCACTGTAATTCTTCTGGCATGATACTCCTCTGGCTTATCGGCATCTTGATTGGCGGCGGCCTCCTGGCCTGGATAGCCGGCAGGTACTCTCCGGCGGCGGCCCGGTGGATCTCGCTGGGCGCACTATTGCTCGATTTCCTCCTCGTAGCAGGGTTTGGCATTGTGCAGTACGAAACGCTTCCGCTGAAGCCGGATACCTGGATACTGGAACTGTCTTATTCCTGGATTCCCTCCTTTGGTATTTCTTTTCACCTGGCGCTCGACGGGCTGAGTCTGCTGCTGATCAGCCTGACCATGTTTCTGGGTATCATCGCCGTGTTGGTGTCCTGGACGGAAATCCATCGCCGGGTGGGTTTTTATTACTTCAACCTCTTATGGGTGCTGGCCGGTATTACCGGTGTTTTTCTGGCCATGGATCTCTTCCTGTTCTACTTTTTCTGGGAGCTGATGCTGATACCGATGTACTTCCTGATCGGTATCTGGGGGCATGAGCGGCGCCTCTACGCAGCATACAAGTTCTTTCTGTTCACCCAGGCTTCCGGGCTGCTCCTCTTTCTGGCGATCCTGGGACTATATTACATTCACGGTCAGAACACAGGGCAATACACTTTTGCTTACGCCGAATTGTTGGGCACGAAGATGAGCAGTAGCACCAGCACCTGGTTGTTACTGGGCTTTCTGGCGGCTTTTCTGGTCAAGCTGGCCGCGGCTCCGCTTCACACCTGGCTGCCCGATGCGCACGCGGAGGCGCCGACGGCCGGATCGCTTATCCTGGCGGGCTTGCTGCTCAAGACAGGGGCCTACGGCCTGCTGCGCTTCGCCGTACCGCTGTTTCCGGAAGCCAGTACTCAACTGGCGCCCGTGATGATGATACTCGGTGCATTCAGCGTATTGTACGGAGCGATCCTCGCCTTCGCGCAGAGCGACCTCAAACGTTTGGTTGCCTACACCAGTGTCAGCCACATGGGCTTTGTCCTGCTGGGCGTCTTTGCTTTCAATGCCCTGGCTTATCATGGGGTGGTCATTCAGTTGCTGGCGCACGGTCTCAGCACGGGCGCCCTGTTCATCATCGCCGGAATATTACAGAATCGCCTGGCTACCCGCGAGTTGTCGGAAATGGGAGGCTTTTGGCGGGAAGCTCCCGGGATGGGGGCTTTGGCCCTGGTTTTCGTTATGGCGGCGCTTGGGTTGCCGGGGCTGGGAAACTTCGTCGCCGAGTTTCTCATCCTGATCGGGGCCTGGCAGGCCGCACCGGTATGGGCGGGGATCGCCGCGCTGGGCCTGCTGGCCTCCGCTATTTATGCCCTGCGCATCATGCAGCGCGTGTTCCACGGGCCCCTGCAACTGGAACGGCCGCTTGCCGATCTGAAAATACGGGAGTGGCTCATGCTGCTGCCCATGGCTTTATTACTGCTCTGGCTGGGCCTGTTCCCTCAAATCTTTATTCGGCAGGCCGATCTACCCCTGCAGAAAATATTGATACGGCAGGACGCGAAAGAGCAGGGATCTACCTCCCTGCGGAACGAGGAAATCAAGGAGGAGGAAGGTATTTTTTTACCAGAACCGAAAACGACACATAGCCGATGACATTCCAGGACCTCAGCCATCTGATCCCCCTTTTTACACCGGCAGCAGGAGCGGTTCTGCTCATGTTGAGCATTGCGCTTTACCGGCGCCACAGCCTGGCCTTCGGGCTGACACTGCTCGTACTGGGGCTCACGGCACTCTCGGCGGGATGGATGGCGCACGGGGCGGAACATGCGCTGGATCCCTTACTGATGATCGATGCCTTCAGCAATTTCTACACGGCTGTTTTAGCCCTGGCCGCCCTGCTGATTGCGCTAATGTCCTACCAATATCTTTCTTCGTTGCCCGAACAGCGAGAGGAGTACTATCTGCTGATCCTGCTGGGGGTGTTGGGCGGAGCCGTTCTGGTCTCGGCGAGGCACTTCGTTTCCTTCTTTCTGGGACTGGAGCTGCTGAGCGTCAGTCTGTACGTACTGATCGGCTATATGGTCAAAAGCCGGGACCGGTCGGTAGAAGCCGGGATCAAATACCTGGTGCTGGCGGGCGCTGCTTCCGGTATGCTGCTCTTCGGTATGGCCTTACTGTTCTTTGATAGCGGCCGTATGGGCTTTGATGAAATTGGTCAGGCGCTGAAAGATCGGCCTTCTATGCTCTCCCTTGCCGGAATGGGCCTGATGGTAGCGGGTATCGGTTTCAAACTGGCGCTGGCGCCGTTTCACATGTGGACGGCAGACGTATACGAGGGGGCGGCGGCTCCCGTCAGCGCCTATGTAGCCACGGTTTCCAAGGGGGCGGTGGTTGGCGGATTACTGCGCTTTTATACAATGAGCGGAGCGGCGGAGATAGCGACGCTTACCCTACTCTTTGCACTGCTGGCTGCCGCCTCCATGTTGCTGGGGAATGTACTCGCTTTGTGGCAGCAGAATGTAAAAAGGTTACTGGCATACAGCTCTATCTCACATTTTGGCTACCTGCTCGTCGCCCTGCTCGCCGGCGACGCCCTGGGGCTGGAAGCAGCAACGTTTTACCTGCTGGCTTATCTCATTACCATACTGAGTGCCTTCGGCGTGCTGAGTTTTTTGTCGAACGACGGTGCAGAGGAGCCTGAACACCTGGGTCAATTGCGGGGCCTTTTCTGGCGGCAACCGGGACCGGCGGCGGCCATGACGACTGCCATGCTTTCGCTGGCAGGTATTCCGCTTACGGCCGGGTTTATCGGGAAGTTTTATCTCGTAGCGGCGGGCGTACAATCGGAACTTTGGTGGTTGCTTTTTATTCTGGTTATCTCCAGTGTGATCGGATTGTTTTATTACTTGCGGGTAGTCGCAGCCATGTTCTCCAGGGCGGAAGCCTCCGCCTTACCGGTTATACGCCTTTTTTCCTGGGGCGGGCTGCTTCTGCTCCTGCTCTTTCTGCTGACCCTCTGGCTGGGTGTGCTGCCCGAAGGTTGGATGAGTTGGATCGGGAAACTCACTTTAAGATAATTTCACATTCCCGTCGTTAACTATCAAAAAAAATACTTTGCCGGCGATTCACTTAAACCGGTTTTCTATCAATAATCCAGCCTAATTACATGCACATTCACTTTCTCGGCACCAAAGCCAATATCGAAACCACCAAGCCGTACCACGCCCGGTATTCAGGTATTTTGATCGACGATCAGCTGTTGTTCGACCTGGGAGAACCATCCTTCCTGAAAAAGACCTTTAATTACCTGTTTTTCACGCATTTTCATCCTGATCATGCGTATTTTGTAGCGGAAAAAGAAGATTTTGATCCATCCGTTCCTTGTTATGGTCCGGAGCCGAACGAACAGGTGGAAGAAGTAAAAGTGATAAAAGATCCGGTGGAGGTAGCCGCCTACCGGGTGATTCCCATTCCGACTATCCACAGCCATAAGGTAAAGTCGCAGGCTTATATTGTAGAAAAAGAAGGGAAGCGATTGATGTATACCGGAGACCTGGCCTGGATACTCAAGGATTATCACCCGATGTTCGGCCAACTGGACCTGGTGATTACCGATGGCAGTTTCGTGCGCAAGGGAGGAATGATCCGTCGCGCCGATGAGCAGATTTACGGACATACCGGGGTGCCGGATCTGATCCGGATATTTAAAGAACATACCGAATACATTATTTTTACTCATTTGGGCAACTGGTTTGTCAAGGATACCCGAAAAGGCCGACAACAACTCAGGAAGCTGCAACCGGAAGGGGTAAACGTAGAGGCAGCCTATGATGGGAAGAAGGTGAAAATTTGAGAGGGTAAAAAAGTGTCTTTTGTCGCCTTTAAGGCGATCTTTTGGATCCCTAAGCCCGGAATAGCTGGGTTTTAACTGAAGCAGGCGATCTTTCAACCTGCTTGAACCCGGGTTAAAGCAACTGTATGCCAAGGAAAACCTTGTATTGTATGCCCCGTCAAAGTCTACTTTTGTTCTTGGGTTTCATCCTTCAGCTGATGCTGACAGGGGAAGCCCGGGCTCAGCAATTCGCCGACCGCCCTATGCAGCGCGTATGGCTACTGGGTAATACCGCCGACGTCCCCTCCGATGAGGCGTTTTTTGAAAAACTACGGAATCTATTGGAGCAATCGCAAGAGCGGGTACACCTGATTGTCAGTGGTGATCTGATACCCGGCTGTTCCGGTAAAGAGCCTCCTGCCGATTATGTTGACCGGCTGTTGAACGTCGTCCGGGGGCAGTCACAGGCGGAAATGACGCTGCTCAGCGGCGATCGCGACTGGGATCAATCCCGGCCGCAGGGCTGGGAATGTGTGCAACAGTTGGAGGCGTTGGTCAGAAAGGAAGGATTGGAAAATGTGTACTGGCCGGTAGAAGACGGTTGCCCAGGCCCCGAAACGGTAACTATCCATCCTTTTGTGCAGCTGCTGGTGCTCAATACGCAATGGTGGAACCATCCGCATCGCAAACCCATTGCCGCCGATGCGACCTGCCCCTATATCAATGAATATGACATTCTGGAAGAGATCAACGACGAAATTGAAGAAAACCAGGATAAGAATATATTGCTGGCAGGCCATTTCCCTTTCCACTCTTTCGGAAAGTACGGAGGCTTTTTTCCGGCAAGGGCTCAGCTGCTGCCGCCGGTATTGGGCAGTATGCGGGTGGCCTATCACCGGCATGTCGGCGATCAAAAAGATATTGCCAATGAGCGCTTCGCTGTGCTCCGGGAACGCCTGGAAAGTATCGCTTCGGCTGAAAAAAACATTCTCTTCCTGTCGGGGCACGAACGCAACCAGCAGGTATTGCTGTATGACGATAATTACCTGATCAACAGCGGGGCGCCGGTGAAGGGAGACTTTTCCACACGAGATCCCGACGCCCTGCTGGCCAGCAGCGCTTCCGGCTTTATCGAGGTGGCTTTTTTTCCCGACGGGCGGGTAGACTACCGCTTTTACCGCTACACCGGTGAGGGCTTCTCCGTCGAGACCGGTGGCCCCTTGTTCCGCAGTCCCTGCTTTCCGGACCCTAATTCCGTTATTCCGGTAAATAATGCACTGGTTCCCTGCGCCAAACCCGAACACGATACGGTTCGCACGCCTATCCGGCAGCCGGATTCGGTGCGGGTGATTGCGGGGCCCTACTACGCCAGTCGTTTCAAACGATTTTTTCTCGGAGATCATTTTCGCGACACCTGGACCACGCCGGTGGAGGTGCCGGTCATGTCGCTGGACACTACTAAAGGCGGTCTGTTTATCCATAAAAGAGGCGGCGGAAGGCAAACCAAGTCGCTTAAATTCAAGACCACGGAAGGGTTTGACTACGTTTTTCGATCTGTCGATAAGGATCCTATTTCCGCGCTGAGTTACGACTTGCGCAGTACCATCATCGCCCGGGTGACCAGGGACCAGACCAGTTCCGAACATCCTTACGGGGCTCTGGCCATCGCTCCGATGCTCGAAGAACTGGATATACTGCATGCGACGCCGGAGCTGTTTGTCATGCCCGATGATCCGCGTCTGGGCTTGTACCAGGCACCTTTTGCCGGTATGCTGGGGATGTTGGAGGAGCGGCCCGATGATGTCGACAAGGGCGAGCCTACTTTCGCCTCCGCGGACCGGATTCTAAAAAGCCACGAATTATTTCAGGAACGTTACAACAAGCAGCGTGTGCAGGTGGATGCGCGGGAGTTTGCCCGCGCCCGTCTTTTCGACATCCTGGTGGGCGACTGGAGTAAACACGAGGATAATTGGAAATGGGCGGGCTTCAGACAAGGAGACTCCATCCGTTATCGTCCTATCCCCCGGGATCGCGATCACGTCTTTTCCAATCTCGACGGCCTGATTCCCTGGATCGCCGATCGCCCCTTCGCCATTCCCACTATCGAGCACTTTAGTCACCGGATTCGCGATATTCGTTCGCTCACCTACCAGGCGCGCCACATGGACCGGCTCCTGGCGTCGGAACTGAGCCGGGAAGACTGGCTGGCGGCCGCGCAGTACGTACAGCAAAGATTGAACGAAGGCGATTTCCGGCGGGCATTAAAAGCTATGCCGCCGGAAGCCTATGCCGTCTCTGCGCAGGAAGTAGCCGATAAGCTGATTGTCCGCCGTAACGACCTGGAGCATTATGCCGGGGAATTCTATAAACTACTGGCTGAAGAGGTAGATGTGGTAGGGACCAATAAAGAAGATCACTTCGAGGTGCATCGCCTGGAAAATGGTAGGACAGAGGTGGCGGTGTACTCCATAACCCCGGACGGCGACCTGGGGCCGGTCTTTTACCGTCGTTCATTTCACCCCGGCGAGACAAAAGAGATCCGATTGTTCGGATTACAGGGAGTCGACCGCTTTCTTATCTGCGGGCAGGCCAAAAAGGCTATCAAGCTGCGAGTTATCGGAGGGGCTGATGAAGACCAGATTACGGATGATTCCCGGGTAAGAGGATGGAAGAAAAAGACCCTGATTTACGAACAGGAGGATGGGACGGTGAACGCCGGGACAGAAGCCCGCGATGTCAATACCTGGAACGAGGACCTTTATCACTACGAGCGCACCCGTTTTACTTACCCGGGGTACAGCCCTGTTCTGTACGCCGATTTCAGCAGCTTCAACGGTTTTTTGATAGGCGGCGGAATTACTTTTACGCGGCAGCGTTACGATAAACCGGATTTCAGCAGCAAACATCGATTTACAGCTGATATCAGTACCTTAGGCAATTTCTCGGTCGAATACCAGGGGCGTTCCCGGCATGTTGTCCGGCGATGGGATCTGCTGTACGGCGCTCGTTACGCCCGTCCGGAGAATTACAACTTCTTTTTCGGCATCGGTAATAATTCAATAAATGATCAGGAGTTGTTTAATGATGATTTTTACCAGATCCGCTATAATACACTGCAATTGAACCTGGGGCTACACCGGGATTTCTGGAAAAAGAGCTTTGCCGCTTTTCAACTGGGCTACGAGAATAACGTAACGGTCGATATGGAAGACAATATCCTCTCGGCTGGGGATTTTTTTGGTGCCGGAAGTTTAAACCTGTACAACCTGCGGGCGGAAGTAGAGGTTGACTTACGCGACCACGAGGTGTTACCTTCGCGCGGTTTTCGCTTTTTCGCAGAACAGGAGCTGGGCGTAGTGCGCAGCCAGTCCTACGGTATCAGCGATCTCTTCTTCGAGTTTTTCGCTAGTCCGCGCCGTCGCTCCGTCACCGCAGGCATCCGCGCGGGCTATTCAAATTCTTTCAATCAGGTCCCTTTCTATAAACTGCCTACCCTGGGGCAGGACTCGGGGCTACGTGGTTTTCAGCGCAAGCGCTTCACCGGAAAGGGAAGATTGTATTTCAATTCCGAGTTGCGCGTGTTCCTCACCGAGTTCAAAACGTTCCTCATTCCTTTGGAAATAGGTCTGAGAGGTTTTTTCGATACCGGCAAAATCGTACAACCCGATGAAGACACCGGCGAATGGCACAGCTCTTACGGCGGCGGATTCTACCTGGTGCCGCTGAGCCGTTCGTACACCCTCAGCCTCCTGCTCGGGTTCTCCCGTGAGGAATCGGCGATTTTTACTTTTCAGATTGGGACGAATTTTTAGTACCTGGCGAGAACAGAATAGGGCAAACAGGCACGGAGCTCCGGCACAGGTGTTTCTTTTTCGGTTAAAAAGCTTAGTTTTATTGGGAACAAATTATTCCTCGACCGGATATTTCACTAACCGTAATATCTAACCCAACCACGCTATGGCAAAAATGAAAACCTACCAGGGCTATCAGGAAAATTTTTTTGACAACGAATATCAAATTGCACTTCCCAGGCTGAGCCCGAGACATCATGAAAAAGTGGCTCCGGTAGCAGGTACAGCAGACAATGTACTGTGCTACCAGAACTACAGTATCCTGCAAAATAAGGAGAGGCGATTCCCTTTTTACACTGCCGCCAATATCGACGGCCACCTCTTTAGAAAGCTGAGCCGTAAAGATCTCTTTTCCAGCGGACGGGATCGCTGGCGCTGCGATCCACGTATTGACAGAGCGCATCAGTGGGGATATGAACTGTATCGTGCGCCTAAAAGTGATTTCGACCGGGGGCATATGACCAAGCGGGAGGATGTTCAATGGGGAAGAACCAAGCTGCTCGCCAAAGACGGCGCTAAATCGACGTTCTTCTACACGAATTGCATGCCACAGCATAAAGATCTCAACCGGGCCCTGTGGCGGGAACTGGAAGACTACATCCTCCACGATGAAACGGTAGCTCATAGTCTGAAGATTAACTTGTTTACAGGCCCTGCCTTTCTGGAAACTGATCCGGTCTTCGTTTCGCGCGTCAAAAAACAGGAAGTGCAGATTCCCTCATTTTTTTGGAAGGTGATTTATTATCCTTCGGGGAACGGAACACTTTGCCGGGTTGGATTTATGATCAGCCAGGAACAGGTGCTGCTGAAAAACAAAATTGTGGAGCCCGCTCCTGTCGATCGGGGCGTAGAACCGGCCATTCCACCGGAATTGCTGTTCCTGGATTTTGAAAAGGCCGATACTTACCAGGTGAATGTTCCCTTGATAGAAGAAATGACCGGCCTGCATTTTCATCCTGCCAGAGAACCCTTCCTCGATAAACGTCCTTCCAAACTTATCATGGAAGAGGTCGCGATCCGGGGGCTCGGCGCTCCGAAAATTAAAGGATTGGTTCTCTAAAAGATTTTTCATTGAATTAAGGGAGCGTAGAGGGCTAAGCCGTCAATAGGGCAGGAGCTTTTGCGGGTACTTACATGAGTAGGGATAAAAAATTTAGTGAACTATGGATGATAATCTCTCCCGTCGATCTTTCCTGACCTCCGTCGGCATGCTGGCCGCCGGTTCTATGATGCCGCTTTCCGCCTTTAACTTTGGAAAAGACGGCGCCAAGCTCAAAGTAGCGCTGGTGGGAACCGGTGTGCGCGGTATTTCCTTCTGGGGGCGCCGCCTGGTGGAGCAGTACAGCGATATTCTGGAATTCGTCGGCCTTTCCGATATCAATCCCGGCCGTCTGCAATTCGGCAAGGAATTTATCGGCGCCGATTGTCCGACCTTCGTCAACTTTGACGAAATGCTGGACAAATCCAATCCCGATCTGCTGATCGTTACGACGGTCGATTCCACGCACCATCAGTTTATTATTAAGGGCCTGGATAAGGGCATTGACGTCCTGACGGAAAAGCCAATGACGACCGATGAAGGCAAATGCCAGGCCATCCTCGACGCCGAGCGGCGCTCGGGCCGCAACGTCATCGTCGGCTTCAATTACCGCTGGAGCCCCTACATGACCAAAATCAAGGAACTGCTGGCGGAAGAAGCTGTGGGCAAGATTACTTCGGTGGACTTCCACTGGTATCTCAATACCTACCACGGCGCCTCTTACTTCCGGCGCTGGCACGGCCTTCGGCAGTATGGCGGTACACTGTGGGTACACAAGGCCACCCACCACTTCGACTTGCTCAACTGGTGGCTCGATTCGGATCCGGCGGAAGTATTCGCTTACGGCGACCTGGAGCACTACGGCAGCAACAACCCCTTCCGGGGGGATAAGTGCCGCACCTGTCCGCATAAAGACGATTGCAAGTTTTTCTGGGACATCACGAAGAACGAGCACTACATGAACCTGTATGTCGCCAATGAGCATTACGACGGCTATATTCGCGACAATTGCCTGTGGCGGGACGAGATCAATATTTACGACAAGATGTCGGCCCAGATCAAATATGCCAATAACGTACTTGTCAATTACTCGCTGACCACCTATTCGCCCTTCGAGGGCTGGCGCATCGCCTTCAACGGTTTGAACGGCCGCATAGAAGCCTGGCTGGATATTCCCTGGATGCAGAGCGGAAACATGGACCAGGCCGCGCTGCACGCCGCCGAGATGGATCAGTCGGGTGAGGCCGGGCAGCAGTTCGAACCCATCATCGTACACCGTAACTGGCAGGATTACGAAATCGAAAAGGTAGCCTTCGGTCGCGGCGGCCACGGCGGCGGCGATCAGCGCCTGCAGGATAAGATTTTCCGCGATCCCAATGCGCCGGATCCCTACAACCACGCGGCGGGTACGCGCGACGGCGCCATGTCCATCCTCATCGGTATCGCCGCACGCAAAAGTATCGAATCGGGTGAGCCGGTACGCATCGCTGAGCTGACGGACCTGCAGCCGCGGGCGAAAAGACTCTGAGGAAATCGGAAATGCGAAATCGGAAGTGGGAAATTCCGCGCTTGCAAGGTTCTCTCTTCCACTTTCCGACTTCCAATTTCGCATTATGTCGTCCGTCCCACATTAACTTATTCCCACAAATTTGTCTATTGATGACTTTTTTATTTACTTCACCCCGGCAATACTATTTTATACCCCATGACAATTCTTAAATAGAAGATTTTCCGGATAGTTTTGTAGAAAGATCAAGGTTGTTGATCTACTCGAAGAGGCAATTGATTTTTTTATTATTTTTTTTTATTACCTTAGCGCCATCATAAGGAAAAGCCCTTTAAAATATCTTGACCACCATCTATATCGTCTCAAACCGCCCCTGACCAATTTCCCGCCAATCTATCATCAAACCAGGTAAACCGGAGGTTTACGAACTTTACAGTACACCGTAATGTGCTGTTTTGAATACACGTTAAGTCCGTTCATTTTAGCGGACATTTTGTTGAGAGCGATACGAAATTAGTATCATCACTTCACCGCATTTCCCTTGAACATAGCGCCCCGCCTGCGTGGCAGGGTATTGGTATGCCCAACTTATTTGGATTTTCAGTATTGAAAAATACTTAATTTATTTATTAAAATCTATAGCTATTATGAAGGCCAAACTTAGACTATTTTTGGTGCTTTCCATGGCGATTGCCTGCGTACAGTTTTCGTACGCGCAGTTTACCGCCACGGGGAAAATCACTGATGAAACTGGAGAGCCGTTAATCGGGGCAACGGTCCTGATAAAAGGCACCAGCAAAGGAACCGTTACAGACTTCGACGGGACCTACTCCATCGAGGTGCCGGGGACCCAGGCTACGCTTGTTTTCTCCTACACCGGTTATACTACCGTTGAATTTCCCGTATCGGCCGCTCAGCCGACGCTGAGCGTGGAGATGGAATCTTCGGCGGAGACCTTGTCGGAGGTGGTTGTCGTCGGTTACGGAGAAGTCCGGAAGGAGGCGCTGACCGGTGCTGTTTCTTCTCTCGAATCAGAGAAGATCGAGCAGGTGCCGATGGCTTCGGTCGAGCAGAACCTGCAGGGCAATATTGCTGGTCTGCAATCTAATATGGGGAACGGTCAGCCCGGTTCCTCTGTGCAGATCCGTATTCGTGGACAAGGCTCCATCTCCGCCTCGAGCGAACCGCTTTTCGTAGTAGACGGTGTTCCGATCTACAACCCCGGCGATGCCCTGGGTAACTTTTCGGAAACGGCGAACGTCATGGCGACGATGAACCCGAACGACATCGAGTCGGTGACCGTTCTGAAGGATGCTGCCGCGACCAGCATCTACGGCGCGCGCGCCGCTAACGGGGTTATCCTCATTACCACTAAATCGGGCAGGACCGGAAAACCGAGTGTCAAGCTCAGCACACAGGTTGGCTGGAACGACTGGGCTGTATCCGACGATAAGCGCCTGCGCGGTCTGACTTCTCAGGAATACACGGAACTGTTTATGGACGGCGAGTTGAATCGCGGTACCTCAGTAGAGGACGCCATCGAGCGTTTCAACGGTTTCTATCCGGATCCTTTCTCCGGACAACCTGCCGTTGATATTACGCCGGATGGCCAGGGCGGCTACAACATCGGCGAAATCCGCGTGGATAACCGCTGGCTGGACGAAATTTCCCGTACGGGGTTCAACCAGAGCTACAACCTTAGTGTGAGCGGCGGTAATGAAACCGTGACTTATTTCGCCTCTGCGGGCTATTTCGACCAGGAGGCTCCGATTATCGGTGTTGACTTCGACCGTCTTTCTGCTCGCGTGAACGTAGCGGCGCAGGTAACCGACTGGTTGAAAATTTCCAATAACCTAAACGTTACCCGCTCCTCCCAGAACGGACCGGATGACGCCACGGCATGGAGTAACCCGATGTACAATGGTTTGCTGCTGCCTCCAGTTATTCCCGCCAAGGATCCGCAGGGACGGTTTTATGCCGATCACCAGAACTTCATGATCGGTGGAAACAATCCCATCGGTAGTCTGAGTGGTGACGACGAGATCAGCTGGCAGATGGATCGCATCGTCGATAACCTCAGTGCTGAAATTACCATCCTGGAAGGACTGAAGTTTAAGTCTAACTGGGCCGTCGATCTGCTCAATTACGGCGAAATCTACTTCCGCAACGCTCGCTACGGCGATGGTCGTAACTCTAACGGCTTTGCTTCGGAGACGACTCGTAGAATTACCAACTGGGTAGGCACCCAGACGTTGAATTACGATTTCTCACTCAACGAAGCGCATAATTTCAACTTGCTGGCCGGTTATGAAGCCAACAAGACGGAGCGTCGGAACGTCATTGCCCAAGCCGAGCAGTTTCCGCCGAACAACAGCCTGAGAACGATGAATAACGCCGCTGCCGGCGACCCGGGCAGCTCCTGGTATACGGGCTTTTCTTTCGAGTCGCTGTTCGGACGGCTGAGCTATAACTACAAGTACAAGTACTACCTGCAAGGTTCTGTCCGCCGCGACGGTTCCTCCCGCTTCGGTAGTGAGAATCGCTACGGAACCTTCTGGTCTATCGGCGCCAGCTGGCGCATCGATCAGGAGCCCTTCCTGCAGGGCAGCAGCGTAGTCAACTCGCTGAAACTGCGTTCCAGCTACGGTACCACGGGTAACGCCGAGATCGGCGACTTCGACTGGCAGCCGCTCATCGGCTTTGGCTTTGACTACATCGGCCAGCCGGGTGGTGCCCCCACCTCCATTGGTAATACCTTCCTGACCTGGGAGGAAAATACTTCCTTCAATATCGGTCTGGACTTTGGACTGTGGAACCGCCTCAGTGGTACGATAGAATATTTCGATCGCGAATCGGACAACCTCCTGCTGGACGTGCCCATTTCAAGAACCACCGGCTTTACCAGCATCACCGACAACTTCGGCGCCATGAGAAACAGTGGTGTGGAGCTGACGCTAAATGCAATACTGGTCAATACCGGCGACTTCAACTGGAGCATCGGGGGTAACATCTCCTTCATTCAGAATGAAATCACCAGGCTGGAAAGTCCGATTGTGGCCGGTACCCACGATCGCTTCAGAAGAGAAGTCGGACGGGAGTTCAATGAGTACTGGATGTTTGACTGGGCAGGTGTCGATCCGGATAACGGTCGCCCGCTGTTTTACACAGACGAGACTCGTTCGCAGACCACCAGCAGCATCGGTGAAGCCGAGCGCTTCTACATCGGAAAGCGTGGAACGCCTGACTTCTTCGGTGGATTCAATACCAGCCTGGGTTGGGGCGGTCTGACCCTGGATGCTCAGTTTACTTTTACCTACGACAACTGGCTCTACGACGCTACCGCCTGGGTAATCCGCGGCGACGGTCGTTTTACACCGCGCAGCCAGTCGCAACTGGTGCTGGACCGCTGGCGCCAGCCGGGTGATCAAACGGATGTACCGCAGTTTATCTGGGGCGGCAACCCGGGTAGTAACACCCAGGGCTCTACGCGTTACCTGCTCGACGGCACCCACGTGCGGCTGAGAAACCTGACGCTGGCCTATCAACTTCCGGCCTCGTTGGTCTCTAGAGCTAAGCTTTCCAGCGCCCGGGTTTATGTTCGCGGGATCAACCTGCTGACCTGGACGCGTGATCCGGACTTGTATGCCGATCCGGAAGCTGCCATTAATGGTTTCCTTGAGTCAACAGTTCCGAATATCAAGACCATTTCCGTCGGTCTCGATGTTGGATTCTAAAAAACTGATTTTTACTCGCCGGACGCCGGTCTTTACCGGTATCCGGTAAGTACAAACCGGTTTTATCAAAAAAAAACTAAACACATGAAGTTGAATAAAAATATAATCGCATTATTGTTGCTCTTCGGCTTGTCTTCCTGTGGGGATGACTTCCTGGACATCGATCCTACCAACGCGCTGTCTCCCGACAACTTGCAAACGGTAGATGATCTGGAAACCCTCTTACTGGGTACGTACAGCCAGTTGCAGGATGACGACTGGTACGGTCGCTACTTTGTGTTAGTTCCGGATATCATGTCCGATGATGTCAAGCAGAATTCCCAGGCCAACCGTGGCAAAGACTGGGCCGAATACGTCGGTACGGTCAATGACATTCACAACATCCCGGTGGATATCTGGACGGAGCTATACGAAGGCATCATCCGCATGAATACGATCATCAACGCTGACATCGAAGTTCCGCCGGCCGTACAGGACGATGCCGATCAGATCGTCGGAGAAGCTTACGCGCTGCGTGCGCTCACCCACTTCGACCTGGTGCGGGTCTTCGCTCAGCACTACGGTTTTACAAACGATAACAGCCATCCCGGTATTCCTATCGTCACTGAATTTGATCAGGATGCATTGCCGTCACGCAATACAGTGGCGCAGGTGTATGATCAGATCATTGCTGACCTCAATCAGGCCGTCAGCCTGCTGAACCAGGACGAGGGACGCGGCCGCTTCTCTCAGCCCGCCGCTCAGGCACTGCTGGCGCGTGTGTTACTCTATCAGAGCGACTGGGCCAAGGCCGAGGAAGAGGCTACCAAGGTGATCAATTCCAGTATCACTTCCCTTACACCGACCGATGCCTACGTCGCGCAGTGGTATGATATCGGATTCAGCCCTGATGCCATCCTGGACGTCGTACAAACACAGCAGGATAATATCGGATCTGATGCCCTAGGGGGAATGTACAACGTGACCGGCTACGGTGATTACCTGCCCTCGCAGGATGTGGTTTCCCTCATGAACGAAAACGACATTCGCTTGGAGCTTTTCGAAGAAGATCCGGCGTTGCCCGATCCCTTCGGTCCGCTCCGTATGGCCAAGTACCGGAGTGATCAGGGCTTCGACAATACACCCGTACTTCGTCTGGCTGAGCAGTACATGATCCGCGCCGAAGCCCGCGCCATGCAGGACGATGAGGCCGGCGCCATCGAAGACCTGATGACTATCCGCCGCCGCGCCTGGCCCGATGCGCCCGACGTAACGGCTACCGGTCAGGAACTGCTGGATGAAATCGAAAAGGAGAAGCGCATCGAACTCATGTTCGAAGGCCATCGCCTCTGGGAACTGATGCGCAAGGAGCGCGGCGTTTTCCGCGAGGACTGTACAGCTCCCGCCGATGCGAATGCCTGTGAAATCCCGTACCCGGATAACCGATTCATCCTGCCGATCCCGATCCAGGAGCTGAACGTTAATCCGAACATCGCGCAGAACCCGGGATACTAGTAGCACAGACTTTAGTCTGTCCGCATGATAATCCGGTTTAAGATCGTGATACTTGTTTAGTCTGTATAGCTGACTAAAAATGACTTAAAACCGCAAAGCCGCTTCGACGTGTTCGAAGCGGCTTCTTTTTTACGGGGGCTGAGCTATTGACGGGGTGACTCCAAAGTCGTATATGTTTAGCGTCATTGACAGGTGAGATCGGGTGGAAAGTTTAGAAGTTTAGTCGCCGCCCCTGCTGGGGCGGCTGGTTTAGGAGTTTAGCAGGTCAGAAAACGAGATTTCCGGTTTCAGATCGGCTAAATTTCTAAACTTCAGGTTTAGACTCTGATTTGTGCTAAATACGTATCCAAAGTCACCCTGTCAATCAACCTTTGGATATCTCAAATCTCTTCATCCATTCCCGCTCTTTTGTTCCACCCGCGACAGGCGGATATCCGGTTAATCGATAACTTGGATAGCGAAAAAACTATTTGTCATCAACCCGATCAATATATGCTTCGCTATACCTCCTTTATCATTTTTCTCCTGACTTTGCCCATCCTCTGGAGTTGCCAAAATGAGGATGACATTCCCCAACCGGCGCCGCCCGGCATTGGTAATCCTGCTCCTCCCGTCGGCAGTAACTTCCGCATTATCGAAACCGAATTTCAGGGCATCCCCATCGTGCTGGTCGGTGATGTCAACCAGGGCCTGGGGCAGGACCTGCCCGACGGGTCGGATGTGCAGGGGCAATGGCGTTTTGCTGTGGCCTTTCAACGCGAACTCGACGGCGTGCTGCTTGATTTTCAATCAGCAGATGCGGAAATTCCGGTCATTCTGGAAGACCAGGAAGGCAACCGGTGGGACCTTTTCGGCGAAGCAGTGTCCGGGCCGCGTGAAGGGCAGCGCTTGGAGCCCGTCAATGCCGGAATGGGGTACTACTTCGTCTTCGGCGCCATGTACCCCGGCGTCGAGATTGTCG